>JACCDT011540218.1_pt1 | contig 18926 bp, 18 predicted proteins | sample 7446291 | NCBI WGS metagenome assembly JACCDT01 (sample SAMN15323446, study PRJNA562643) | freshwater metagenome | isolation source: river surface water | place: USA:Blue River Watershed | collected 2017-08-17 | reverse complement strand
TGATCGTGGGCAATAAGTTTAAGGAAACCACTCGCTCTCTAATGATGGATGTTCTAGGTGCTGTCACTTTGATCAGTGCGGCCGCATCAGTTTTCGCTATGTGGGACAAATCGCTGGTTGAGGCAACCCCCAAAGGAGCTCCATTGCTCATAGTTCTAGGCTCTTTACTGATTGGCGGGGCTGTGGGATCCCTCCTTGATATCGAAGCGAAACTGGAGCGATTCGGGATACATCTTAAAAACAAGTTGGATAAGGAAGGAAAATCCCCTTTTGTTGAAGGTTTTGTAACGGCATCTCTACTCTTCGTTATTGGTCCCTTAGCAATCTTGGGCAGCATTAGTGATGGGATGGGGACTGGAATAGAGCAGTTAACTTTGAAGAGCATTCTCGATTTTTTCGCAGCCATGGCTTTTGCTGCTGCCCTTGGTTGGGGTGTGGCGGTATCGGCCTTGCCGGTCGGTATCTATCAATTTTTCTGGACCGGCGTTGGTTTGATGGCAGGACAAGTTCTTGCTGATTTTCAAATCAGCGCAATGACCGCCGTAGGTGGTGTTTTACTCTTTGGCATCGCTTTGAAGCTATTGAAGATCAAAGAGATAGCAATCGGGAATTTACTTCCCTCTTTAGCGCTGGCTCCTTTACTGGCATGGATTGCGCAATCCTTTTAAAACTCATATTTAAAAGCTTTTTGCATCAATCACAAATCGGTATCTCACATCACTTGCCACGGTTCGCTCATAAGCGATGTTTATGTAATCTGCAGTGATAACTTCAACATCACTAACGATGTTGTGGTTACCGCAGAACTCCAGCATCTCTTGAAGTTCTGGGATGCCTCCAATCATTGAACCAGCGATAGATCTTCTGCCATCCAACAATGCGCCAGCGTTTACTGAATAAGGTTTTCCCGGAAGACCGATAACAACCAAGGTCCCATCGGTCTTTAAGGTTGATAAATAGGGTTCTAGATCAAGATCTGCTGAAACGGTATTGAGAACTAAATCAAATTGCTTCTTAAGCCCTTTGTTCCAATCTGCATTCTGGGTATCTACAAAGTGAGTGGCACCCATCCGACGTGCATCCGCCTCTTTGGTTTTTGAATGCGACAGAACAGTTACCTCTGCACCTAGAGCAGAAGCGAACTTCACGCCCATATGTCCCAAGCCACCCAATCCCATGATCGCTATTCGCTGGCCAGGCTGTGCTTTCCAATGACGTAGCGGGGAGTAAAGGGTGATTCCTGCACAAAACAGAGGGGCCACAGCGGACAGTTCGAGAGAGTTAGGCACTTTGACCGCAAAATCTTGGTCAATCACGAAGTAGTTTGAGTAGCCTCCAAAGGCTATCTGTGAGGAGTTTCTTTCATAACCGTTGTAGGTGCCGGTCATTCCTTCTAGACAATATTGCTGCAATCCGCGTACACAGTTCTCACAATTGCGACATGAATCGATGAAGACCCCAACCCCAATGCGGTCGCCGACAGAAAACTTCGAGACATCTTCGCCAATGCGCGTTACTACACCCACAATTTCATGGCCAGGAACCATCGGAAAGAGAGCCGCACCCCACTCTTCTCTGGCTTGATGAATATCTGAGTGGCAGATTCCCGCATAAAGAATTTCAAAACCAACATCATTGCGGCCCAAAGCTCTACGTTCAAATTCAAAGGGAACCAGGTCGGCTTTGGCCTCTAGAACAGCGTAACCTTTACTCCTCATTTTTCTCCCAACTGGTTAAATCTAATTAAAGGGCAATGGCTCAATAGATTGATGTGCTGCACCCGAGTTACGTGCCGTAACTTTCCGCATGTGATGTCTTCTGCACAAAACTTCGTAGGCAACTTCATTGCCAGCAGCGGTATCTCCAACGACCACTTGCTCACCTTCAGTCACCATGACACCACCAACAGTTCTGGCATTGTGGGTTGCACGCTCGCCACACCAGCAAAGTGCCTCCACTTGAAGTGTATGTACCCGATCGGCCAATTCAACCAACCGAGCCGAGCCCGGGAATAACTTGGTACGGAAATCAGTCAAGATACCAAAGGCGTAAACATCAATACCTAGACCATCCGCGATCCTGGCTAACTGTTCTATCTGATCTGCAGCGTAGAACTGCGCCTCGTCACAGATTACATAATCAATTCTCTTCCCGGCAGAGAGTTGATCTACAACAAATTTATGCAAATCTAGACTCTCAGAAACCTCAAGCGCCTCTGAAGTCAGACCTAAGCGTGATGAGATTTTCCCAGAACCAGCTCTGTCACGGTTTGTAAAAAGCAGGCCGGCACGTCCTCTGCTTTCATGGTTGTGGGCGGTCTGTAAAGCCAGTGTGGATTTACCACTATCCATAGTTCCGCAGTAATAAATCAATTCAGCCATGTTACGCCTTTAGAAGAGAGATGATTTCGACTTCGGAATGCGTAGCGGCGATAACTTCTCGGCCCTTTAGAAATTCAATTTCCAACATGAAGAGATGGGCGACAACTTTGGCTCCTGTTATCTCTACTAGATCATGACATGCTAGAGCTGTTCCACCAGTAGCTAATACATCATCAACGATAATTACATTGTCATCCTTGGACAGTAAATCCTTATGGAGCTCGAGCGCATCAAATCCATACTCCAGCGCATACTCTTTGCGATAAACATCGCGGGGGAGTTTGCCTGGTTTTCTAACCGTTACAAAACCAATCTCTAGCGCTTTGGCGATTGCACCGCCTAGGATAAATCCGCGACTCTCGATGCCTACTATCGCATCTACGCCTACATCTAGCGCTCTGATAGATCTGGCGAACTCATCAATCACCACTCCAAAACCGGGACCATCTGCCAGCAACGGTGTTATGTCCTTAAAGAGTATTCCGGGTTTCGGGTAATCAGGCACATCAGCAATTAAAGAAAGAGCGCGATTCAATGGGGTGTTCACGGCAGGAGCGTAGCGATAAAAACGTGTCCGAGAGGGGACTTGAACCCCTAATCCCTTTCGAGAACTAACACCTCAAGCTAGCGCGTCTGCCAATTCCGCCACCCGGACAAAGAGAGGGCATACTTTAGCCCATGGAACTAAACGATGCCCAACGCCAAGAACTTGAAAATGATGTAGTCACGCTTTGCCAGGAGTTAATTCGTATTCCCAGCGTGAATTATGGCGAAGGCAAAGGTGATGAACGGGCTGTTGCTGAATATGTAGCGGCGAAGTTGGCCGAGGTAGGTATTGCTAGCAAGCTTTACGAAAGCGCGCCAAACAGGGTTTCCGTTGTTGCAAGAATAGAAGGAACTGATTCCTCTAGGCCTGGTTTAGTAGTTAATGGTCATTTGGATGTAGTTCCTGCAAATGCAGCTGATTGGTCGGTCGATCCTTTTTCCGGTCTAATCAAAGATGGTTGCATTTGGGGCCGCGGCGCAGTTGATATGAAAAATATGGATGCCATGATGTTGGCCGTCTTTAGGTTATGGGCCCGTCACGGATACAGGCCATCCCGTTCAATCGTGATTGTCTTCTTTGCAGATGAAGAGGCGGGCGGCATTTATGGTTCGCGCTGGATGGCGGAGAATCATCCTGAGGTGTTTGCTGGTTGTACTGAAACTATCTCCGAAGTTGGGGGCTTTTCGCTAACTCTCAACTCTGGAAAGCGAGTTTACGTCATCGAAACCTCTCAAAAGGGTATCGAGTGGATGAAGTTAACCGCTACCGGTGTGGCAAGTCATGGCTCCATGATTAATGATAAAAATGCGGTAACCCGTTTAGCTGATGCGGTAGCAAAGGTCGGAAGTTACACATGGCCACAGCGAATCACTAAGACAAATGAATTGTTCTTCAAGAAAATCGCCGAATTGACCGGGAAAACATACGACCCGAGCAACTTGCAACCCTTGCTTGATGAAGTTGGATCGATGTCCAAAATGATTGGTGCGACTCTGACCAACACGGCCAATCCATCCATGCTTGAAGCCGGTTACAAGGCAAATGTTGTTCCGCAATCTGCCAGCGCAGTTGTCGACGGTAGAACCCTTCCAGGATATGAGTCGGAGCTAATCGATACGGTTAAGAAGTTGGTTGGAGAGCATGTAACAGTTGAAAGTTTGGTTTCAGATATTCCTTTAGAGGTTGAATTTGGCGGACCCCTTGTCGATGCGATGATGCAGGCCATCAAATCTGAGGATCCTGAAGGAATTCCAATTCCTTACCTGCTTAGCGGTGGAACTGATAATAAAGCGCTGGCAAAACTAGGAATTTTGGGTTATGGATTCAGTCCTCTAAAACTACCCTCGGACTTAGATTTTGTTGGCCTATTCCATGGAATTGATGAACGGGTACCAATAGATTCCTTGCAATTTGGTGCAAGAACGTTGCACCACTTTTTAGTCCACGCCTAGATTGGCGCTGAGATCTCATCCAATGCTTGTCTCACTGGCATCGGAAGGGTAACTGATTCACTGCTTAATGCACCGCGAAGTTGCGCCCCTGTTCGTGCGCCAATAACTGCTGAGGTAACACCAGGACAATCTCGAACCCAAGAGAGCGCCACCTCCAATGGTGACAAACCAAGACCATCGGCAGCAACACTTACCGCCTCGACAACTCTCGAGCTACGTTCATCTAGATAAGGCTGAATGAAGGCAGAGAAATGCGGAGTTGCGCCACGAGAATCCGATGGAACGCCAGTTCGGTATTTTCCGGTTAAAACGCCACGTCCGAGAGGGGACCAAGCAAGTAAACCAACTCCTAAAGCGCCACAAGCTGGTAGCACCTCTCGTTCAATCTTGCGATTTAACAACGAGTACTCGTTTTGAGCGCTAATAATCCCTGATTTTCCAAACAATGGATTTTGCAAAGTGCAAGAACGGGCCAACTGCCAGCCAGAGAAATTAGAGATGCCAACATGACGGGCTTTACCGGAGGTCACCGCATAATCAAGAACACTTAATGTTTCCTCAAGTGGCGTGCTCTCATCCCATGTGTGAATTTGCCAAAGATCAATGTAATCGGTCTTCAATCGAGTAAGTGACCGATCGAGATCTGCGATTAGAGAGGTTCTGGAATTATCAACTTTTCTTTCCCCAGTTTTGAAACTAATTCCGGCTTTCGTGGCAACCACCATTTGTTCTCTTGGAATCAAAGCCCCTAGCAGACCACCTAAAACCCGTTCTGAGTCGCCGTCGCCATAGACAGCGGCGGTGTCAACAAAGTTGCCTCCCGCATCTATGAAATGACGGAGTTGTTCAGCAGCCTCATGTTCATCGGTATCACGTCCCCAAGTCATGGTACCTAGTGCGAGGCGGCTTACTTTTACTCCACTATTTCCCAGTTGACGTTGTTCCATGTTGAGACCCTAGCAAAAATCTTCATAAAGCTCGGGAAGCGGCTAGCCTAAGAACATGACCACCTTCGTACTTCTGCGACACGCGGTGTCAAGTGCCAACGAATCAGGTGTATTAGCAGGGCGAATGCTCGGGGTAGAGCTATCAACAAAAGGCAAGAAGCAGGCAAAGAGATTAGTTGCCCAATTGGATTCATTAAACATCAACAGGGTATTGATAAGTCCGCAGCAAAGATGCCAGCAGACCATCCAACCTTGGCTTGAAAAAGCACGAAAACGACCGGTTGTTGAGGAAGCGTTCCAGGAGATGAATTACGGAGAATGGACTGGAAGGAAGCTAGCAGAACTTTCGAAACGCAAAGAGTGGATGCAAATTCAGAGTTCACCAACGCGCTTCCGATTCCCAAAAGGGGAGTCATTTATTGGAGCGCAGCGCAGAATTGAAAGAAAACTAATTTCGCTATCAAGGAAACATCCTAAAGACACAATTCTGATCGTGTCTCATGGAGACATAATTAAGATGGCGGTGGCTTCTACTTTGAACCTGCGATTAGATGAGTTCCAGAGAATTGTGATTGACCCAGCCTCGATTACCACCGTAGTTTGGCAGGGAAAGAGCCGAACTTTATTGTCACTCAATAGCGTTCAGCGCATGAGTGCGGTTGGTAAATCAAGAAGAGGACTGTCCAAAAGACGAGTACTAGGTGGAGGGTCAGGTGAGTAGGCAAATATTCAATTTGGAAAAAGTTGATCGATTCACCTTAGGGACTGTTGGACAACCCGGTGAGAGGCAGTTTTTCATTCAGGCGCGAAAAATGGGACAGGTTTTTTCCTTCGCCCTCGAAAAAGGCCAGGCACAAGCCCTAAAAGACAGATTTCGCGAAATTCTCAAGGAATCCAAGCTAAACAAGGTTCAACTGGAGCGTGATATTTCACCCTTAGATACGCCCATCGAAGCCGAGTTTGAACTCGGAGTTATGGCTATTAGCTGGAAATACGACTCTGACTTAATTACCTTTGAAGCACAAGGTGTCTCAAACCTGCAAAGTGATCGTGTCTTTGAGGAGATAGTTGGGGATGACATCGATGATGCTCCACCGATTTTAAGAGTTTCATTGACTCCTATTCAGGTTCGCTCCTTTGTCGATAGAGCAAGTTCGGTCATTAAAGCCGGTCGACAGCCTTGTATGTTTTGTGGCGCACCCATAAACCTTGATGGACATTTTTGTCCAAGAGCGAATTAGTTTCAGTCTTTCATCATGTCGATTTACACCCCTGAACAGCTGCAACAAGGTGAGTTAATTGTTGAGGGAAGATTGATTGATGCCTCAAATGCCACTCTCTATGGCAAGGTCATTCTCGCGGCTGGAATGGAGGCAGCTGTTGTTTACAAGCCAATTGCTGGTGAAAAGCCGTTGTGGGATTTTCCTAGTGGCTCACTAGCTGGTCGTGAGATTTGCGCCTATGAAGTCAGCAAGGCTGCTGAATTTGATTTGGTACCGGTTACAGTATTTAGAGAAGGGCCTTTTGGTCCCGGCGCGGTTCAAGAGTGGATTGATGTTCCTGTAAGTTGTGACGTTATTGAAATTGCACAGCAAGAACGCGATGACATTCGAAGTATGGCTCTTTTTGATGCGGTAATTAACAACACGGACCGAAAGTTTGGTCATATTTTGTTTGACGCTTCAGGAAGGCTATTTGGCTGCGATCATGGGGTTACCTTTCACCAAGAGGATAAGTTGCGGACGGTGTTATGGCAGTTTGCTGGAAATGAGTTGTCTGAGAAGGAAAAACAGGCACTGCAACGGATTGAAGAATGGATTTTGTCGGATCGTTCGCATGTGCTGCGCACCCATTTATCTGATGATGAAATTACAGCGTTACTTAATAGGATAAAGCGGTTGCTGGAGGAGGGATTTCCTTATCCATCCCAGGACTGGCCAGCCGTTCCTTGGCCCCCGGTTTGATTGAATACTTTGTAGGCTTACACCATGAGATCTTGGCCAGAGGTTTATCTACCGCCAGCTCCCTCCAGTATTCAAGCCCCAGTGCTTAAACTTTATGACTCATACAAGAATGAGAAAGTAGAGATTCATCAGAAGCAGGTCTCTAGTTACGTTTGTGGCATAACTCCATATGACGCAACCCATCTCGGTCATGCGGCCACTTACCTATCTTTTGATTTGATTCATCGGTATCTACTGGCGCGCGGTCATGATCTAGTTTTCGCTGAAAACATTACCGATATTGATGATCCTCTACTTGAGAGAGCGGCAAGAGACAAAATCGATTGGCGATTGCTGGCGACCAATCAAATCGATTTGTTTGTAAGTGACATGACGGCTTTACATGTTATTCCGCCACAGCATTACCGTGGGGTTGTAGAAAGCATGGATTCAATCACCAGATTCATTCAAGCTTGCCAGGAGAAAGGATTGTCGTATTTCGTCGAAAAGGATCTCTATTTGGATTTGAGTCAAGTGAAGGATTTTCCTAAGAGTTTGCCCCTATCACTGGATGAAGCTATTCAAATCTTCCAAGAGCGAGGGGGCGATCCCGATAGACCCGGAAAACGTCATCCTTTGGATCCATTGCTGTGGAGGAGTCACAGAGAGAATGAACCGGAGTGGAGTTCGCCGGTAGGGACAGGCAGACCTGGTTGGCATATTGAATGCACCGCTATCGCATTAAACTCTTTACCCAGTGGTGTGAACACCTCGATATCCATTCAAGGCGGCGGTTCTGATTTGATATTTCCTCATCACTATATGACCGCTTTGCAAGCTAAAGCTCTTACTAACTTGGATTTTTCCTCCGCCTACGTTCACGCGGCGATGATCGGTTTGGATGGGGAGAAGATGAGCAAGAGCAAGGGTAATTTGGTTTTTGTCTCGCAATTACTCTCGTCTGGAGTTAGATCATCAGTCATTAGAGTCGCCTTAATGCTTCAGCATTATCAGACTGATCGCATGTGGAATCAAGCGTTGATTTCTCAAGCAAACCAGGTAGTCGATAGATTGGAAATTAATTTAGCTCGAAATGAGGTTGCGCCAACCCTTCCGATCATTCAGCAGATTGTTGAAGCTTTATCAGACAACATCGACACTCCAAAAGTTTTCGAAATTCTTGCAGATTGGTGTATCCAGACTGAAACTGGTGAAGTTGGTGGTAGCACAGGGGAGCTATCTCGAGCGTTGGATACATATTTGGGAATAGTTCTTTAGATCTCCGGATTTCGGCGCAGAAAGCGTTCTACCTCTCGTGCGATGCTCTCGCCTGTAGCGCTTGGGATGTCTAAAGCATCCTTACTACTCTCTAACTGCTTTACATAATCTCCAATTTCAGCATCATCAGAAGCCATTTGATCAACTTGTTTTTCCCAAGCCACAGCACGATTCGGTAAATCTCCTTGCGAAATGGATATCTCCAGGAAATCTTCCAAGGCATTAATCAAAGCTAGAGATGCTTTCGGGGAAGGTGGTGTGGAAACATAATGTGGGACAGCGGCCCAAAAGGAAACTGCATCTAAACCCCGTCGATAAGAAGCATCTTGCAACACTCCAATGATTCCAGTTGGTCCTTCATACTTTGAAACCTCAACGCCAAGCTTCTTTGCGATATCTGGATGAGCACCGCTGGCGGTGACGGTAATGGGCCGACTGTGGGGAGTATCGGCAAGTAGTGCGCCTAAGGTAATTACAGTATTTACTTCATAGTCATCAGCTATATCAAGGATTTCGTTGGCAAAGGTTGACCAACGCATAGATGGTTCAATTCCTTTAACAATTAGAAAGTCATTTGATAGATGAGGAGTGCTGGCGGCATACAAAATGGTGTTTGGCCAAACAATCTCTCGAACTACGGTCTCATCGATGCGAATGAAAGGACGATTGACTTGAAAATCATAGTAAGCCTCTGGATCCAGTCGGCCAATCTCTTGATGATTCCAAGCAGTCAAGAGATGCATTAGAGCGCCAGATGCTGATTCTCCAGCATCGTTCCAACCTTCAAAGGAGGCGATCATTATCGGATTACGAAGCGGGAAAACGCTCTCGGTAATGAACATAACCTCAGCCTACGATAAACTCCCGCTAGTGAGCGCGTCGAAATTCCTCAAGATTAATCACCCTGCGCCTAACACCCTGAGAGTAGCCCTTTCCCAACATGTAGTAATCGCTGACGGTGCCATGGGCACAATGTTGCAGAGTGCGCAACCAAGCCTTGATGATTTCCAAGGGCATGAGGGTTGCAATGAGGTTTTGAATGTAACAAGACCAGAGCTGGTGGCATCTATACATCGCAGGTACTTTGAATCAGGTGTCGATGCTGTCGAGACCAACACCTTTGGCGCCAATCTAGCGAATCTGGGTGAATACGGAATTTCAGATCGGATTTATGAACTTTCCTTAGCCGGTGCAAAAATTGCCCGCCAGGTTGCAGATGAATTTAGCGAGTCAACCGGACATCCAAAATGGATCTTGGGTTCGATGGGACCCGGAACCAAGCTACCCACTTTAGGACATGCCACATACGAAGAGTTGAAAAATGCATATGCTCTTTCGGCCAAGGGTTTGATTGATGGCGGATGTGACGCGCTTCTGATTGAGACTACCCAGGATTTGCTACAAGCAAAAGCAGCAGTGAATGGAGCCCGTGAATCTATTTCTGATGCGGGTCGTGATGTTGTTTTAATCGCACAGGTAACGGTTGAGACAACGGGAACTATGCTCCTAGGTTCTGAAATTGGAGCGGCTCTCAATTCCTTGCAAGCGCTGGGGGTTGATCTAATTGGAATGAACTGCGCTACCGGACCAAGCGAGATGAGCGAACACTTAAGAACATTGAGTAAGAGCTCAGAAATTGGGATTTCCTGCATGCCAAACGCGGGCTTACCGATTTTGAAAGATGGTGGTGCCTTCTACCCGCTATCGCCCGATGAATTGGCCAAGTCACTCGATCAATTTGTAACAGATTATGGAGTTAATTTGATTGGCGGTTGTTGCGGAACAACCCCGGAACATCTTTCTGCAGTGGTAAAACAGCTTCGGGGCAGGAAGATTGATTCCAAGCACCCAAGTAAAGAGGCTGGCGCTTCCTCTCTTTATCAGTTTGTGCCATTTAGGCAGGATCAAACCTATTTAGCTATTGGCGAAAGAAGTAATGCGAATGGCAGCAAAGCCTTCAGAGATGCCCTTGTTAATGAGGACTGGCAAGGCTGCGTGGATATAGCGAAGGATCAAATTCGCGAAGGTGCACATATGTTGGATCTATCTGTTGACTATGTGGGTAGGAATGGCGTTAAGGACATGACGGAGTTAGCTAGCCGATTCGCAACGGCAATTACCCTACCCATAGTTTTGGACTCAACTGAGCCGGCTGTACTAAAGGCTGGACTAGAAACGCTTGGTGGCAAATGCGTTATCAACTCTGTCAATTACGAAGATGGTGACGGTCCAGATTCTAGATTCGCCAAAATCATGCCACTGGCAAAAGAGCATGGAGCGGCCTTAGTTGCTCTGACCATCGATGAAGATGGGCAAGCTAGAACAGCAGAATGGAAGATAAAAGTAGGTCGAAGGTTGATTGATGATCTGCATAACAAATGGCAGGTTCCACTATCGGATGTCATCATTGACTGTTTAACATTTCCAATTGCTACAGGTCAGGAAGAGACCCGCCGTGATGGCATTGAAACTCTTGATGCAATAAAAGCGCTCAAACAAGAGTATCCAGATATTCAAACCACACTGGGTATAAGCAATGTTTCCTTCGGCCTCAACCCCGCTGCAAGAATTGTTTTGAACTCTGTTTTCCTATCTGAGGCGGTAAAGAATGGTTTAGATAGTGCCATCGTTCATCCGTCAAAGATCATGCCGATTGCGAAGATTCCCCAAGAGCAATTAGAGGTTGCCCTTGACCTGATTTATGACAGACGTAAATACGAAGGGGAGAACTGCGTTTACGATCCCTTATCTCGTTTCTTGGAGATTTTTGCCGGGGTAGAGGTAACCAGTACTAGGCTTTCAAGGGCAGCTGAGTTAGCGGCTCTTCCCATTCCAGAGAGACTCAAACGTCGAATTATCGATGGTGAAAAGCAAGGTTTGGAAGTCGATCTTGATGAGGCTCGAAACAATGGCTTGGAGCCGCTCACGATCATCAATGAACTGTTGCTAGATGGAATGAAAACAGTGGGTGAGCTCTTTGGTCGGGGCGAAATGCAGCTACCTTTTGTTTTGCAATCCGCTGAGGTTATGAAGTCAGCCGTCGCCCTACTTGAACCCCACATGACCAAAAGTGACTCACAGGATAGAGGTTCCATCTTGCTGGCAACAGTTAAGGGAGATGTTCACGATATCGGAAAAAATTTGGTTGACATTATTCTTACCAACAATGGATATCGCGTAGTGAATATCGGCATAAAGCAGACCATTAACCAAATTATTGATGCTGCGCAGGAATCGAACGTTGACGTTATTGGTATGAGTGGCTTACTAGTGAAGTCCACAGTCATTATGAAGGAAAATCTGGAGGAGATTGAAAGCCGTGGATTGGCGCAAAAGTGGCCAATAATTTTGGGTGGAGCGGCATTGACTCGAAGTTTCGTTGAAAGCGATCTAGCAAAGATATTTCCTGGAGAGGTTAGATACGCAAAAGACGCGTTTGAAGGTTTATCACTCATGGATACTCTCATGGCACGAAAACGTGGTGATGAAACAGCTCAATTACCTACTCTTAAAGAGCGTCGAACCAGGGTGGTTAAAGATGATTCAATCTCAACCGCGGATACAACTCGCAGTGATGTGGCAAGAGATATAAAAGTACCGACAGCCCCATTTCTGGGCTCTCGTGTTGTAAAGGGTGTTTCATTAAATGATTACAGCTCTATGTTGGATGAACGAGCACTTTATGTTGGGCAGTGGGGGTTGAAAGGCAGGCAGGATTCTTTTGAGCAGATAGTTGAAGCTCAAGGCAGACCTAGATTGAGATCTCTTCTCAATGAATCGTTGGCAAATGGCTGGCTGAATGCCGCGGTAGTTTACGGATATTTTCCTTGTTACAGCGAGGGCAATGATTTAGTAATCCTTCATCATGAAGGTCCCCAACAAGGCCAGGAAAGAGTTCGATTTACCTTTCCGCGCCAGCGACGCGATAGAAGATTATGTATTAGCGATTTCTTCAAAGATAGAGACTCGGGCCAGCTAGACGTGGTCGCCTTCCATATTGTCACGATGGGTCAATCAATCAGTGAGGCCACCGCCAAACTTTTCGCAGCTAACAATTACCGAGAGTATTTGGAGCTGCATGGATTAGGAGTGCAACTAACAGAAGCGTTAGCTGAACATTGGCATGCACGTATTCGCTCTGAACTGAGCTTGAACATGGAGGACAGTAAGGATTTGCAAGGAATTCTTGATCAAGGTTACCGAGGATCGAGATACAGTTTTGGGTATCCAGCTTGTCCTGATCTAGAACAGCAGAAGCAACTATGTGAGCTGTTGGAACCAGAACGCATAGGTGTGGAGCTTTCCGAGGAGTTCCAACTTCATCCCGAGCAATCAACCTCCGCAATCATTGTTCATCACCCCGAAGCAAAGTACTTCAATGCCAACTAACACATTCCCTTTCTCTGCAGTGTTATGGGATATGGATGGGACACTGATTGATAGTGAGCCTATTTGGATTCAACAAGAGCATGAGTTGATGCAATCACTCGGCGTTGATTGGAGTGAGGAAGACGCCATACATTGTGTTGGCGGCCCTATGACCCGTGTTGATGCATATATGAGATCAAAATTGGATGAAACTAAGCAACAACTATTCCCGCCCATGGCGCTGACTGAGCAGTTATTGCTTCGCATGGCTGATCAGATGAATCAAGGGGTTGCTTTTGCACCTGGAGCTCAGAACCTTCTCGAAGAGTTAAATAACCTGGGCATCAAGCAAGGTTTGGTGAGCGCCTCCAGCCGTACGCTGGTGGATGCGGCCATGAATAGCATTGGATCTGATTATTTCGAAGTTACCGTTTCAGATAACGATGTGAATAATTCAAAGCCAAATCCAGAAGGGTATCTACTCGCTGCCTCCAAAATGGGAGTAGATATTAAGAATTGCTTGATTTTAGAGGATTCGATCACGGGTACTACTGCGGCAATTGATTCGGGAGCCTATGTTGTGGGAATCCCACATGTAGCCAAACTTCCAATGGGTCCTAAAGTTGTTCATGTCGACACATTGTTAGACATGAATGTCGCCAAGTTGTTAGAAAAATTTAAGAACTTTGTAGGAGATTCCAAATGAAAAGTTTAGGAAGTGGGAAGTTCAATGCTGGAGATCGAGTGCAGCTCACAGATGAGAAAGGGAAGATGTACTCCTTCTATCTACAGGAAGGCGGTCAATGGCACTCTCACAAGGGTTGGATTAACCACAGTGAGATTATTGGAATCGAAGAGGGTAGTACCGTAGAAAGCAATAGTGGAACTAAGTATCAAGTAATGCGTCCACTACTTAATGACTATGTGCTATCAATGCCAAGAGGGGCAACAATCATCTACCCCAAGGACTCCGCCATTATCGTTGGTTTCGCTGATTTGTTTCCTGGTGCAAAGGTCCTAGAGGCGGGTGCAGGGAGTGGCGCTTTATCCATATCGATCCTGCGTGCTATTGGCACCGGAGAGTTGGTGTCTTACGAAGAGCGAGCAGAGTTTTTTGAAAACGCCCGCAATAATGTAAGGAATTATTTCGGAGCCGCACCTGCTAATTGGCGGTTAATCAACTCCAAGGTGCAAGATGGTATTTTCAAAGAAGATTTCGATCGAGTTGTTTTTGACATGTTGGCCCCCTGGGATGCGCTAGAAACCGCATACCAAGCCTTAAAGCCGGGTGGAGTCCTGTGCTGTTATGTTGCAACAACAACCCAGCTCTCAAAGGTTGCAGAAGCGATAAGAGGTTCATTGCGATTCTCAGAGCCTGAGAGCTTTGAAACATTGTTGCGCGGGTGGCACCATGAAGGACTTGCGGTCCGTCCAATGCATAGCATGAATGCACACACTGGTTTTCTACTATTCACGCGAAAACTTCCTGCAGGCACAGCACCAATACGCCGTAAGCGCCGCCCTTCAAAAGGTTATGTTGAACAGGAAGCTAATTTAGAGGAGTAAGTAACTTCTCTGAATTAACTGACGGCCAGAAGATCAACAACAAATATCAATGTTTCATTTGGTCCGATTGGGCCACCGCCAGCTGCGCCGTAACCGAGATCGGGAGGAATGACCAATAGTCGACGACCACCAACCTTCATTCCAGGAATGCCTTGTTGCCAACCGCTAATTACTTGGTTTAAACCAAATGTAGCTGCTTCTCCAACCCATGAACTTTCTACCACCTCACCCGTAGACCATGCCATCAATGTGTAATGGACGGTAAGTGTTGAGTTGGGTTGAGCGGTCATTCCATCACCCACGAAAACATCTTCAGTAACTAGCTGAGTAGGAGGATTTCCTTCAGGAGCGGTAATTTCTGGTGCGCTTCCTGCGGCGCCTGAAACTTTTGGCATATTTCCTCCAGTAGTTGAGTTTTGTCCCATAGGTGATTCAGCTGGCGAGCCACCATCAGTAGTACAACCGGTGAGAGCAATGGCCAGGGCTAGAAAAAATGATGCGAAAGCCGCATAGGAGCGATGGATTTTCATTTCACAACCTTATCAAGCAATCACGGAACAAGCTCATAAGCTGAGAAATCCTAGGTTTGGGGCACTAATCTTTGTGTTGTGAGCCAGGCCAAAACCGAGCGATTAGTCAATCTCACCATGGCCCTCTTGGCCTCGCGTCGCTATATGAAAAAGAGTGAGATTTTCGAAAAAGTAGCGGGTTACAGTGGCAGTGCCGAAACTAAAGAAAGAATGTTCGAGCGGGATAAGGATGATCTTCGCGCTCTAGGAATAGAAATAGAAGTAGCCAGCCAGGACCCGTTATTTGAAGATGAATCTGGATACCGGATCAAACCTGAAAGTTATCGATTTCCTCTGAAAGATTTGTCCGAGTCTGAGAAAAGTATCCTCGCCACTGCGCTGGCACTATGGGAATCCAGCGGTTTTGAAAAGTTGGCCTCCGAAACATCACGGCGCTTGTTGTCCGGAGCCCATTCACTTGAAGATGAGTCGTCTCCTTCAATTACTCCGATTGAATTTGTGGAAGAGAGCTTGAATGAAATTGCTAAAGCATTGGCATCCAGGAGCTCAATAGAATTTCAATATCAAAAGCAAGAGAATCTCATCTCAGAGACTAGAACTGTTTGTCCGATGGGTTTGAGCACTTGGCGGGGTTCGTGGTATTTAGTGGCCGAGGACCTAGACCGAAAAGATATTCGAGCCTTCAAGCTGTCACGCATCACTTCAAAGATCTCTGTCAATAAGAAAAGGGATATGTACGAAATTCCAAAGGACTTTTCAGTCGCTGACTATCTAGTCATGTTAAACCGAGATTTCATTGAAGTCGAATGGCTAGTGCGCAAAGGACGCGCTCAGTTATTGCGAAGCAATCTGAAGCATCAACAAAGTTTTGATGATGAATGGGATCTAATTCAGACCCATGAGGAATCAGGTGAGAAAGCGGTAGAAAAGGCCCTCTGGCATTTTGATTCTGTGATTCTTACCAAACCTTTAGAGATTAAGAAACAGGTCATGGATCGACTAGGGGAGTTGATTCTTCGACATGACTGAGAATGCTGCAGAGCGTGCGATTCGTTTACTTGACTTGGTTCCTTTCATATTGGAAAACCAAGGAATATCAATCAAGCAACTCGCAGGCTCATTCGATGTTTCCAAAGAGGAAATTATCAAAGACCTAAACCTTCTTTTTGTTTGTGGTTTGCCGGGATACACACCTCTTGAGTTAATTGATATTTCTTTTGAAGACGAGGTGGTATTTATCAGAGATCCACAAAATCTCGCTGAACCTAGAAATCTAACGATTTCAGAGAGCATAGTTACCCGCATTGCGCTAAGTGCGCTGAAAGAATTGATTACAGATCCTGAAAAGAAATCCGTAATTTCATCCCTGCAATCAAAGCTGTCCCCTTTGTTCCAAAGCGTTCTTCCTGAAAATGCCCTTCATGTAGAGATAGATAAAGCGTTACAAGTAGAGAGAGTGATACAACAAGCCATCCAAGTTGGCAAGGCAGTTCGTATTGAATATCTGAATCTGACCAAGGATGAGGTATCGACAAGAGATATTTCGCCTATGGAACTTGTAAAGAGGGATGACGGAACTACTTTGAACGCTTTCTGCCACAAAGTTGGTGCAATCCGAAGTTTCGCGGTTAAACAGATTATGAGCGCTACGGAGATAGCCGAGGCTAGTAGAAACCTGCAATCCTCAAATCACGGAGACGCAGGGGTGGAGGTGCAGATACGGTCTATGGATGCTAACTCTGCTATGGGAAACAAATTAAATGTTGATGCTAAACAAATCGGGAATAACATTTATGTTATAAAGGTGTTTCAGGATCGCTGGCTCCTAAGAACTGTATTCTCAAGTCCAACCTGGGAGATCTTGCAGCCGGTGGAGTTCCGCAATCACCTTCGCAACGAAGCTCGCCAAGCTCTGATTCGGTATCAGGAGTTATCTATATAGGGGAGTGTTCGCGGCCGTGATAACGTTAGCGCCTAACCGAGGGAATCTGAGAGGTACCTATCAATGTTTGGTCTACGCGAACCATCACACTGGCTCCTTTTAATACTGGTTGTTGTCATCCTTTTTGGCGCTAAGCGACTGCCGGATTCGGCCCGTTCTCTAGGACGCTCTCTGAGAATTTTTAAGAGTGAAGTTAAGGAACTCAATAAAGAGGACAAGAAGGACGAAGACGGAGACAAGAGCTCCAATTAATCACCCGTCATTTAGGGTTGAAATTCGTTAGTGAGGTTTTATGGCTCGCAAAAATCGCGGCACTATGCCTCTATTGGACCATCTTCGTGAGCTAAGAAAACGGGTCATCCGTTCCGCTTTGTTCATATTCATATTCAGCGCAGTTGGCTGGGTGAATTACAACGAGATTATTGCAACCCTTGCCAGCCCAGTTTGCGATCTACGATTAGCTCAGCAGACCGGTTCTGAAAACTGTGGAGCACTATTCATCAGCGGAGTTCTAGGCCCCCTTAATCTGCAATTGAAGGTTTCGTTTCTTACCGGTGTAATTCTCTCGGCACCTTTCTGGCTTTACCAGTTGTGGGCTTTCATCGCACCGGCGCTGCATCGTAAGGAGAAGCGCAAGTCAATATTGTTCATCACCGCAGCAACTCCATTTTTTGCCATCGGAGCCGCGCTGGCGTATTACGTTTTACCACTTGCTATTGAGGTGTTGTTTGGATTTACTCCAGAATCCCTCAACAACTTAATCCGATTTGATGATTATCTTGATTTCGTTCTAAGACTTATTCTGATTTTTGGAATTGCTTTTGAGTTGCCGGTGTTCCTAGTGTCCTTGAATCTAATTGGCATTTTGTCTGGTCGTTCAATTTTGAAACCGTGGCGTTTTGCAATTTTTGCCATCACCTTCTTTGTTGCAGCTTTTTCACCGACCGCAGATCCACTATCTATGGCAGCTCTAGCATTACCGTTAATCGCTTTCTATTTTGGCGCGGGAGGCATTGCTCTGTTGGTTGATAAGAAACGTGATCGCAAGAGCCGTTCCATAGCAGATGATGAAGCGGCCCCAATTGAAGAGGCTTCCCCCATAGATAACGTTGATTCCTAGAGATGTGGGGTGTATTTGCTAATCCGGTTTCTGGTGGCGGCAAAGGGTTGTCCCTAAAGAATCAAGTTGTCGAAACTCTGAAGAATAGAAGGTTGGATTTTCAAGATTTTTCAGCGGAAAATCCAATAGCCGCAAAACAAAAACTTGCAAACATCCCAAATCAAACCTTAAAAGGTCTGATCGTCGTGGGTGGTGATGGAACCATTAACATGGCGGTTCAATTCCTCGCAAAATCAAAGATTCCCCTTGGAGTGATTCCGGCCGGAACTGGCAATGATTTCGCCCGCACTTTGGGTCTGAACCTCAAAGAGCCAATCTCGAATCTCGAGAGATATTTGAGCGAAGACCCCTCACTAATCGACTTGGGAGTCGTGGATAGTCATTATTTCACCCAGATACTGAGTACTGGTTTTGATTCTTTGGTCAATGAAAGAGCGAATCGGATCCATCGAATCAAAGGTAGGATGAAATACAACATTTCAATTGTGCTCGAACTTTTTAAATTCCAACCAAAAAAATATACGTTTCGAATAGACCAAGTGAGTTTCGAATCCAAGGCCATGTTGATAGCAGTGGCAAATGGCAAGAGCTACGGCGGAGGCATGCTTGTCTCACCAAACTCCCATCCAAATGACGGTTTGCTGGATGTAATGATTGTGGGTCCAGTTACCAAGCTGGAATTTCTCAAGGTATTTCCCAAAGTTTATCGCGGCCAGCATGTTAATCATCCTGCGGTGAAGTTCATCAGTGGCAAACAAATAGAGATTGACTCTGATGCTATTGCGTATGCTGATGGGGAGAGAGTTGGAAGATTGCCTGTAAAGGTCGAAGTAGTGGCAAATTCTCTACAGGT
>JACCDT010362116.1_pt1 | contig 18926 bp, 17 predicted proteins | sample 7446291 | NCBI WGS metagenome assembly JACCDT01 (sample SAMN15323446, study PRJNA562643) | freshwater metagenome | isolation source: river surface water | place: USA:Blue River Watershed | collected 2017-08-17 | reverse complement strand
GGGATCATCCTCTCAGAACCCCTACCAATCGTAGCCTTGGTGAGCCGTTACCTCACCAACTAGCTAATTGGACGCATGCTCATCTTACACCGCCGGAGCTTTAACAATAAAGTGATGCCACTTCATTGTGTTATGGAATATTAGCCCCGATTTCTCGGGGTTATCCTCCAGTGTAAGGTAGATTGCATACGTGTTACGCACCCGTGCGCCGGTCTAGCCTAAGTAATATTGCTATTATTCAGGTTACCCCTCGACTTGCATGTGTTAGGCCTGCCGCTAGCGTTCATCCTGAGCCAGGATCAAACTCTCCATTGTAAAAAGTTTAATTTTGTCCTGGCATTGACAGGTATCTTGTTTTCTTACCTAAAATTTATCGCTGCATTATTTCAAAGAACTTCATTTTTTCGCTTCACTCGTTTCAACCTTTTGTCGAACCGGGCGGCAAACATACAACAACTTTTTTAATCTGCAAGAAAAAATTTTATTTTTTTCTAACTTCTTTTTATCATCTCTGTTTACTTATTCCGTTAAGAACGTTTTTCAAAGCGGGGTGCAAAAGTAATCACATTTTTTTAATCTCCAAATTTATTTTCACTTTTTTTTCTTGTTTCCAATTTAAAAAGCTTTTGTCGTTTGGCGTCACTACTATGCCTCCCTTACGTAAAGAACGTTGCTGTAAAGCGGGTGCAAAAGTAATCACATTTTTTTAATCTGCAAGTTTTATTTTATTTTTTTTCAAAAAAGATTTTGAACTAAAATGAAACCTCGTGTGACCATTTTGTTATCCAGTTGTAAAGAACGTTGCCGTTAAAGCGGGTGCAAAAGTACATTCTTTTTTTACATACGCAAGTCCTCATGCGAACTTTTTTCTTGACTAATATCTAAAGGACTGTTTTTCAGATATAAAAAAAATCACTTTTTTTGCTTGTACACTTCATTGCCACCAATAAAAGTAGCAGAAACAACACTTTTCCTTATTTGATCTGGTGATGCGCTCATCAAATCAACTCCTGTAATCACGAAATCAGCGTCCTTTCCAATTTCCAAACTACCTGAGTAATGCTCCGCAAATCTCGCCACGGCATTCCAAATGGTCATTCCTCTTAATGCTTGTTCCCTACTAATGGCTTCTGCCAATTGAAATGGATGGGGAATTGCACCTCCCTTATCCATTCTAAATACAGCTGCAAAAAAGGTCTTCATGGGGTCAATGTCCTCTATTGGAAAATCTGTGCCTAAAGACAGCATTCCATTCTCTTTTAATAGTGTTGCATACTTATAAGCGTCCACCACTCTTCCTTTGCCCAATCGCTGCCAAGCCCATGGTGAATCGCTGGTTGCATGCGTAGGCTGCACTGATGGAATGATGTTGTATTGTCCAAAATATCCAACATCGCTTTGATGCACCACTTGGGCGTGTTCTATTCGCCAACGTTTATCATTGCTTCCTTTCAAAATCTTGGCGTAGTCCTTTAATACAACTCTATTCGCGCTGTCACCTATGGCGTGTGTACAAACCTGAAAGCCTTGCTTGTCCAACGCCATCCACTCCACCATCCACTCTTCATGGTTGCCCAACATTTTACCAAAATCTTTCTTGCCTTCTGCTAAAAGATCTTGGTATGGATTTATTAAACATGCCCCTCTTGATCCCAATGCCCCATCTGCATAATACTTGAAGCTGCGCACTACCAGCTGATGATTGGCTGTATCGATACCTTTCTTTAAATAGTGCGCAAGGGTTGACTTGTCTTGCGAAGCCATAATGTACATCGGCATCTTTAATACGCCTGTTTTCTGAAGAGAATCCAAGAACTGTATCTCATCTCGATCCAAACCCGCCTCCGTTATATGCGTAAGACCCAACGCAAAACAAGCTTCTTGTGCCAATATCAATCCCCTCTCTTTTTCCGCCTTATTATAAGGAGGTATGATATCTTGAACTGGAATCATGGCATTGTCGACCAATAGACCTGTCGGTTCTCCACCTGGGAAACGGTATATCTTACCCCCTGGAATTTCCTTGGACCCCATCAAACCTGATAACTCCAAAGCCTTTCTGTTGGCCAGTCCTGCGTGTCCGTCCACCCGAATCAACCAAACTGGACGGTCAGGAAACAATTCATCCAACCTTCTCCTATCGGGCATGGCTTGCCCGGGCCAAAGGTTTTGATCCCAACCTCTCCCAATCATCCAATCTCTGCCCGAATCATGTTGTTGTATTTTAGAACAAACCTCCTCCCAGGATTTCAAACCGTTCAAATCAGCCTCTTTTTTAAATAAAGCATAGGCCAAGAAATGGGCATGGGCATCTTGAAAACCCGGATAGACAAATTGATGTTGCGCATCAATCATTTTCTTTGCGCTGTAGGCATTCAGAATTTCCCTTTCCTTACCAATGGCAATTATCTTTCCATCTTTGATGGCCATCGCTTCTGCTTTCGAGAAAGCATCATCCACTTGATAGATGGTTGCATTGTGCACGATGAGGTCCACTTCTTGGGTTGAAAATCGGCAAGCATTTAAAGTGATTACCAACAGCAACAGGTAAAGAACATTTGGCTTTTTCATTTTATCCCTTTTTATGAAGGACCGTTGCTGATGCCTGTGCTGTAGGCATGATCCAAACATCTTGAATATTGACATGCGGAGGTCTGGTAATCATGAACAGCACCGTCTCTGCAATATCATTCGCTACCAAAGGCTCAAAACCATCATAAACTTTGTTGGCTGTGACCTCATCTCCTTTGAAACGTACCAAACTAAATTCCGTCTCTGCAGCACCGGGACATATTTGTCCTACTCTAATATTGTGTGTTACCAAATCGATGCGCATGGCTTGTGTTATTCCGTCCACTGCGAATTTGGAACCATTGTATGCCACACCACCTCCATAGGCTTGCTTTCCAGCTACAGAGCCTATGTTGATGATGGTGCCCGTTTGCTGCTCCACCATCCATTGGGATACATACTTGGACATCCACAACAATCCTTTGACATTGGTATCCATCATGCGTTCCCAATCATCAGATATTCCTTGATGAATGGGTTCTCGTCCAACTGCCAATCCTGCATTGTTGATCAATGCAAAAATCTCAGATGTCCAAGTTCTACATTGCTTCACAAAATCTTCCACCTCCTTCTCATTTCGAACATCAACGACAGCTGTCCAAACTTGCGCACCAGCTTTCTCACATTCCGCCTTGACATTGTGCAACCTTTCTTCCCTACGGCCGCATAGGATTAGATCAAATCCACTTTTAGCCAGTGTATGGGCTGTGGCCTCTCCAAAACCAGAAGTTGCTCCTGTGATGAGTACTACTTTTTTCATGATGACGAAGATATTGAGAAGGAGTGAATACAACATCGTTACAAGGAATTTCCTTTATATTTGGGGCATAACCTTACGACTATGGCAGTAAAAAAAGCAAGAAGCATTCGGTTGATTGAAGTTCCCAGTGAAGTTGGCGCAGGCACACGCGGTGCGAGTTTGGGGGTTGATGCCATTAAGATAGCCGCTTTGGACTTCCGATCTGATTTCTTTAAGAAATACAAAAGCATCATTATTCCCAATGATAATCAGGCGCTACACAATAATCCGGGAAGCCGATATGCGAAGCACATCAGAAGTTTGCTCAAGATGTATGAACGCATAGGTGCAGCGGTTCGTGATACCTGCAGGGATGGCAAATTCCCTTTGATTCTTAGTGGTGATCACAGCAATGCTGGCGGTACTTTGGCAGGATTAAAAATGGCTTATCCTGAATCACGTATTGGTGTTATTTGGATCGATGCGCACGCCGATTTGCATTCACCGTATACTACTCCATCCGGCAACATGCACGGGATGCCATTGGCCACTGCTCTGAACGAGGACAACATTGAGGAGAAGGTGAATGATTTGGATTATGAGACGATTGATTTGTGGGAGATGTTGAAGAATGTGGGAGACATCAGCCCCAAGGTGGAATACCGCGATTTGGTGTATATCACGCTTCGCGATTTTGAAGATCAGGAATCGGCACTGATAAAGCAAAATAAGGTGAAAGTCGTTACCACGAATGAGTTGCGTAAGACAGGAATTACGAAGTTGTGCCGAGAGGTATTGAAGTACTTGAGTCAATGCGATAAAATCTACATCAGTTTTGACGTTGACTCTATGGACCCTACGGTATCCCGTGGAACAGGCACTCCCGTCAAAGGTGGAATCAACGAGCGTGAGGCGGCCGATGTCATCTTGGAATTTTTGCAAAACGAAAGAACCTGTTGTTTGGAGTTTACTGAGGTCAACCCAACGTTAGACAGTGAGAATGTCATGGCCGAAACGGTGTTTGAGATATTGCAGAAAGTGACCCGTCAGGTGGAGATGATTTAAGGGGGATCAGTAAATCGGTAGATCGGTAAATCAGTAGATCGGTGGATCGGTGGATCGGTGGATCGGTAAATCAGTAGATCGGTAGATCGGTAGATCGGTAAATCAGTAGATCGGTGGATCGGTGGATCGGTGGATCGGTAGATCGGTGGATCGGTAGATCGGTGGATCGGTGGATCGGTGGATCGGTAGATCAGTAAATCAGTAGATCGGTAGATCGGTAGATCGGTAGATCGGTAGATCGGTAGATCGGTGGATCGGTGGATCAGTAAATCAGTAAATCAGTAGATCGGTAGATAGGTGGATTGGGGGATTTGAGGATCAGTAAATTAGATAGGTTGTGTATTCCACGCTGAATCTTGGTATTCAAGAAATAGCCCCATAAAGGCTTCCGAAATGTTAGGGCTTTCTCATTCATTTACTGATTCTCGCTCTGAAGAGACCACCCTGCACAGCAGCGAAGCTCGTCTGTGCCAGTCATGAAGAGCTTCGCTGTTGGAATCCCTTTGCGACAGGATGGGGGATATTTCTGTTCTTGACAGATTTGGAATCATTTGATTCAGATAGGAACAACATTTCACGATTATTTTTGTTATCGGTTTATGAGAATATTTTTGGGCATATTGATGCTGTTGTGTTTGAATGCAACGGGACAAAAGGTGGTGACGTTGAGCCAGAGCGATATCTCTGAGTTTGTTGCAGCGCATAATGATTGGCGAAAGGAGGTGCAGGCCGCTCCGTTAAAGTGGAACAATGCTATTCAGAAAAAAGCAGAGGACTATGCTAAAAAACTGGCTGCAATGGGGCGTTTGCAGCATTCCAACACGGGTCTTGGGGAAAATTTATATTGGTTCTCCGGTCAAACTTTTACACCGTCAGATGCTACTGATTCATGGGGAGAGGAAAAATCATTGTATAAACCCGGCACCAAAATATCCAATTCGAACTACCAAGATTTTGGGCACTACACCCAAATGATCTGGCACAACACCACTGAAGTAGGGTGTGGTGTCGCGCAATCTGAACACGGCACCTTCATTGTTTGTCAATACAATCCTCCAGGGAACTATATTGGAGAGAAACCCTAGAATTTCTGGGGCACAAGAGAGATTCAAGATTGTATTTATCTTTGATAGATGAAGAAAATTTTTGTCTTTATTCCATGGGCCATTGCGCTCCTCAACGTCACTGGTGTAGCATTGAATTACAACCAATTGCCTGAAACCATTCCCTCCCATTTCAACATCCAAGGTGAAGTAGATGGATATGGGAATAAATCGACCATTTTCATTTTATTGGTGCTGCATTTAGGAATCACAGCTTTGTTGAACTGGGTAGGGAATCATCCTGAACAACACAACTACCCTATTGCTATTACAGAAGAGAATAGAGCCCTACAGTACAAACTTTCAAGCGTGTTGGTTCAGCGATTGAATGTGATCATTGGGTTGCTATTTACCACCATTTCTTTGTCTGTAATGTTTCCCAACTTCCCGACTGAAATCATGTTACTAGAATTGGGGCTCATCTTTCTTGAACTCATTCTTCATTTTCGCAGAATAAGAAAAAGCAAGTAATCACCATTTGCGGCTGAGCAGAACCAGCCTCGTCAACATTAGGAACAGTGTGGACAATATCACGAAGTAAATGACATCTCTGGAGTCTACTACCCCTCGACCTAGCGAATTAAAATGGCTTTGCATTCCGATTGAGCTGAATACCGCATCCAAGCTACCCAGAATATCAAAACTGGCCAATGATTGGAATCCGCTGTAAATGATGAAAATCAAAAGTGCAGCCAATAAGAAAGCCACAATTTGATTGTCTGTGATAGAAGAGCAGAATAAACCAATGGAAACATAGGCACTGGCCAAAAAGAACAATCCCAAAAATGAGCCCCATGTTGCGCCAGAATCGATGTTGCCGACAGGACTACCCAAACGATAAACGGTGATGTAGTACACCAAAGTTGGCAACAGGGCCACCGCTACCAATGTCAATCCAGCAAGGTATTTGGCCAATACGATGTTCCACTCAGAAAGGGGTTTGGTCAACAGCAACTCAATGGTACCTGTTCTTTTTTCTTCCGCAAAAGAACGCATGGTGATGGCTGGAATTAAAAAGATAAAAACCCAAGGTGTAATAAAAAACAACCCATCCAAACTGGCAAATCCCATGTCCAGAATATTGGTTTCTCCCGGGAAAACCCAAAGGAAAAGACCTGTCATTAAGAGGAAAACGGCCATGACCACATAGCCGATTAACGAGCTGAGAAAACTTCTTAATTCCTTTATAAATAAACTCTTCATGCTTCTTCTTTTTGAATCACCGACCAAGCTTGAGGCGGAGCTGCAAACATAGCTTTGGTTTTGGGCCAAACCCATTTAAATGTTTCTGTGTTTTTATATTCCTCCAAATGTGCCTCACTTTCCCAATGGGAAAATGTATAATAGACATTGGGGTTGGCTAAATCTTGCCACCATTCTAAATGAAGACAACCAGGAGTGGCTTTGATTTTTTCGCGTGTTGACAGGAACAAGGTCTCAAATTCCTTGGTCTTTTCCTCCTGAAAAGTCATCCGAACTATGCGCTTAATCATTGAGCTCGATGAAAATATTAGACATCTTTTGGTAACCCAGTAATCTGGCTGCGCCACCACCCAATTGCGGGGTGGTATTTTTCATGGCGATGTGAAGGAAATCATTGACTCCCCATACTGCAAAAGGAATTCCATCTGCAAGGTCATCCGGTGAAAAATCATGGATGATGGTTCTGAGTCCTGCCTTTTGTGTTGATCTGGCCAAAATGGAAAAATTGCGTTTGCCGATGTAAGATTCATACATATCTCGGGTAAAATTCAAAACAATGTTGCCGAAGTCGTCTATGTGGATGACTTGACAGCGAATACCGCCATCTTCTATCTGCGGTTTTGGAAAGAAAATTTTGGTATAATCATTCTCTTCAAACCCTATCATGGACGGAGTTCCTCCTTTTACCAAATGAGCTGCGATGGTCATAAAAATTCCACCGAGCGGAAATTTCACATCATTGTCTTGGATGGGGAGGTTGACCCTGTATAGCTCATCTACCCCTTGATCAAAAATCAATTGAATCACCCCATTATCTGACGTCACAAAATATTGGTTGTCTTTTACAGCAATGAGCGGCATTTTCTCCAATTTGGATTTGATGCCCAGAACGTGCACTGTTCCCATGGGAAAAGATTTCCAACAAGAACGCATGAGGTAGGCCTCGTCAATCAAATCAAAATGATTTACAGCGTTGGCAATGTCCACAATAATGGAGGTGGGGGCGAAATTGATCAATCGGGCTTTGGCAAGCGCCAAATGATAATCTCTGTTTCCGTAATCCGTAATGAAAGTAACGATGGACATTGTGACAAAAATAAACTGAATTCAACAGTAAGTGAAATGCTAAATTTTATTTTTTCATTTGAGAATGTAGAACTCTCGATTAATTTCGCCTTAAACAATTATAACATGAAAAGAACTTTATCCCTTTTATCTTTGGTTTGTCTTACGATTTTAGGACAATCTCAGGTTGTTCCGAATGGAAATTTTGAAACATGGGCGGCAGGTGAGCCTGCGAATTGGACAACTTTCAATTCCATTGCTCCATTGGCGGGTATAACAGCACCTGCAACTCAAGAAACACCTGCCCCTGAGGGTAATTCTTGTATTAATTTAAGCGTTAGGAGCAGTGTATTATTTGGAGTTGTTCCTGGATTTGCTGTTTCAGGACAAATGGATTTGTTGACTGGGGTAGGAAACGATGGTTTTCCTTTTGTCACAAGACCGAACTTTTTTGAGGGTGTTTATCGTCACAATGAAATGGTTATTTCTGATACAGCATTGGCATCAATAACGCTTTCCAAGTGGAATTCAACTACCATGTCAAGAGATGTCATTGCTGCGGGGGGAATGATTTCTATAGGAGGCACAGATGACTGGGTTAGTTTTTCAATGCCCTTGGAGTACTACTCGGACTTGAACCCCGATTCATGCAGCATCTATTTGTATGCGATGGGTGCCGATGGCAATAATTGTAGTTATGATAACTTGCGATTAGCCATGACCAGCAGCATAGATGACCAATCTGCTCAAAATTTTAATTGGATGGTTTACCCTAACCCCACGAACGAAAACTTGACTTTGTCTTTGGCCGCGTTGGGATTTTTGGGTGAAACGCAATTGGAGATTTTCAGTGCCGATGGAAAATTGGTTCACTCCGAAAAACTAATCAATGCGATGAATCCAACATTGAACATTGCCCATTTGACCAATGGACAATATGAATTGGCTTTGCGCAATGGCAATCGCCGTTTGGTGAAGACATTCGTTAAAAACTAAACTACACTTTCATACTTGAAGATAAGCTCCTGAACAGGGGCTTATTTTTTTTGATACAAAACAAGAAAGCTAATTATCTTTGCGCTCGCTTCAATGGAGACGTGTCCGAGTGGTTGAAGGAGCACGCCTGGAAAGTGTGTATACGTCAAAAGCGTATCGAGAGTTCGAATCTCTCCGTCTCCGCAAGAAAAATGTGATTATCCCAACAGTTGTTGGGATTTTTCATTTTGAGAGGTTGATGAGCAAAGAGAGTGAGAGTCTGTCGAAAATCATATCCGTGATAGTTAGATTGAATGGACCGGATATTATATTTACCCGGTAAACAATACAACATGAAGAAATTTCTATTCGTTTTAAGTGCCATATTGATTGGTGGCTCCTCTTTTGGACAAAACAAACACATCATGAAAAAGGATCAAATGAGTCCTATCATGAGTCAACGTCAAACCTTTCATGGAACCATTGCCGGTGCAAACCGAGTGGTGGTCTTACAAGAAAATTTTGAAGGGGCAATGGAGGCATTGCCTACAAATATTCCCTCCACTTGGATGACCAACCAAGTATTGGACAATACCAGCATTACTGAAACAGCCGCGTTTAAAATCTTTGATGCAACTACTGCCAATGCTGGTGGGTATTGGCCCGTGCCTGAGATTAGCATGGCCGATGCCAATAAATTTGCAGCGGCCAATGATGATCCAGCGCCCTGCGATTGCGATATGACGACTGCTTGGTTGGAAACTCCGATTTTAGATTTTACAGGGTTGACCAATATGGCATTGTATTTTGATATTTTTCATGATCAAAATTTTGGTGCTGGTGATGCTGAGGTAGCCGTATCTACTGACGGAGGCGTAACTTTCAGTGTTGTTCCAATTGCATTAAATGATACCACGACAGCGTTGAATGTGGACGAGCAATTTTGGCAAAGTGTTATTATTCCGTTGTTCCAGTTTGACAATATGAGCAATATCCAAATCAGATTCCAATGGTCGGACAATGGAGAATGGGTTTCAGGTTTTGCCATAGACAACATTGTGGTGCAAGAAATGCTAAGTAATGACTTGGTAGCGAATAAAGTCGTTTTTGGCAATTGGGACAACCCAACGGTTGAGGGTGGATTATTAGACTACAAACAAATTCCATTGAACCAAGTCAGTCCCATTCAAGTTACGGCGATTATTGGCAATGGCGGTGTGAATGAAGCTCCCGGAGTCAATGTATTGTGCTCTGTCTCTCAGAATTTGATATTGGCTGAGTATTTTGGAGGTGCTGGCGCTGTTGCACTACCCTCCCTAGGAAAAGACACCTTGGTGGCCATTTCTACTTTTACCCCCAACGCATTGGGACAAATTATGGTAACCGCCACTCCCGTTGCTGATACATGGGTAGATGAAAATCCAGCCAATGACTTGGCGGTAAATAGCATGGAGATTACAGAATTTGTGTATGGCCGTGATAATGGTGTTTGTCAATTGTTTTACGGCAATAGCACCAACTATGAGTTTGCCAATTTGTACGATATTCAAACAGAGGATCAATTTGGTGCTATTGAGGTTGCTTTGCGTTTTGCCGCCGGAGGGGAAGGAAGTTTAATCAAAGGATTGATCTACGAGTTCCAAGGCTTGGATGCTACCGGTGCACCTGTATTGGTGGATACGGGCTATGAGACCATCGAGTATGCAGTAACAACCGAAGATGATAACATTGCTGGAGAAAGTAAAATCATCACCTTACCCATAGCAGCAACAGGCGGGGCCACTCTTGAGGCTGGAAAAACCTACTTGGTTTCTGTTTTATCAACCGCAGAGACGGACATTGCAGTTTCTGGCTTTAATACTTGGCCTGGCTCATGGTTTCATGACGGTACTTCATGGGGATGGACTTATGGGATTCCGATGGTAAGATTGAATTCTGATGAAAGCTTGGCAGTAGGCTTGGATGAACAGTCTGATGTTTCATTGACTCAAATGATAGTTGTACCCAACCCTGCCGTGGACCATTCTCATCTTCAAATTCAATCCAAGCAATCTGGCATGGGAACTCTCCAAATCACCAATGCATTGGGGCAAGTTGTGTCCACTGAAAACGCTCTTGTTGTGAATAAAGGATTAACTGAAATCGCTTTACCACAGGGTTTGAGCGCAGGTATATATCATGTTTCATTTGAAACCAATGGTCAAATTTTGACCACCTCTTTCGTAAAATAAGAAATTCATCCTATCATCAAAAAGGGTTGTGATAAAACACAACCCTTTTTTTATTCCACCAATCTATTTTTCCAAAGCCAAGGTTTAAAAATGACTTGGTGTCGTTTCCAGAAGAGCAAAATCAAGTATAGACCCACTGGGGAACCAACGGCCAAGAAACTCAAGTAAATAAAACTCAAGCGGACATTCTTGACCTTTACCCCCATTTTATGGGCAATAGAAGCACAAACTCCAAAGGCATATTTTTCGAAATAAGATGAAACTTTTTGCAGCATGTGAAACAATTTTCTCAAAGATGCAACATCTAGGATTGAAAAGCAAGTTCCCAAGTGGGAATCGTATTCATAAAAATACCTTCTTGGGCAGATATGCTCAAATCTATTTTGGATCGGTAAGGTAATTTTTGATCAAATCGATAATGATTTTCCCAGTACGACATTCCTTTGACTTCCCTCAATAATGAGCGAAACAACACAGGATTACTGAGCAATTGCGCGTATCCCAATCGATGGGTGAATACATGAATGAAGATGAGCTGAGAAACTTTGAGCCACTGCCTCGAGGGAATATTGACCTTATTGTTCCATGGGATTTTACCATTGCCCCCCGCATATTTGCTTTGAAATCGTGCTCTCCACTGCTCATAAAATTCCAAATCCAAAGGATGTTCCAACTGACCTGCTGCGCCATGAAACAACATTGCGAAATCTTGAACGTTCTCATCACTATTCTGGATAATTGGCATAAGCCGAATGGCCAATTGCTCTAGTGCATCGCCTTGGACGTGTCTTCCCATGGCTCGAGCGAGATGAATAAAAGCAGCGTTTTCATGACCGTAGCACTCTATCCAATTGAGCAGTCTGTATTTCTTGATTTCAATATCAAAGGTTTTTGGATTTCGGACATTGATTTTTTCAATGGAATAATCCATCCAATGGGTTGGCGCTTGAATATGAATCATGGATGTGCCGATTATATCATCACAATGAGCAACAAAATGTATGTGAACTGCCCCATAAGCGGTGTCTTTGTGGTGATGATGTTTGAACCAATCTGAAGATTTCAAATGAATTTCTACATCGCCCAGAAATTCAATATCATCCAAAGTATAGCGCACCCTCTTAAAATCTGGCCCTGCATACAAGTTCCATGAACCGACATCTAGAAAGCGGACCCGACGCCCACATATTGAACTAAAATCCATCCGTGTGGCAAACTGAAAGAAAAAAAGTTGAAGGTTGATTTCCCTGTTCATTGCATAAATTTCCTATTTTAACACATTATTTATTCCTATAATTTATGTGTAAACCCTACCCTGTTTTTGTTGTATGTATTTTGACAGCCGCAATAACATTGATTTTGAATCAAACTATTCAAGCGCAAGCAGGCGATACAACCGTGATTCAAACATTTACTTTTGATGCCCAAAACAATCCACAGACAGCATATGATAGTCCTGGAAGAAGGTGGTTTAACTTCCCTACTTCCAACAACGGCAAGACCTATCAAAAAATCTTAATGTTACACACGTTGAAGTGTTTCTCACAAGGAACAGCAGGCGGATTAGGCCATCCATGCGGTGAGTGGGATTATTTAACATACAACTACCTCTTCGACCACACTGGTGTATTGGACTCCAATTTGCTCTCTCATCCTCACTATTTGTTGAACAACCAAAACTTTGTTTCAACAAACTTACAATCACTGCCTACCTACTCATATGTCCCCTATTTGGCTGTCAATAGTCAAAACAACAATTGGTTGAATTTAAACACCACCAACATTACGTCAGAACAAACATCATCTTTGAGTGCCGTTGGCAATGGCAGAGGGCAACTCAGCCAATTCATCATTCCAGCCAGCGTGCTGATTAACTCGGGATGGAGCCCTGGTTTTATTCAAGGATTGTCATGGTCTCAAGATCTAACTGAAAAAGTGCTTTATGGATTATCGGTATCCATGGGGTCAACCAATATGGGTGTGCTCAACGGCAATTACAACGGAGAAATGACGGAGGTCTTTCACAACAATTTCGATTTATCATTGGGAAGCAACAACACCTTGGTGTTCAATACGCCCTACTACTGGGATGGAACTTCCAACTTGGTCATTGTATTTTATCATGATTACTCCTCTAACGCCCTTGCGAACATTGAAGCGATTAACAGCAACACCATATCTGGCCAAACTTCCATCAATGACCATTTTCTAAGACTCAATGGTGATGATAAAGTTGAAATACCGTCTGCCGCATTTGAAACCGTAAGTGACGAAATCACAATCTCGTTTTGGTTGAGAGGCAACTCCGATTTTCAACCTGAAAATGGCACTTGTTTCGAAGCAAAAAATGCCGCCAATCAGCGTGTTTTGAACACCCATATTCCATGGAGCAATTCGCGGGTTTATTGGGATGCTGGATTTTCCGGAAGCTATGACCGTATCGATAAAGCTGCCAATCCTGCAGATTATGAAGGTGTATGGAACCACTGGAGTTTTGTCAAAAACAACAACACCGGAGAAATGAAAATTTACTTGAATGGCATACTTTGGCATTCCGGCACCAACCTTACCAAGAGCATGGCCGGCATTGTTCAATTCAGTATTGGCTCGGCGTGCACCTGGAGCAATTACTACCGTGGCGACATCGATGATTTTCAAATATTTGGAGCTGCGCTAAACGCTTCTACTGTCCAAGAATGGATGATGCGCAGAATCGATACTGATCACCCCAATTATGCCGATTTATTGATCTATTATGACTTTGACCATTATGGCAATACCATCATTGACCAATCCCCCAATGGATATGATGGAATCATTCAAGGAAATCCAGAATTTGTACTTTTTGACAAAAACGAAATCTTTAAAAATTTCCAAGAAATTTTGCTTCCAGCCTTTACCTTTTACTCCGGGGCAGTGGATATTGTCAATGATACGACAATACAATATGTCCCTTACGAAAACAACCCCGATTATCTCACGAGCTTTTCCATCGCGGATCATGCAGTCCAAATCCAAAGCTCCACTGCAGTTTACACCCAATCCCTTTCTTATTATTATGATTTAGAAGGAAACATTATAGATTCGTTGTCCAACAATTTGATTCCTTTTGTGAACGACACCTTGTGGTATTACAGCGCTCCAGCAGAAATCATCAATCGATTTGAATTGGGTCGTTACATCACCCCTTACGGAATTAACTTGGATTTAGAGGATGGATGGACATGGATTTTCGATGTCACTGATTTTGCCCCGCTCTTGAGAGACTCCGTTCAATTGGAAGCTGGAAACTGGCAGGAACTCTTGGATTTGAAATTCTTGTTCATTGAGGGACCGGAAGCACGAACCGTAAAACGCATTGAAAATGTTTGGCAAGGCAATTGGGGATTGAGCAATTTTGACAATTATGTTACCAACAAAAGTCTCATGTTCCAATCGGATGAAAGTGCTGTCAAATTGAGAACAACCCTAACCGGTCATGGTTTTGGCAATGACGCCAATAACTGCGGTGAGTTTTGTTACAACACACACTCACTAAAAATCAACGGACAAGAAACATTCAATTGGCAAATCATGGAGGAATGCGACCAGAATCCATTGTATCCGCAAGGGGGTACTTGGATTTACGCTCGTGCAGGATGGTGCCCCGGAAAAGAAGGTACTACAAAAGAATTTGAGTTAACTCCTTTTGTTCAAGGTGGTCAAGTGGACGTTGATTACGACATTACCTATGATCCGTTTGGAAATTACGTTACAGAAAGTCAAGCTGTTTTTTACGGCCCTACCCTTCAAAGCAATGATGTTAGCTTAGAACAAATATTATCTCCAAGTACAACCAAAATTTACAGCCGTTGGAATCCGATTTGCGACAATGCACATGTTGTTATAAAAAACAAAGGGTCAAACACCATTCAAAACCTCACGTTTCAATATGGATTCAGTGGATCCAATATCACCGAAACATTTGAGTGGACCGGAAACCTTGATTTTGATGAGAAAACAGATGTTTATCTTCCTTTTGAAAACAGTCAATTGTGGAATTTAACACCGGGAGAGCAACAAGGATTTTATGTCAACATTGTTCAAATGGGTGACGAGAACGAAAGCAACAACCATGGTTACTCACCATTTTTTGCGCCACCTGTCTACACGTATTTGCCCAACACAGACGACAATCGCTTGATTATCTATCTGCGTACCAATGCTGCCTACAATGAATCTTCTTATCAATTGAAGGACATTGATGGTAATGTTATTTTTGAGCGAAGTGGATTCGACACGCCAAACTTCACCTACAAAGACACTTTGCGATTGAACGCAGGATGTTACACTTTCCATCTAAAAGACAGTGACGGTGATGGGTTGAATTTCTTTGCCAACAATGATGGCAACGGTTATTCTAAATTTGACCGAGTGGCTGGAGGAGATTTCAAGATGTTTGAAAGGGATTTTGGAGAGGATATCGTTCACTCATTCCGATTTGAAACCAATTTGATCCATGTTGAAGAGGTGATGAAAGACTATTTCCCTATTCAAGTTTTTCCCAATCCAGCGCAAAACCACTTTGAAATACAATGGCCGGAACAAAGCAAAAAAGGAACAGTCCAAATTTTAGATGCACAAGGAAAAACTGTCTTTAAAAACAACATCAATGAAGGCCAGAGACAATTGACCATGAATGTGGATTGGCCCTCTGGACTTTACATCGTTCAGTTTAATTTTGACCAACAATCTTATTACAGGCGACTGATTATCGAATAAAAAAAGGCTCCCGATTGGGAGCCTTTTTCATAACATTAAAAATCTTACGCTTGCAATACCACCTGAATAGACAAAGTTAATTTTACTTCATCGCTCACGACCACTCCACCCGCTTCGGTTACGGCGTTCCAAGTCAAGCCAAATTCACTGCGGCTAATTTTACCATTGATTTCAAAACCTGCTTTGGTTTGTCCATAAGGATCGACAACGGTTCCTGCATATTCTACTTTCAAAGATATTGGACGTTCAATGCCTCTGATGGTCATCACACCCGACAAAGTATAATCCCCGCCTTCATTTTTGGTTAATCCTTGTGAAATGAAACCCAAGGAGGGGAAAGAAGCTGCATCAAAAAATTCAGGAGATGCCAAGTGTTCATCTCTTTGTGCATTACCCGTATCTATAGAAGCGATATTGGCAGTGAATGAAATCTCCGCATCCGTAAAATCTGACTCATCGGCCAGCACTGTTGCTGAAGCATCGTGAAAAACACCCGCTACATTTGAAATCATCATGTGTCTTACTTTGAACCCTACCTCACTGTGCGTAGGATCTAAAATCCATTTTTTCTTCATTTTATTTTCTATTGATTATTTTATGTTTTCTAGACTAACTAAATGGCCATCGGTACTTCCATCGCCAACAATGACGCGTCTTGACTTGCCGTAACTTCGAATACCTCTTGACTCCATGCCCCAAGACCATCTCTTGAGCTGAGTCTTTTTCCATTTATGGTTACCTCCCCGCTGAGTAGGAAAAAGTACACTCCGTTTCCTTTCTTTTTTAAGGGATAACTCAACGATTTCCCATTTTCCAAATCAGTCAAATTGAACCACGCATCTTGGTGTATCCAAACTCCTTCGTCATCTGCGTTTGGAGAAAGGACTTGCTGCCATTGGTTCTTTCTGTCTTCAGCTTTTAGTGTTAATTGGTCGTAACGTGGCGTTACATTTCTCTTGTTTGGAAAAATCCAAATTTGTAAAAAACGACAATCATCCTTTGCATGGTTGTTGTGTTCACTGTGTTGAATTCCAGTACCCGCGCTCATTACTTGAATATCACCTGCTGCAATGACTGCTGTATTGCCCATGCTGTCTTTGTGTTTTAGCGCACCTTGTAATGGTATGCTGACAATCTCCATATTATCATGGGGATGCGTGCCAAAACCGGTTCCTCCCAAAATATGATCGTCATTTAAAACGCGCAATACACCAAAGTGCATTCGCTCCGGGTTGTAATATTGTGCAAAACTGAAAGTGTGACGGGTTTTAAGCCATCCATGGTCTGCACCACCTCGAGAACTTGCGGGGTGAAAAATAAAATTATCTTCCATATCTTCTGATTTTAATGGTAAATGATTGAAACCAATGTTTGGATCTGCCATTTGTGGCGTCAAAGGTTCTAACTCATCAATATTGTTCTGCAAAACTTTGGCAGTCGCTCCTGCGGCTACTAACATTCCAGTACCCAGTAATCCTTTTTTCAAAAATGTATTACGATCCATTTTGCTCTCTTTTACAATGCAAATTTGTACAGGTCATCAGAAAAAAGTACTTAATCTAGATTAAGAAATCACTTCTTTCCTCGAACCATTTCTGCTTTCATTTTTGATAGAAACTCAGGGGAAACGCCTATATATGAGGCAATGTATTTTTGTGAGACATGATCGACCAAAGAAGGATACTTCAAACAAAACTGTTTGTACCGCTCCAATGCTGTAGATCCCATCACATTTTGCAAACGCTGCTGATGCGCCACCAAAGCGTTTTCTGTGATGATTCGAAAATAGGTTTGCATTTGAGGGATGGCCTCAAATAAATGCATTTGGCCATCTCGAGAGAGCAATAGTGCCTCGGTATTTTCCATGGCCTCTACTTTCCAAATAGAAGGTTGCTGTTTGATAAAACTTGACAAATCCGTGATCCACCAATCCGCTGGCGCAAATTGTAGCGTCCATTCATGCCCCATTTCGTCCAACGCAAATACACGCATTAATCCATGGGCAACAAAAGCGACATCTTTGGCCACTCCTCCTTCCGGATACAACAGCTCCTTTTTCTTAAAACTTCTAATTGAAAAAAAAGAACAAAGCTGTTCTGCGTCGGATTGACTCAAAGCCACATGACGCCTAATGGTTTGGATCAGCAGTTGATTCATGCATTCTCCTCCAAATCTTCTTCATCAAACCAATCCATGAAACTGTCCATCTCACGGCGATCCTTTTTGGTAGGTCTTCCGGTCCCTCTCTCCCTGGTTAATTTCAATTGCTCTTGAAGCAAAAGCCATTTTCGTTTTTCCTCTTCAGTGGTTGTGTCTTGAATATAGGCACTGACCAACTTGGCTCCTTGACGGGCTTTGGGGAAAGCCAATACTTTGTATGAAAATACAACTGGACCTCTTTTGATTTGAATCTCTTCGCCAATCTTTAATTCTTTGGAAGGCTTTAATTCTTCATTTTTAGAAAGTACCTTGCCTAGCTTGACTTGCTCTGTAGCCAAGGATCTCGTTTTGAACAAACGAACACACCAAAGAAATTTATCAATCCGCATTACAACTCAACAATGATTCCGATGGCAGGTTGGGTAAAGCCATTGTTTTGCGGAATCACTTGAGGCAAATATCGGGAAGAATCGTTGGGATCCACAATGGGGGTACCATCAGGTGTTCTCTGCACATCCAAAGCTGGCTTCACTTGGGTTACATAGCCATAAATGTTTTGGATGTCCAAGAAGGCGTTCAACGACCATTTTTCAAAGAACCATTTTTTGTCAATTCGAATATCCAGTTGGTGGTAGATGCTTATTCTCTTTGTGTTGACCAATTCCCAATTGGTTTGGGCAAATCCAAATTGATCCCAATAGAATCTTTGCATAGACGCGTCAACATTATCCGGTGTATATGGCAATCCTCCACTAAATGCAAAGCGACCTCCAATCTCCCAATTCTTTCCAAACTTTTTACCTCCTGTCAATGATATGATGTGCCTGCTGTCCCAACTGGACGGGGCAAACTGACCATTGGCATTGGTAAATTCACTCCTTACCCATGTATAGGCGAGAATGCCATAAGCGTTGTTGAATAATTTCTGTTGAAACAACAACTCAGCGCCGTAGGCGCGACCGAGCCCAGTGCTGGTAATGGGTTCATTTCCTACCACACCAAAATCCGCCCCTAAGTTGGCCAAACTAACACCCAAGTTTTGAGAAATCGGAT
>JACCDT011013833.1_pt1 | contig 18941 bp, 20 predicted proteins | sample 7446291 | NCBI WGS metagenome assembly JACCDT01 (sample SAMN15323446, study PRJNA562643) | freshwater metagenome | isolation source: river surface water | place: USA:Blue River Watershed | collected 2017-08-17 | reverse complement strand
CCTACCAACGCTGTTTTTGCAGGCATCTTTGAGCCGACCGCGATGTGGCGTCTCCCATCAAAAACAGCGTGGGGCATCAATGAAAAAGCGTCTTATGCGTCCGAAAAAGCACTATACGCTTGATTTTTCTCTCGGCGCTTCCTTGCACCCTGCGCGCCCCTTGATAAAACGAGGGAGCCTTCGTGTCCACGCGGACCAAACCCGTTTGTCCACATGCACCAGTGACGCTGTATGACTGCTCACCCCAGCTTTTGTGTGATTTCTCTTGTAGCTCTCTGAAGCGAGGCCGTGTGGTCTTTTACGGCTTCCTCATCGATTCGAGCACTCGGACCATAGACCGCTAGTGACCCCAACACCTGGCCGCGCGAATTTAGAACAGGGACAGCGATTGCAACGGCCCCTTTTATGAGTTCATCACGACTGATTGCGTAGCCTGCCTTGCGAATGCGTGCCAGCTCTTCGATGTAAGCCACCTTGCGTTCAAGCGGCACAGAATCGTCAAGATAACTCTCTGGTGACGTCAAGAAAGCGAGGATGGCGCGTCCGCTAGCCCCGACCACGACACCTTCACTGTGTCCGATGCCTCGTCGAAAGCTAAGGGGTTGTCTACTGGGAAGCTCTGCCACACACACACGCTCTTGACCCCGATGAAGCAGCAGAGCTACCGTCTCGCCTGTTTGCTCCCAGACTGCATGCATTGCAGGCTGAGCAATAGCAACAAGATTTAGGTCGGTATTCCATGCATGAGCCAGCTGCCCCACGGCGGGCCCCAGTTGATACCGACGCGGCTCGCCCGACGAGGCAAGGAATCCGCGTTGCTCCAATGTGCGAAGCAAGCGGTAAAGGGTCGGGCGACTCAAGTCCACACGCTTAAGCAACTCGCTGGCGGCCAAGCTACCGTCCCCGGGACGAAAAGCCAAGAGGATGTCTAGCGCTCGGTCAACCGCTCTGACGCCCTCAGACAGCTTGTCAGATTGAACTTCTTTCACAGTCATCCCAAGACTTTACGCTGAAACGTGTCCACCTGATGGATAGGTGTTCAAATGTTGACACAAATCAGAAATTGCTCATACAATGGACTCACGTATCACTCTGCGGACATGTGGAGTGTGACTCTTTTCACAACCAGGAGATAGACATGAAAAAAGAACAGTCCGAACTACTCACGCGCGTTGGCCCAGGCACCCCAATGGGTAGCTTGCTTCGCCGCTACTGGGTGCCAGCCCTCATGTCGAGCGAGATTGCTGAGCCAGATAGTCCTCAGGTCCGAGTCGGTCTACTGGGTGAGAAATTGCTGGCATTTCGCGATACCGACGGTCAGGCCAGATTGATTAGCGAGTTCTGCTCGCACCGTGGTGTATCGCTCTACTTCGGTCGCAATGAAGAGAACGGTATTCGCTGTGCCTATCACGGAGTTAAATTTGACGGTATGGGGCGCTGCGTCGACGTGCCGTCGTCGCCCGAATCCTGCGCTCGCATGCACATCAAGGGCTACCCTTGTATCGAACGTGGTGGCATCGTCTGGACCTACATGGGACCAACCGACCAGCAACCGCCAGCACCGGAGCTCGAGTGGTGCACCCTGCCGTCAGAACATGTGTTCGTCTCTAAAAGGCTGCAATACAGCAACTGGCTCCAAGCGATGGAAGGCGGCATCGATACAGCCCACGTCTCCTACGTTCACCGCTACGAGGTGGACGGTGACCCGATGCACAAAGACGTTAAAGCGCTTGACTACATCAAAGCGGACGGCAACGTCGTTTTCGAAATATAGAAGCAGCCCTTCGGGCTTAGCCTTTTTGGACGCCGCCTTGGCGAGCCGGATTCGTATTACTGGCGCGTTACCCAGTGGCTGTTTCCGTGGTTCACGCTGATTGCTCCTTTTGGTGAGCATGCTCTTGGCGGTCACGTTTGGGTGCCTATTGACGACCACAACTGCTGGGCTTGGAGCATTAACTGGCAACCGAGCCGCCCTCTGACCGAAGAAGAAATCGGTGCCATGAAAGAGGGCAAAGGCATCCACGTCGAGTACGAGGCACCTGGCAGCTTTATTCCCAAAGCGAACCGAGACAACGACTACATGATGGACCGTCCGGCTCAAAAGGAAAAGCGCTCCTACAGCGGCATCTTCGGCTTCGCAGCGCAGGACTACTCACTGCAAGAGAGCATGGGCCCCATTCAAGACCATGAGGCAGAACAACTGCTTCCGACAGACAAGGCGATTGTCATGGCCCGACGCATGTTGATTGAAGCAGCGCAAGGTTTGGAGCAAGGTGAGACCCCACCTGCACTGGATGCGAAAAACCAGCGCGTTCGTCCTGCAGGCGTGCTGCTTCCGCGTGACCAAAGCCCTGTCGAATGGGCACGAGAGCATCTGGCCAACAGTACGGAAAAACCGGTTTTTAGCCTCTGAGATGTAAATAGAAACCAAGCCTAACTCTAAGGAGACAAATATGAAGCACCGACGAAATTTCTTGCTCGCGGTAGCGCTGGCGTCAACGACCATCGGAAGCAGTTGGGCACAGGCCCCGTGGGCACCATCCAAGCCAGTTCGAATCGTCGTCCCCATCGTTGGCAGCACCAACGATGTACTTGCGCGGCTTGTGGCTCCAAAGCTGCAGGAAGCCTTCGGGCAACCTTTTGTGGTTGAGAACAAAGGTGGCGCAGGCGGCACTATCGGTGCCGTAGAAGTAGTGCGGTCAGCACCTGATGGTCACACGCTTCTGGTCGGATTCAACGGTCCGCTGGCTATCAACGTTACGTTGTTTGATAAATTGCCGTATGACCCCGCCACGGACCTGGTTCCTCTTACCCTTGCCGTCAAATCTCCACAGTACCTGGTGGTCAATCCTGCGACTGGCATCACGTCAGTACGCGACTTCATCGCCAAGGCAAAGGCTAACCCGACCAAGTTTTCGTACGGTTCCGTCTCACTGGGAAGTGCATCCCACCTGACGATGGAGATGATGAAGGCTGATGCAAAGTTCTTTATGACCCACGTTCCTTATCGAGGTGCGGGACCAGCTGTGAGCGACCTGCTGGCAGGTAACGTTCAGGCAGGCTTCTTTGTTCCTGGAAACGTACAAGGCTTTGTGAAGGATGGCCGTCTGAGACTGCTGGCTACAACAGGACAAAAACGCTTTCCCAGCACCCCTGACATCCCGACACTTCAGGAGGCGGGGTTGAAGAATTTTGAAGCCACCTCTTGGATTGGCTTTCTTGCTCCGAAGGGAACCCCGGCGAATATCGTCCAACGTTACAACCAAGAACTCACTCGCATCCTGAACTCGCCCGAAGTCAGCAAGCGACTCCAGGAAATGGAGTTTGAGGTGGTTGCAAGCACGCCTGAGCAATTTAGTGAATGGATTCGTCTCGAAATCGACCGTTGGGGCAAAGTCATCAAGTCAAACAACATTAAGGCGGAATAAAGCATGACCCACAGCAGAATGGCCGAGCGTTGCGCCATCATTACCGGCGCAGGTGCAGGAATCGGGGCGGCTACAACGCTCGCCTTCTGCCGTGAGGGCGCATTCGTCCTCATGTTTGATAGAGATGAAGCGGCGCTGACTCGAACACTTGAGCTAATCAGAGAGGCGGTACCTGGCGCAGAAGTGGACAAGATGTGCGCAGACGTTGCGGATGAAAGTGCAGCCGGAATGGCTGTCGAAAAGTGCGTGAAAAACTGGGGCCACGTTGACACACTAGTAAATAACGCAGCGATGCGTAACTACAGCGCTGCGAGCTCAGTAACACCTGAAGAGTGGCATGAAATTGTTGATGTCAACCTTGTTGGAATGTCCAACTTCTGCAAGGCGGCGATGCCTCGGTTGCGGGAATCTGGCAAGGGTAGCGTTGTCAACGTCTCCTCCTGCTACGCCGTCACTGGTCGAAAAGGGATGGCACTTTATGACGCCACCAAAGCGGCCCAGCTCGCTTACACCCGGACTCTTGCATTTGAGGAATCTGCTCACGGCGTGAGAGTGAATGCAGTGTGTCCTGGTTCAACACTCACTGACTTTCACGTCGGTAGAGCTGTGCAAAGTGGCAAGTCAGTTGACCAACTGCGAACCGAGCGCAAAGACACGTCTCTGATAGGGCGTTGGGCTTGCCCTGAGGAAATCGCACTCCCCATCCTCTGGCTTGCGAGTAGTGAGGCGTCCTTCATCACCGGCACGACATTGATGGTCGATGGCGGATTGCACATCATGTAATGGTCACTATGGCAACGACACAAAGGGCAATCGTTAGTTGCATGCGTCGAGAAGCTCCGAACGTCTTGAGCATCGAACTGCAACCGGCAGATGAGTCTGTCCAGTTTTCTGAAGTAGAACCTGGCGCTCACATTGACTTGCATCTGAGCAACGACCAGGTGCGCAGCTACTCGCTAATCAACCCTGGGGAAAAAGGGCGATACGTGGTGGCTGTCTTGAACGATGCCAATAGCCGAGGAGGTTCCCGGTATGTTCACGAGAAGCTCCGCGTGGGGCAAGTCATCGACGTCGGTGTCCAGCGAAACCACTTTCAGCTTCATGAGGACGCGGGGCACAGTGTTTTGCTGGCTGGTGGTATTGGAATTACGCCGCTGTTAGCTATGTTCAAAAGGCTGACTGCGCTCAAAAAATCCGTACACCTCATCTATTGCGGCCGTACGCGTGCTGATGCTGCGTTTCTGGATGAAATTCAAACGATTCAGGAGGCTGCAGAGGTTGGCAAATCCTCAGTGACCCTCCACTTTGATGATGAGGCTTCGCTGCCTCCCAACCTAGAGAAACTGCTAGGTGGCCAGTCCAGCGACACACATTTCTACTGCTGTGGTCCAGGACCTATGCTGGATGCCTTCGAGGCTGCGACTCAGAAGCTGGGATACCCTCACGCCCACATTGAGCGGTTTAAGGTTGTCTCGAGAGATATCGCAGCGCTCAGCAACGCTTATACGGTGGAATTGCGGCGTTCTCGAAAAAGGTTTGAAGTGGCAGCGGGCGTGCCACTGCTGGACGCGCTTCAAAGTCAAGGCGTTTTTCCAGAGCTTAGCTGTCGGGAAGGTGTTTGCGGCACTTGCGAAACGCGCGTAATTTCTGGAGAGGTTGAGCACCGGGACTCGATACTGACGGCTTCAGAGCGTAAGGCTAACAAGTCAATGATGGTTTGTGTTTCTGCTGGTCGCTGTGGTACGTTGGTGCTAGACCTGTAACCCATCGACGATGGGCGTTGTCAGGCCTCTCTAATTGCCTCAAGCGTCGAGGCGTGCCGCTGACGTTGGCCTGGCAGTTGAATGCGCTGTAGACCACGTCCTCCATCTGTTCAGACTCAACGCCCGCTTGACCGTTGCCGGGCGGCCCACAATCAAGCTGCCGTCGGGGAAGTGTTTGCCTTCAGTCTCCAGCGCGCCAGCTGCCACCAGGCAGTTCTTCCCGATGCGCGCTCCATTGAGGACAACCGCCCCGATGCCGATGAGCGAGCCGTCACCCACGGTGCAACCGTGCAACATGACCTGGTGTTCGACCGAGATGTTTTCACCTATGGTGAGTGGGTAGCCCGCGTCGGAATGCAGCAACGCACCATCCCGAACGTTGCTCCCAGCCCCGATTCGCATCGGCTGGTTGTCTGCCCGAACCACCGCACCGTACCAGACGCTGCAGCTTGTCCCCTGGTGAACGTTGCCCATCACCTGCGCTGAGGGCGCAATCCGCACATGAGGAGCGAGCGTGGGCGCGTTGCCGCCCAAACGGTAGAACGTCATGCTTTGGGCCTCACTGTGCCACGGTGCCCGAGCGCTTGACCAGAGACGCGTAACGGGTCAACTCGCTGCTGAAGTGCTGTGCCGTTGCTGCGGGCGATGACAAGACAATGGTGTTGCCCTGCTTGGCCATGGCCTCCTTGACTTCGCTGGTGCTGCACGCCTTGACGATGGCTGCATGGGTGCGGGCCACCAAGTCCGCCGACATACCTTTGGTCCCAACCGTCGCCACCTAGCCTTCCACCACGTACTTCTCAAAGCCCTGCTCAACGGCGGTGGGCAGTTGCGTAAAACCTGGCTCCTTCTGCTGCGTGCCCACGGCCAGGGCCTGCAGGCGTCCGCTTTCAATCGCACCGCGAATCGCCGGCAGAGCGATGGCGGCCCAGTCCACCTGCCCGCCCAGATATGAAACTCCGCGCCGTTTCGAGTCATCTGCAGCGTCGCGAGAAGCGGCAGCTTCTCACCGCGCATGAACTGAATGCTCTTGCCGCTAAGGTCCTAGACGTGTTTAAGTATGCCCCTCGTGACTGCGCGAAGGTTCTGTATCGGGGAAGTGTACCTGTCATGCTTCCCACTTTTAGCCAAAAGCTGGGTGGTAACCGTTACCCGTTTATAGATGACTCATACCGTCTATAGATTTCTGTTACCAAAAGAAAAGACACATGGGTTTCTCAACTTATGGGTCTTTTTTATCAGATTATGCATCTGCCTAGGATGTCGATGCCACCGCTACGTCAGACGCATAGGCTGAGTGCCCGATCGACAATGTCACCCGGCATTTCAAGGCGCACCGCCTCAACGAACTGTGAGTGTCGGACTTCACCTGCGTTTTCGTCTGGAAGGGCTGGCTGTACGTGGTGTTCGATGTGGGCATGTACGCCAGGCGCATCATGGGCTGGTGGATCAGATGCAACATGTAGAACGACTTCGGGTTGAATGTCCTGGAGCAAGCTCTGTACGAACGCCAATCAGCGGCAAATGTCTTGCGCACCATTACGACAAAGCAGTGTGTAGGGCTGCATCCGATGCACCGGTGTGACTTGACCAAGCGGCCATACATCCTTCAATGGGCAGCGGGCGAGATAGCTATGGCTGCGTACGGGCTCAGACCGTCAACGGGCTGTATACGGCCAAGTTGATTGACCGTCGAGGATCCCGGGAGACCAGTGAGGCCATGGAACTGGCCATTCAGCAGTGGGTGGATGGTTCAAGCACACCGGACTGCTCACGCTCATTGGCGGCATACCTCCGGCAGATGTAGCGCAGATGTCCTCAATCTCTAACAACCAGCCAACGCAACTATCGAGGCGGCGCAGTACAGCCCAGGACGGCCAGACCCGTCGAGCCGCTTCTTACATGGGAAATCTCCTTTTACCGCAGTCGCTGCTCCTCTCGGTTTGCGTCCTCAACAACATGCACAAGGCGGTAGGCTTGTCGGTTGTAGCAAAATTTTGTAACTAAGTAAAAAACACAAAGTTTTCCTTGATTTCTAGGGTAAACACCTAAAAAAGTCAGTTGATATCGAGAAAACATCATCTTAAACTGCCGTCAAGACAAACCTAGTTACCTAAGCATTTTTGTATTTCTGTACAACCAATCGATAGGAGATGAGCAATGGAAACAGCTGAAGGCAATCAGTTTTTGACCCAGGTGGGCAAGGGCACACCGATGGGGGAGTTGATGCGGCGGTACTGGCATCCGATCTGTGCGGCGGCCGACATGGAGGGCAAGTGGACAAAGTCGGTGCGCCTGCTGGGTGAAAGCTTGGTGCTGTTTCGCAATCGCCAAGGCGAGTTGGGGCTGATCGCGGAACAATGCCCCCATCGGCGTGCGTCGTTCCTTCATGGAATCCCCACGGCCGACGGCATTCGCTGTCCCTACCATGGCTGGGAATTCGACGCAGCCGGCAAGTGTGTCGAGCAGCCCAACGAGGTTGATAACCCCGCGTTTCGCGACAAGGTCGGGATCGACGCGTACCCTGTTCAAGAGCTGGGCGGCCTGTTGTTTGCCTATCTGGGTCCTCAGCCGGCGCCGCTACTTCCGCGCTTCGATGGTTTCGTTGCAGAGGGGACGATCCGCATGTTGGGACGGACGGAGTTGCCTGTTAATTGGCTTCAGGTGATGGAAAATTCACTCGATCCAATTCATACCGAGTGGTTGCATGGACACCACTACGAATTCCTCAAAGAGCAGGAGGGTATAAAGGTCGCCATCAGTGCCCACCACGTGAAGATTGATTTCCGTGAATTTGAGTTCGGCATCACGAAGCACCGCCTTCTCGAAGGACATTCCGAGGATGGCGACGACTGGCGCATTGGCCATCCGGTCGTATTTCCGAACATGCTTGCAGTGGGAAATGGCGATGAGAAATCACGCTACTTCTCGTTTCAGATCCGCGTGCCGATGGACGACCAGAACACCCTCCACCTCTGGTACAACGCTTACGTGCCGCCAGAGGGTGTGTCGGTTCCTCAGCGTCTGCTCGATAAGGTGCATACCTACGATGTTCCGTACAAGGATGAACGGGGAGAATTCATCGTGGACAACGTGGATGGTCAGGACATGATGGCCTGGATCACCCAGGGTGCGATAGCAGACCGCACCCAGGAGAATCTGGGTGCGTCAGATAAAGGCATCACCACCTACCGCCGCGTGCTGAGGCGTGAAATCAAGAAGGTTCAGCAGGGGCAGGATCCCATTGGCATCGTACGTGATGCCGCACGCAACGCCTGCATCGACCTGCCGAACGAAAAGAAGAAACACCACAACAGCGATGGATTTTCCAGTTTCATGCTGCGTACGCACGCAAAGTACTCGCCGATCGCGCAGGACCTTGTAAACGTGTTCGAGAACCCTAGGCGCCGGGATGAAATCGAAGCCTTACTGGAGGCGCAGCATGGCTAATCAGGCACAAACCAGGGGCAGCTTGAGTGCAGAGGACGCCCGGCAGACACTCATCGACTCGGGGCTCATTCTCGAGGCAGCGGGTCAAGGTGATCTCACGCGCGGTCACGTCTCAGTGCGTGTTCCGGGCGATCCGACGCACTTCTACATGAAGCCGCATAGCTTCGGCTTCGATGAGATTACCCATGAGAACATCGTGATCTGCAATTTGGATGGGGAAAAAATCGGAGGGGGTGGTCGAAAGCACAGTGAGGTTTACATCCACTCCGAGATCTACAAGGCGCGCCCCGACGTCATGAGTGTTATTCATACTCACCCAACCCATGCCGTTGCTTTTTCGGCTACCGGACGGGCCATGCGACCGATCAGCCAGCCTAGCGTTGCGTTTCTGGATGGTCTGCCGGTTTATACCGACACCATTGAGTTGATTCGAACCCGTGAAATGGGCGCTGGCGTAGCCAAGGCTCTGGGGCCCCACAAAGCTGTGCTTATGAGAAATCACGGTGTGGCAGTTGTGGGTGCAAGTATTGAGGAGTCGACCATCCTCACTATCTTGCTGGAGAACGCCTGCGAGATCCAGCTACTGGCCGACGCGTCCGGTGCTGCCGGCGCTGAATTCGACCAGCCTTGCATTGAGCGCTTGCACGACACCATCACCAAGACGGAGCAGTACACGATCAACTTTGAGTACCTGCGACGACGTGCTCTCCGCCAGAAGAGCTGAGTGACGAGTTATCCAGTCTTTCCCGATTGCTTCGGGAATGCCGCATGAAATTAACAATGAAGGAGACAAAGCAATGAAGACTGTTCTGAAGAGAGTGGTGGCGGGCGCCATCGTGGCACTCGCCTCCCAGGGCGTACTAGCTCAAGCGAAAGAAGGCGTAAGCGAACTGGCCCAGTATCAGGGGCCTGACCGTCAAGCTCGTCTTTTGGAGGCGGCCAAGGGTGAAAACGGGATTACGGTGTATCACTCGTATCCTGCGCTTACCAACGTGATGACGGCATTCACCAAGAAATACGGCATCAAGACCCGTGCCTGGAGAGCAGGCTCTGAGGCTATTCTTCAGCGAGTGATTACTGAGGCTCGCGGCAATCGTTTCGAAGTGGATATTGTCCAAAACAACGCGCCAGAGAATGAGGCTGCCTATCGCGAAAAACTTCTTCAAGTCGTGCGCTCACCGTTGCGCTCGGACCTGATCCCTCAGGCGAACCCAGCGCACGGTGAATGGGTCGGAGTTACCCTTGATGTATGGACGGCGGCCTACAACACTAACCGTGTTACAGAAGCAGAGTTGCCCAAGAGTTATGAGGATTTGCAGGATCCCAAATGGAAAGGCCGCCTGGGCATTGAGGCCAACAATCATGCCTGGTTCGGTACTCTTCTCCAGGAGCTGGGTGAGGAGCGCGGCCGAGAGATCTTCAAAAACATCGTAGCTGTCAATGGGATCTCAGCTCGTAAAGGGCACTCGCTGTTGACTACGATGGTCGCCTCTGGAGAGGTGCCGCTGGCGCTGACTGTTTACAACTGGAACCCTGAGCAGCTAAAAGCCAAGGGTGCGCCTATCAAAGGGCTTGCGCTTAAGCCTGTTATTGCCCAGCCCAGTACGGTGGCCTTGCTGAAGAAAGCACCGAATCCTGCATCGGCTCTTCTGTTCTACGACTTCATCATTAGCGAAGAGGGGCAGCGGATTCTGCAAGATCTCAGCTACGTGACCACTCACAAAAAAATACCTCACCCCTTGCGGGATGATGCACTGCGCTACATCGATCCTGCGAAGGCTCTCGATATGCAAAACGCTTGGTTGACCACCTTTGACGAGATGATCGTCAAGAAAGCCAAGTGACGAAAGACATGAGCACTTCGCTGAACGCCGCCGGCGTCCATCAGGCCAGGGTCTCACCTTGGCGAAGGTTGGGCGGGGCGCTGAATATGCAGTGGCTGGTGATTGGAGTCTGCCTTCTGGCAGTGGCTTACCTTGCTTTGATGCCACTGGGGTTCTTGATCTGGCAAAGCTTCTTCACCCCTGATACCGCAGAAGAAGCATCTCGCTTCACATTGGAGAACTACGGACGAGCCTATGGGTCGACCGAAACTCTGCATCTGCTGGGCAACTCGCTGGTGTTTGCTTGCGGCACGGCGGTGTTTGCCTTCGTGGTGGGAGGTATGTTGGCCTGGATGAATGAGCGTACCAATACGCCATTCAAAAAACTGTTCTTCGCACTATCGATCATCCCACTGATCATTCCCGGCATCATGTTCACAATTTCGTGGATCCTGCTGGGCAGTCCGAAGATCGGCCTGATCAACATGATGCTTCAGAATTGGTTCTCCACAGATCATGTGTTCGTCAACGTCTACTCAATGTGGGGGATGATTTGGGTCGAAGGCTTGCACTACTCGCCTATGGCCTTTCTGATGATGACGGCGGCGTTTCGATCGATGGATCCTTCGTTGGAGGAGTCGGCCCTGATGAGTGGCGCTAGCATCGGACAAATCTTCTGGCGCGTGACCCTGAAGCTGACCTGGCCCGCAATCTTCGCCTCTGTACTGATCCTATTCGTGCGTGCAATTGAGGCCTTCGAGGTGCCCGCACTCCTAGGTATACCCGTTGGTACTCAGGTCTTGACCTCTGCCATCTACCAGGCTGTACATCAATACCCCAGCCAAGTCGGCTTGGCGTCGTCATACGGCACGACATTGCTGCTCATCACCACTGCTGGCATCTATCTGCAATCCCGGCTCACCGGAAAAGGCAGTAAGTACGCCACTGTCACCGGCAAGGGCTTTCGACCACGGGTGGTTGATCTGGGTGCCTGGCGCTATGTTACTGCTGCGGTATTCATTCTGTACTTCGCCCTAATTGTCCTGTTGCCTTTCCTGGTGCTGCTGTGGTCGTCGCTTCAGAATTACTACGCGGTTCCCACCATGGAGGCGCTACGCAATTTGAGCCTGAATGCCTATCGTTTTCTGTGGGATCACCCAACCATTGGTAACTCTGTTTGGAACAGTCTGTTGTTGGCGTTTGGCAGTGCCACCATCGTGATGTTGATGACTTCTGTGGTTTGCTGGATCGTCATCAAGACCAAGTTGCCAGGTCGCTGGTTGCTGGACAATGTTGCGTCACTTCCACTTGTCTTTCCAGGCTTGGTGCTGGGCCTGGCGGTGATGGTTTTCTATCTGAATTTCAACATCGGCGTCTATGGCACGTTGTGGATCATGCTGATCGTCTACGTGACGAGGTTCATGCCCTATGGCATGCGCTACAACAGCACTTCGATGCTGCAGATCCATAAGGAGCTTGAGGAGTCTGCTCAGATGAGTGGTGCAAGCTGGGGGACCATGTTCTACCGAATCCTTCTGCCTCTTCTTAAACCAGGCTTGCTGGCCGGTTGGATCTACGTTTTCATCGTGTCAATCCGTGAGCTTTCAGCTTCTATCCTGTTGTACAGCCCGGGCAACGAGGTCATCGCCATCGTGATTTGGGAACTTTGGGAGAACGGGCAGTTCGTCGAGTTGTCCGCGTTAGGCGTGGTGTTTATTCTGGCCTTGTTGATGCTTGTCGTTCTTGCCCAGTACGTGGGACGCCGCTTCGGGGTTAAGGAAATCTGATCGTCAAGCCATTGGAGACATACATATGCTGCAAGTAAAAAATCTCAACACGCAATACAAGGATAGCCACGGGCGCATCGTCAAGGCAGCGCAAGACATCTCCATTGAGGTGCCTAGGGGAAAGCTGTTCACCCTGCTCGGCCCCAGTGGTTGTGGCAAAACCACGACCATGCGTTCAGTAGCTGGCTTGGAGAAGCCAGTGACGGGCAGGATAACGGTAAACGGTAAACCGGTTTACTGCTCAAGCACAGGCGTCTTCATCGCACCCAATAAGCGGAATTTCGGGATGGTATTCCAGTCTTACGCGATTTGGCCGCACATGAACGTGTTCCAAAACACGGCATTCCCGCTCGAGGTGGGATCTAAGAAGTTCAGCCGCCGCGAGATCGAAGAAAAGGTAATGAGAGTGCTGACCGTGGTGGGACTGGAGAACTTTGCCGACCGAGAAGCGACCATGCTTTCCGGTGGCCAGCAACAGCGCCTGGCGCTAGCGCGCGCGCTGGTTATGGAGCCCGAGTTGTTATTGCTCGACGAGCCGCTGTCCAATCTCGACGCAAAGCTGCGTGAGCGCATGCGGTTCGAGCTCAAGCGACTGCAGCGGGAACTTGGCTTGACCACCATCTATGTCACCCACGATCAGAGCGAAGCGCTGGCTTTGTCGCACGAGATCGCGGTGATGAGCGAAGGACGTATCCGACAAATCGGCTCGCCCCGAGACATCTACGAGCGTCCTGCCAACCGCTTTGTGGCTGACTTTGTTGGGCTGACCAACTTCATAGAGGGTGAAGTGTTGGCGACCCTTGGCGACAACCTTTGTGACGTTAGGACCTCGATCGGCGTGCTACGTGTTACTGCCTATGAGAAGCTGGCACCGGGTGCCCGAGTGCTGCTATCGGTTCGACCAGAGGACGTTGAGCTGAGTGAAATCGCTCCGGTCGGTGAAAACGTTCTTACCGCGATTGTGGATGCCAAGGTGTTCCTGGGCGAGTTCATCGACTTTCAGGTCAAACTCGGCGAACGCTCGCTCATGGCGCGTGTGCATCCCTCGCTCAAGACTCTGGTGGGTGAGCCGTTGCATGTAAGGATAAACCCTGAAAAATGCATCTGCATCAGCCAGGATTGACGGTCGCCATCAGCCCTGTACTCGCTTCAAGCCATTCGATCGCTATGTCTCCACCGGAAAACCACAAAGATAAAGAAGCCATTGCTGCCGATTGGCGCGTGGTTCTCAATGACGAGCGCTTGGCTCACTTGGTCAAGACTGCGTTTCGATGCACCTCCAGCAGCCTATCTCGTCGATTGAAACAGCACGATGTGCTCTACAGCCACTGGACCTTGCTCCGTATCTTGTGGAGGGGAGATGGTCTCACTCAGCGTCAGCTAAGCGAGCAGGCGGGTGTGACCGAACCTTCGACTATTACTGCCCTCAAGGGTATGGAAGCACAGGGTTATGTTCTCCGCCAGAAAGTGCCGGGCAACAAGAAGAACAATCGCGTCTTTCTTACGCCCAAAGGTGTGGCGCTGAGATCAGCCATCGTTGTCTGCGCAGAGGAGGTCAACTCAATTGCCTGTCAGGGCGTGTCGGTTGAGGACTTGGCTACAACGCGTCGCACACTTCTTGCCGTCATTGATAACCTCACTCGAGACGCATCCCGTCTGGTTGAAGGCGAAGAAGACCTGGATCTAGACGGAGAGTAGCAATGACCCTTCCACTTCGTATCGGTATTGTCGGAATGGGCAATGCCGGGCTGGCGTTCGTCCCTGCGATTGCCAAACATCCGGAATTCGAACTCGTCGCATTCGTAGAGCCGAATGAAGATGCCCGCGCAAAGGCTGAGGCTAAGTACGGTGTGCCCGGGCATGCTACGTTGTCGCAACTCTTGATCAACGTCCCGCGCCTGGATGCAGTCTGCATTGCCTCGCCAACCGAACACCACACGGCTCAGGCACTTGAGGCAATGGCCTTTGGATTGCATGTGCTGGTTGAGAAGCCAATGGCCATCACGCTGGACGACGCTCGCACCATGGTGCGGACCGCAGAAGAGCAGGGTGTTGTTTTCTTGGTAGGCCATTCACATAGTTATGACTTGCCCATTCGAAAGATGCACGAGGTGATTGCCTCTGGACGACTGGGTGCAGTTCGTATGGCTCACAATTGGTGTTTTACTGACTGGATATATCGGCCGCGTCGACCTGATGAACTGGATGAAAAGCAGGGAGGGGGGGTTACCCTGCGACAAGGTTCGCACCAGTTCGACATATTGAGGCTTTTGTGCGGTGGGGAAGTCCGTCGTGTACGGGCGCGCGCCTTTGACCTTGACCCTCAGCGGCGCGCCATTGGTGCGCACTGCGTCTACCTCGACTTTGAGAATGGTGCAGTCGCTACTGCTGTTTACAACGGCTACGGTGGCTTCCAGAGCACCGAGCTCGTTGGAGGTTTGTCGGAGTGGGGCTTTCCCGCACCGGAACAAGGCTGGCGAGTACATCGTCGGCCGGGGGGCGGTCCTCGTGATGTGGTTGCCGAGTTGCAAGCCAAACAAGCGCGGGCCGGAAAGGTAATCCCGGACCAAGCGCCTTTCCATCCATTTTTCGGCATCACCCTTGTCAGCTGCGAGGGCGGCGACATTCGCCAATCGCCAGAGGGACTTCACGTGTACGACTGTGACGGTTTGGAGGAACTCCGCTTTCCTACCGACCGAAGTCCTCGCGAGCTCGTTCTTGATGAGTGGAGTGATGCGATCCGTGGTCGTGCGGTGGCGATGCACGACGGGCGGTGGGGCATGGCTAATTTGGAAGTATGTCTAACCGCACTCGAGTCTTCGGAGAGAGGCGTCGAGGTGACATTGAACGAACAGAAGGCAGTTTCCGTATGAGAAATAACGTGTTGGTCGAAGCGAAGGCCCCGAACTTATCTATTGAGCACAACGGCTGGATGAATCTGCAGGTGGTATCCAAGAAGTGCATCGCTATCGACGTCTATGAGTTCGAGCTGGCGTTGGCTAATAGGGAAGCGTTGCCTCACGCGGAACCTGGGTCGCACATTACGTTGCTCACGCCGAATGGACTCACGCGGCGCTACTCAGTGTGTAACCACCCAGGTGAGATGGCAATCTACCGCATTGCGGTCAAGCGCGAGGAGCGGGGCCTGGGGGGCTCTCGCAGCCTGGTGGATCAGGTGCAGATGGGCGACATGCTCCCTGTTTCTCCGCCATCCAATTACTTTCCGCTGGGGATGGATGCGCCTTCATACTGGTTGATTGCTGGCGGCATCGGCATTACACCGATCCTTTCCATGGCGCGCGCATTGAAGCAGAACGGTCGTCCTTTCAAAGTGCTGTACCTCACCCAGATACCTGATTCAGCGGCGTATCGTGACGAACTCCTGTCTGCGGATCTTGCGCCACACGCAACCGTTTACCACAACCATGGAGATCCTACGCAGCGCTTCGATCTGGTGGCGGCGATGCAAGACTGTCCGGCTGATGCCCACATCTACTGCTGTGGTCCTCGCCGCCTAATGGACTCGGTGAAGGAGCTCTCACGTGGTCGCCCGACTGGCACAGTGCATTTTGAAGATTTCGGTTCCAGCGAAGCCTCCGTTTCGCACGTCGACACTCCTTTCAAAGTCAAGCTCAGCAAGACCGAGCAGCTAATCGACGTGCCCTGCGGGAAAACCATCCTAGATGCTTTGCGCGAGGCACGCATTCTTGTACCCAGCTCGTGTGAGAGCGGCACCTGCGGTGCATGCCGTACCCGGCTTGTGGCTGGTGTGGCGGACCATCGCGACTATGTCTTGGATGATGACCAGTACGACAAGGAAATCATGATCTGCGTCTCCCGTGCCAAGAGCCCTGTAATCGAAATTGATCTTTGAATAATCAAATCATGTCCAAATTGCAAATTTCAGTCTCCATGGGCGACTACGACCGCAATCGTGCCCTGTTCGACGGCCGCGTTCAGATCGATGGTTGTGACCCTGTCTACATGCTCCTAAGTCCGGAGGAGATGTTCTTTCGCGCCATGCGCAATCGCGACTTCGACGTTACCGAGTTGTCCTTTTCGAGCTATCTTGTCAAACATGCTACCGGTGATAGTCCCTATGTCGCTATCCCGGTTTTTCTCTCACGAGCATTTCGCCACACGTCGATCTACGTACGTAAGGACCGCATCAAGCGTCCAGAGGACTTGAAGGGTTGCCGCATTGGTATTCCTGAATACCAACTCACAGCTATCGTCTGGGCTCGCTCAATTCTGCTGGACGACCACGGAATTCGCCCCGAAGACGTCAAGTGGGTTCGCGGTGGCATTGATACGCCCGGGCGTCCAGAGAAGATCAAGCTGAACCTACCACCTGGCATCGACATCACGAGCGCGCCGGAGGGGCGCACAATCTCTGACCTGCTCGACAAGGGCGATATCGATGCCTTTATCGCGCCGCGCCCACCAAGTGGCTCCGCTTTGACAAACCCTCTAGTCGGCTGGCTGTATGACGACCCAACAGCGGCCGCGAAGGACTACTACGCGCGAAAGGGCATCTTTCCTATCATGCATGTAGTCGGTGTGCGCAAGGAACTTGTACAGCATCACCCTTGGCTGCCCGCCGCGCTATTCAAGGCTTTCAGTGAGTCTAAGGCTCGTGCTCTTGAGTTGCTGGCCGACACCTCTGCTACCAAGGTCACGTTGCCCTTTGTAGAGGAGCAGCTAAAGGCGGCACGCGAGCTGCTAGGCGAGGATTTCTGGTCCTATGGCGTTGCGCCTAACACCAAAACTCTCGAGGCCTTCTTGCACCACCATCATGCCCAGGGCCTGTCGGCGCGCAAAGTTGAACTTTCCGAGTTGTTCCACCCGTCGACGTATGAGAGTTACAGCATCTGACTTCGGAGGTGGCTCCGCTACCAACAATGCTCCATCGAATGAGTGAGTTCCTGCCAGCAGCTTGGTTGGTGCTTTTGTTGGCGGGGTCAGCTATTGTCCTTGTGGCGGGAGTCGTTAAAGGTGCGATGGGTGTGGGTATGGGCATGCTGGCCGTGCCCATGCTGTCACTCTTTGTTCCGCCTGCCCAGGCTATTGGTTTGATGGTTGTGCCTGTGTTGTGGTCCAACGCAGTTCAGACCATAGAGCGCGGTTCACCCACTTACAGCGTAAAGCGCTTTCGCTGGCTTATCTTTTCGCAGTTGATCTCTGTTGTTCTCACTGTGCGGGTGTCCTCTAGTCTCTCGGCCGACCAGATGAATGTGATGTTCGCCTGCGCGATCCTGGTTTCTGTGCTGTTAATGGCGGCTCGCCCCAACATAGGGATTCCACCTCGTTTTGAAACCACGGCCAGCGTGATTGCCGGCCTCGCCGCCGGTGTCATGGGCGGGGTATCTTCCTTAACTAGTCCGGTCCTTATCACTTATCTGATGGCACTGAATCTCAAAAGAGAGGAGTTCATCGGCAGCATCAGTGTCATATATCTCTTTGGTTCGGTGTTCATGTACTCAGCCATGATTTGGTATGGCCGCTTTGGTGTCTTGGAGTTATTGGTGTCCTGCGCCACCGTGGTGCCCATGTTGCTAGGTCTTGCACTGGGAAAGAGGATCCGCTACCGGCTCAGCGAGAAGCGCTTTCGCGCGCTGCTGCTGGCTTTTCTGTTAGTGCTGGCGACGGTGCTGCTTTTCAAATGATCAACTCTCTTCTTCCTGATTCCGCTGCCGACCATGTTTCCCTGTCCTGGAGCGACGAGTTACTGGTGGGCTACCGGCCCATGGACCACCGCCACGAGGAGTTCATGGCTTGTCTTGGTGACCTGCAGCGTGCACCTGATGCAATCTTGCTGGAGGTACTGGACGCCATGATTGACCACTTGACTGCTCACTTCGGCGAAGAGGATCGCTGGATGGAGGAGAGTGGGTTTTCGCCCCGCCAGTGCCACTTGGATGAGCATGTGGCTGTTCTGAAATCGGCTGCCAATGTGCGCACGCTACTGCTACAGGGCGAGGTGGTGTTATGTCGACGCTTCGCCGATGCCCTCGAAGATTGGTTCCCTGGCCACGCTACCCACCTTGACTCTGCTCTGGCGCATTGGATGTGCAAGACCAATTTTGGTGGCAAGCCGGTGGTCCTGAGACGCCGGGCCTGATTCAATACCTTTCTTTTCGATGCAGACGGCTATCGCGCTTTAGGTGAAAGTGCGCTACTGAGTGTTTTCGCGCATGCGGAGCTCGAATGTCGGCTGAAGTGGTGAAGGCCTACTTTGATCGCCACGGTGATGATTACGGGGTCGAGGCCATCAGCCTCGCAGCGCAATGTGCAATGTGCAATGTGCAATGTGCAATGCGCGGTGCACGCCTTTAGCGTGACGAGGGTTTGAATGGCGCCATTAAGTGCTGGTGGCTCACCAACTGGCAGGTCTATCGGGCCTAAGGTCTGGCTGCAGATGAGCCGCAAGGGCATCCTGGTGGCGCGCTGCACGGTCGAGTGACTGATGCGTGCGATGGGGTTGCAAGTAGCGCGCAGTGGCATGTCGATGCTGCCGCCACGTCAGACGCATAGGCTGACGTGCCCGATCGACAATGTCACCCGGCATTTCAAGGCGCACCGCCTCAACGAACTGTGAGTGTTGGACTTCACCTGCGTTTTCGTCTGGAAGGGCTGGCTGTACGTGGTGTTCGATGTGGGCATGTACGCCAGGCGCATCATGGGCTGGTG
>JACCDT011055787.1_pt1 | contig 18949 bp, 26 predicted proteins | sample 7446291 | NCBI WGS metagenome assembly JACCDT01 (sample SAMN15323446, study PRJNA562643) | freshwater metagenome | isolation source: river surface water | place: USA:Blue River Watershed | collected 2017-08-17 | reverse complement strand
TCAAGCCGCGGCGGGGATGGTTGTGGGACATTCGCTCAACACGACCCGCAGGAATCCTGGTCACCCATCGGCTCGGAAGCCATGAAGAACTCACCTCGCACCACCTTGGTTTGCAGCGTCGACGGATGTACGCGCCGCCACAACGCTCGCGGCCTCTGCACGACGCACGGCGAACGATTGAGACGGACAGGAACTCTGGCGGACCCGGTCCGGTTGACCGCCAGCGACCGTCTGCTGCTCTACACACCGGACGGCGGCCCAACGGAATGCTGGGAATGGACTGGTCCGCGAACATCTGCTGGCTACGGCCAACTGAGAGCCAACAAACAGCACATGTACGCGCACAGATTTGCCTGGGAGCAGGCCAACCAGCGGACGATCCCCAAAGGGATGCAGGTGATGCACTCGTGCGACAACCCGCCGTGCGTCAATCCCGCGCACCTGTCGGTGGGTAGTGCGTGGTCCAACGCTCTTGACAAAGTGGCGAAGGGACGGCAACACCGTGGCGCGAGCGTTGCTGCGGCCAAGTTGACCCCCGCCATCGTAAAGACGATCCGAGCGGACTTCCGGCGCTGGCGTGTGGGGCGCGCGACGATGTCTAACGCGGCAGAGTTGGCCGCACGCTACAGCGTCTCCCCCGCGACCGTGATGCACGTCGTCAAGCGGGATACATGGAACTGGGTGGACTAACCCGTCCATCGTTACTCCCCCACCGGCAGGAAGTCGTCCCCGTCGTCTTCGGCGAGCCATTCGGCTTCCGCAGCTGCTGCGGCGGCGTCGGCTTCCAGTTTCGCTACTGGGGTGACCTTGCGGCGTGTCGCTTCCCCCTGCAACAACGGCAGGAGGGTGAACACGGCCACGATCAACGCCTGCACCGCGCCGTCAATGTCGGTGTTGACGGTGACGCCGACGGCGACCAGGAGTGCGACGACGGCGGTCCATACGGCGCGGACGCGGGCAGGTTCCAGGGTGGTGACCCGTTGCAGCCAGTCAGTCATCGTTGTTCCTCCTGATGGTGGTGGTGGTAGGCGGCGAGCAGGTCAGCGCGCGCCTGAGCGAGGGTGGTGCCGCGGTCGCGGGCGAGTTGGGCGAGGGTGCCGCGAATGTTCAACCCCAGCCGCCCGATCCACCGCACACACGCCAGACAGAACGTGTCGCTGCTGTCGCTGGTGATGCGGGCGTCGCAGCACGACGGGCACGGGCACTGGTTGCACACTTGGTGGCAGGTGTCGGGGGTGGCGCAGTGGACGCAGCCACGGTCATTCGCCACTATCTGCGTCCTGGTCGTCGCTGGTTTTGTCGGCGTGCCGTTTCGTCCATTTCGACACCCATCCGCGGGGCATGAAGAAGTCCACGATGCGTAACGCGATGACGACGCCGCCGCCGACGAGGACGGCAACCCATTGGTCGCTGCTGTTCACTGCATGCCTCGCGCGTCGGTGGCTTCCAGCAGCCACGCCCCACCGGACGCGAGCGCCCAGCAGGCGGCCAGTCCGGTGTTGACGTTCCACCAGCCGACGTCGATACCGAGGGTGGCGGCGATGGATGCCCACACGCCGGTAGTCCAGAACAGGCCCCAGCGCATGAACCGGTCGCTGGACGTCCACCAGCCGACCCACAGGAACGCCACGGATGCGGCTCCGATGACGCCGATGATGTGCCCGGGCAGCCCGTCTAGGAGTTGCCCGATGACGACGCCGGCGAAGATGGCGTAGGTGATGATGGTGCTGGCCAGGGACACCGCGAACGCATACGGGCGCACCAGCCGCCCGAACATTCGCCACGGCAGGTCCGTGCGGGTCACCGTGGCGACCCTCCGATGCACGCAGGCGTCAACATGCGTACGTCACTGATAGGTGCAGGTAATCACCTGACGCCCAAGTGATAGGAGCCGTCTGCGCCCACAACGCGGGGGCCGACGCCGTAGCCGAATAGACCTCCACGGTCCCCGACCCCGCATTGATCGCCGCGAATCCCATCAGGACCGTAGCGGGGGATGAGTCATACCCGCGGCAGGCCCCCATAGCCGCTTGAGTCGCCGCGACAGGAAGCGACCATTTGTAGGAGCCCGTGCCGAACGTCGTTGAGCCATCGGCCTGCCACAGCAACGTGCAGTGACACAGGTTCCCCGCCTTGATGTACTGGCCCGTCACGGTGCCGGTACCAATCGCCGGGGCTGTACCCGTGGCCGTCCACGTCGGGGTGTACGGCGTCCACTCGGTGGCGGCTTCCAGGTTGTCACGCACATGCGTGTTCAACTCTGACGCGGTAAGCACGTCATCGGCCACCCACGTTTTCGGTGTCGTCCAAGCCATTCAGTCACACTCCTAGAATCAATGTGTCGTCCAGAACTCCGTAGGTGGCGTCATCCAGCACGCCCAGGTACAGCGGCGGGTCAGTGTCGACGGTGATTTCCCACTTGTCGCGGCTGATGTCATGGCTGATCGCGCGAACCTGAATCGTCAACGAAGCGGCAGGCGCGGACACCGGGAGATCGGTCAACTCAATGACATCTCCCAACTCCAGCAGCAGCGCAGACGCTGCCTGCCCGGCGTGAGCCATCCAGTCCATGGACACCGTCAACGAGGGTGCGCGGGGGGTGAGGATGCTCCTGTTAGCGAGCGAATCAGCGAGTGCCTGCGCGAGCGCGTCTTCGGCGGACCACATTTCCACGGATACCGACTCCACACCGGGGTCGCTGCCGCGGGTAGACGTGAACGCGCGGCCCGACGGTCGCAGTGTGACGGTGGCTTCGTTGATGGAGTCAGCGTCGTCTATCCCGAATAGCCCATCCACTGACAATATGTCGGACTGCGCTGACAGTGTGAGGACAGGGTCGCCGGCGGCGTTACCCCGCTGCGACAGCAGAGCTAGCCGTCCTTGCCGGTCAGCGACGACCGACCCGCGTTCAGCGTCGGCCACCTCCTGCGCCAACGCCAGAAGCGACTTGCCGCTGGTGGCTTGCGCGGTGACGGTCCGGTCGGCGCGACTGTCTGCGTCCAGCCACGACGCGAACCCGGTGGGGTTGTTGGTGAGGTAGACGAGGTCGGCGAACCGTTCAGCGGCGGTGGGGAGGCCCGTGCCACGGTCAAATACGGTGGCGACCCTGGTGGCGTCGCAGGAGTCCCACACCGCGACATGCGCAATCTGACCCGACCAGGCCCCCGTCCCACCGGGGCGACTGCCACCGAGGTGAATGGGGTGGGTGCCTGCCGTAACGGGGTCAACGGACGCAGTGTCCACCAGTTCCCCGTTGATGTAGAGGGCGGCGTCGGTGCCGTCGGTTTCAATGTAGAAGTGGAACCACTCGCTGGTGGGGATGGTGCCACTAGGTCCGCCGAGGCCGCCGCCGCCGCTGGGCAGCAGCGTATAGACGGTCCCGCCGACGGTGTAAACCGTCAACTGACTGGGGATGTGAGTCAACTGGCTGGAGATGTGGATCGGGAACGCGACGAGTGATGCTTGTGCGCATCTCAGCCACGCGCTGACCGCGAACTCGGTGGCGACCGTGATAGCGGACGTCAGGACGGGCCCTACCCCAGTGGATATGCCGTCGTTGGTGCTGTTGGGGGTGCAGGCGATGTTGGGCTGGTTATCAGGTGAGATTCCGCCGGTCGGGACGTTGCAGGAAAGGTCGCCGCCAGTGCCCCACATGGTGAGGGGGCTGCCGACGGTAGCCAGCAGTGTTTCGGTGACGATCAGGGGGACTGCGGTGTTGCTAGAGTTACCGCGCCCATTGGGTGCCGGGTCGGTCAACGGCCAGTATGCGACGAGATCGGTGACAGCCGCCGTCATCATGCGCCGGTCTAGCCATGGCCCGCAGGAGGTGCGTGCAGCTGCGGCGATGATGTCGGCGGCAGTGAACGTGACCAGCGGTTGACCGGAGTCAATCTTCCATTCAATGTCGGTGACGAACCCGACCCACAGCACCTCGGTGGAGGCGTACTCCGACCCGTAATATTCGGTGTCGTAGCCGCCGGCGTCGCCCAACACTCGGATCGGCATCCTGGGGTGGATAGCGCCGTAGGTGCCGCCGTTGTCGCCGGGAGTGAAATCGCCGTCATCGTTCAACACGGTCACTTCCAACTGTCCCGCGGACGCGGCTTCTCCTGTCGCGGCACGTCCGCGGTTGAACGTCAGCGCCGGTTCGGGGCGCACGTAGGCGGTGATGTCGGTCCACACCAGGGAGTCGTAGTCGCTGCCGATGTTTTGTGGCACCCCGGTTTGGTCGAACGCGACCTGGACGGCAACTGAGGGGGTGGCGGGTGGGACAGCGGTGTCAGCCACCGAGGGTCACCGTCCCCCCGGTTTGGCGGCGCAGCTTCAACTGGCCGGCGGCGAGGGTGCGGTTGTCTAGTTGCACTACGACGGGGACACCGGACGCGGCGAGGGTGACGGCGCTGTAGGCGCTGGCGGGGGCGGCGGACACGGTGCGGAACCCGACGGGCCCACCACTCGCGAATCGGCCGGTGTTGATGGCGTCCATGAGGTCCGCGCCGTACCGGGACACGGCGGCGGCGCGGATCACGAACTCGCCGTTGGACAGCATCGCGGGGATGGAGTCGCTGGTGGAGGTTCCTTGCCCGTTGACCATGCCACCACGCGCCAGTCCGTACGACTTCGGGTTCGGCTTCTTCGGTGCTTTCATCGGTGCGTGCCAGTTCGCGACAGCGACGGTGTAGGCGGCCATGGCGACGTCGTAGGCGGCTTTCCGTCCTGCACGCAGGTCCGCTTTCGCGCCGATGGTGGTTTCCCACTTCGAGTCGGCCCACTGGCGGGCGTCCTCACGCACGTTGGCGATCCGGTCGCCCCACTCCTTGCGAGCACCGTCGATGTTTGATGCCCACGACGACCCGGCCCACCCGCGGGCATCGTCACGCACCCCACCGATGCGGGTGCCCCAGTTCGCGCGTTCACCGTCAATATCGGACGCCCACCGTGACCCGGCCCATCCGCGGGCATCGTCACGCACGTTGGCTATCCGGTCGCCCCAGGCGGCGCGTTCACCGTCGATGGTGGCCGCGTAGCGCGACCCGGCCCATGTCTGGCCTTCGCCCTTGACGGCGGCAAACTTGCCTGCGACGGGGGTGTTGTCGGCATCCAACGCCGCGGAGTACCGTTTGTCGCTCCACTCCACGCGCGCTTTCGTATCCGCGTCCAGAATGCCGCGGCTGATGAGGTTGTCCCGCTCTTCCGCACTCAGACCGGCCTTGGCGAGTTTGTCGCGCCACTCCCGGGTCAGTTTCCCGTCGTTCTCAGCCAGTGACTCCAGCAGGTCGCCGCGATCTTCCGCCGACAATCCTGCTTTCGCGAGTTTCTTGCGCCAGTGGTCGGTCAGTTTCAGGTCGGCGCCGTCGATGCCATCCAGCAGGTCCTGGCGTTCCTCCGCACCCAACCCCGCCTTAGCGAGCACGTTGCGCCAGTAGGTCGTGAGTTTCCCGTCGTTGTCCCGCAGCGATTGCATGAACTGGACCCGCTCTTCAGCGCTCAGGCCTGCTTTCGCCAGCACCTTGCGCCACTTACGGTCCAGCGTCTTGTCGGCGACCTTGATCGCCTTATCGAGACCGTCGCTGCTGGCGGTCAGTTGCAGGTCAGCGGCCTTCAGGTCTTTCTTGTTGACCTTCTCCGCGACTGCGCTGCCCACACTCGCCGCCGCGGAACGCGCCTGCGAGTCCAGCGACCCCAGTTCCTTCAACTGTTCCGCCGACATCGACAGCAACGCGTCCAACACCGGACCGGCCTCTACCGGGTCCGCGCCAGCCAGTTCCTTGATCATCTCCACCGACAAGCCCTTAGACATCAGGGCTTTCACTTTGCTGGCGTAGTCACTGATGAGACGGGCGCGCTCCCGCATCTTGCCGAGGATGCCGCCTGCGGTGGGGGTGGCGTCAGCTGCGGCCTTCTCGGCCGCGGTCTGCGTGGACTGCGCGTCGGCCAGGTTGCGTTGCGCGTCGGCCAACTCCTGCACCGCAGCGGCCCGGTTCTCAGGGCTGGACGTATTCACCGCCACCTGCGCGTCGAACAAGCGTTGTGACGCGGCAGCGACACCGTCCTGGGCGTCGGCGAGGTCACGCCACGCCCCAGCTATGTCGGACTTCTTGAACGCGTCGAACAAGCCCGGCCCGCCTGCGGACAGCACATTGTTGGCGACGCTGTCGGCGTAGTCGGCGACTTGTTCCCGCAGGTCGCGGACGTTCTGCCGTGCGGTCTTGACGGCTTCCCGCCACTTCTGGACTTGGTTGAGCGCGCGGCCCGCGCCGACGGCCATGTTGACCTGGCCCGCGCCACCGACAGCGCCACCGGCGGCGTAGCCGACGAGGCCCCCGCCGGCGTAGTTCATGGCATCCAGCCGGTCCACGCCGATACGCCGCGTCGCTTTCGCGGTCATCACATATTCGCCGTTAGACAGGCGGGCGGGGATGCTGTCGGATGTGCCGGTGCCGGGTCCGGTGATGTACCCGCCCGCGGCCCTAGCTTGACCGAACCCGAAGCCACCCAGGCCGCTGCGGTTGATCACCGTCTGCAACGCGGCGGCGAGACGTTCCGCGTCGCGTGCGGCGCTGTCCAGGCCCGTGACCGTCACACCCGTGCGGATGGGTTTCAACAGGTTCAGTTGCTTCAACAGTGCGCGGGTTTCGTCCTTGTTGAACCCTGCCGCCTGCGCGGACTCCATCAGGTTGCTGATTTGCTGGCGGCGGACCCGGTTCGCGGCTTTCAGGCTGCCGGTTTCCTCGTAGGTGGCTTGCACGAGGTCCGCGACCTTGGATGCCTCCCCCGCCAAGGCTTCCCGGTTCGCGGCGGCAGCAGCAGTCCTACCCCGCAGCGCGTTGCCGTTCTTCTTGATCGCCTCGGTCAAACGGTCCTCTTGACCGATCAACGCGTCCCGCGCCGACAGCAGCCCAAGCGCGGCCTGAACGGACGCTAGATAGGCCTCATACTGTTCGGTGGCTTTCTTGACGGCGGCGGCCTGGTTCTCCTTGGCCTCCGCGTCCGCATACGACGCGTCCGCGCCACCCTGCAACGGGACGATGCTGGCGCCGATCTGCTCACCCATCGCCGCGACAGCATCCGTCAACACCACCGTGTTCTGCTGGACCCCCGCCTCCCCCTCGCCGACGTCCTTGATGGCCGACGACAACGCGAACCCAGGATTGACCACCGACAGCAGCGACTGTTTCAACGCGTCGAACGCGCCAGCTGCGGCTGTCCCACCGGTCCCGGTGACTTCCACCAGTTTGTCGCGCAGCGAGTCGGTGGCCAGTTCAGCGGCAGCGAACCCACCCGCGACAGCGGTGCCACTGGCAGCGAGTTTCCCCCACTTGCCTGCCGCGGCTACGGCAGCGGAATCGGAAGCCACCATGGCTGCCCGCAAGTCAATAATCGCGGTCGTCATCGTCGCGATCTTCGGCCCCACCAGCAGAGCGGCGGCACCCAACGCGACCACGTAGGTCGTGAACTGTTTGGTTTCGTCGGACAGCCCGTTGAACGCGTTGAGGATGCCGGATGCTGCTTCGGCGGCTTTCGCCATCGCCGGCAAGAGTGCTTCACCGAGGGCGGCGGTGGCGTTGTCGAACTCGGCCTGGGCGCGTTGCGTTGCTGACGCGGCGGTGTCGAACTCCCGCGCCATCGCACCCGCGGCACCCGACTTCGCCATCTGCTTGTTGATCAGCGACAGGATGGCTTGCGCCTTGTCGCCGCCGGTGGCCAGCATTTCCGCGTTGACGGCGGTGGCGTTCAACGCCAGCGAATACCGTTCCGCGGGGTCGGCTTCACCGCGCATCGCCGCACCCAACGCGTCCACGGCTTCCAGCGTGGTGCCACCGTATTGCGCGGCGAGGTCCGCGGCCTTACGGACGAGGTCGTCCGTCATCGCACCCAGGTCGGCCTGGTCCACACCGAGGTTCGACAACTGGCCACCGAGTTTCGCGGCGGCGTTGCTGTAGTCGGTGATCGACAACCCCAACTGGGTCGCCTTCTTCGCGTTGTCCAGCATCTGCGCGCTGTTGACCTTGAACGTGGCCGTTAACGCGCCGACCGCCTGCTCCTGGTTGGACGCGGCCTTCGTCGCATACAGCAACCCGGCAGCGACCGCGGCCCCCGCCACCTTCGACGCCATCCCCACGGCTTCCCACTTGCGGGCGTTGCCTTGCGCCTTCTCCTGCGCCTTGTCCAGTTCCGTGGTGGACTTCGCTGCCTGCCGCATAGACGTGCGGTAACCGTTGACGTCGGCCTGCAACTTGACCGCGACAGTGCGAGTGTCAGCCACCAGCCACCTCCTCGTCTTTCCGTTTCACAGCGAACGCCAACCCAGCCATGGACCCGTCTTGTTTCGCGTATGCCTCCGCGGCCCGGTCCCGGGCAGCGCAGGCGTGACACCGGACCGCTTCTGCCCGGTAGGCGTACTCGTTGGCGGAGTCCATGGATTCCCGCCGGTCATGCCCACAGGTACAGGTGGCGGCTTCGATGGTGGTCAACGCCACCGCCAACGCCGTGTCCTGCCCGGTCCACAGCGGCTGACCATCCCGCACCGCGCGCCCCATCAACACTGAATGCGGCACACCCCAGGAGCGTGCCGTCTCCACCTCTAGGCGCAGGCGTGGGTCGTGGGTCAGCCGCGCTTCAGCAAAGGGAGGTCATCCACCTCGTTACAGGCCAGGAACGCCGCCTCAAACAACCGTTCCACCTGCGCCGGCGTCAACACGTCAAACAGGGGATCGTCCGCGGCGACCGTAGGCGTGACCAGGCACGCCCGCACCAGCGCTTCGGGGAACGTGTCCACGTCCCACCCGCTGCCGCCATCCTTATCAGGGTGGCGTGCTTCCATCGCCCGGTACTTGTCCCGCGTCAACCCCGCCAACACGAAATCGACGGTTGCGGCTTCCACTTGCCCCGTAAGGTCGTCCACCCGTTCCCCGTCCCCCGCGTCCTGCGCCGCCCGTAGCTCGGCGAGCAGGTCACCCCGCAGGCACAGCCGCACCGTTTTACGGGTGGGCTGTGCCTGCGCGGCCAGGGACTTCCAGTCGATGCTGGGTCCCTGGGTGGTCATGCGACCGTTGCCCCGAACACGGGAGCGGACGTGTGGAACGCCTGCACCGTGAATTTCAGCACCTCATTGGCGGCGGGAGCCATACGGCGACGCGTCCCGATCTGCACCGGGTACACCTCCACCGTCTGCGCCGCGGTCCACGCGGTGGTGGACGCCAGGTTGCGGCGCACCACGATGTAGCCTTCCGGCTTCGACGCGAACGTGGAGAACGGGACAGCGGCGTCGCCCTGGAACTTCAACGTCAGTTCCGTGGACACGGTCTGGCGTCCCGGCAGTTCGGCGTTGTAGGTGGACGACAACGCGGTCACGTCCACGGAGTCGTTGCCGAACTCCATACCCAGCCCGTCGGGCGTCAGATACGATTCCAGGTCCTGACCGGCGGCCAGTTCCACCGCGGTCGGCGCGGACGTGTTGCTGATGGTCGGCACGAAACCGACCTTGGTCATTCCGTCGTTGATGATGTCTGCCATGTGTCAGTCCTCCTAGGATGCCGTGGTCACGGCGATGGACGGGTCAGCGGTGGAGAACAACTGGACGCTGAACTTCGCCACCTCGTTTGCGGCGGGGGCCAGCGGCTTCCGGTCCCCGGCCTTGACGGAGTAGACGTCCACCTTCTGGCTGGAGGCCCAGTCGGTGGTGGCGGCGACCCCAGTGCGGACCACGAGGTAGCCGGACGGGCGGGACGCGAACGTGGTCCACGGCGCGTTCGCCTGACCCTGATCCTTGAACGTCAACTCAATGGACACGGTGCCGCGGCCCGCCTTCTCCGTGCTGAAGGTGGAGTTGAGCGCGGACGTGTCCACGGCCTCATCCCCGAGCTCGATACCCAACCCGTCGGGGGTGAGGAACGACTCCAGGTCCACGCCCGCGGTGATCTGCGTTGCGGTGGGGCTGGTCAGCGACGACAGGGTGGTGACCCAGCCGACCTTGACCATGCCGTCAGCGATGATGTCAGCCATTGGCCTTCTCCTTCACGATCTTGCCTGCCTTCTTCCAGCCGCGGGCTTCCCAGCCAGCGACCGCGTCAGGTGCGGCGAGGTATTCAGCGCCGGGCAGGTCCGGGTGGACCAGCAGCACCTTGGTTTCATCAGCCATCGCGGCCAACCTCCTTGATGGGTTCTTCCTTGCGGGGGTCGCCCCGCCGCGGTGGTCGGGGACGTGAAGGGCCCACCCCCTGGGACGTGCCGCGCCTGTCGGCGTCACGGGGGAGGACGCACCGAGGGGCGCGTCCCAGGGGATGGGGGTCTTAGGCAGGCTGCGCGGTCGCAACCCAGTTACAGGTCACCACATACAGGGGGGTGGCCAGGGTGTCGTCACGGCGGACAGGCTGTTGGCTGCCGTCGATCATGCGCAGCGGATAGGTGGCGAACCCTGTCCCGGTGACGATCTGCCGGTTGAGGACCGCGGTGATGGTGTCATGCGTCCACAACGCCTGCTCACTGGTCGTGCCGATGCTGGTGGTTTGGAACTCCACCTCACTGTTGCGGTCAGGGTCACCCAGGACACCGTCAGGGTTGCCGGGGTAGGGGTGCAGGATGCAGGTGCGTCCCGCGGGCGGTGTCGGACCCACCGACAGGTAGGAGGTCACGTTCGTGGCGGTCTGCATCTTCGCCAGGACAGCCGCGACGATGAGGCGGCTGGTTAGGAGCGCCATACCGCTGCCCCCACTTTCCCCACCATCTTCGCGAACCGCGGCGCCTCGCGGTTCAACGCTGTCCCCAACTGGCCGCCGGGGGGCGTGTTCGCGGACCCGAACTCCACCGCACGCGCCAAATCGGTGACGTCGTCGCTGTAGCCGATGGTGACGTCCAGGTCGTCAGGGTCCCGATCGTCGAACCCGAGGTTTCGTGCCGCGTATTCTTGCGGGTCGTTCCGCGACGCGGTTTGCGGCCATTGGTTGGACCGGAACACCGCGTCCCGAGCCTGCTGCGCGATGTTGATCGCGCCCTTAGCCACGACCGGCGCGAGGCGTTCCTCAATCTTGTCCGCGGCACGCAGCAAGTCGGCGGTGACCTGATCGACGGTGAGCGCCATCACTGCACCTCTTCCACAACCAACGCCTGCGCGGTCGTCGTCGTCGCATCCACTTCACCGACGACGGTGAACGTGCGCGAGTCACACGCCACCACGTCACCGACCGCCGCCGCGTAACTGCCGTGCGGTAGGAGCAACTGGTAGCGGTAGGTGGGGTGCTCGGCTTCCGCGGCCTGCAGTTCCCGCACCGACGCCGCGCCCGCCGTACTGCCCCGCAGCCGGCACTTCCCCGCATACATCTGCGTGGTGGTGGTGGCGTAGTCCCCGGTGGTCGTGTTCAGTGCCCCGTTGGTGACGCGGGTGATGACACACGCGTCCGTCATCAACGCTTCGTGGCGTGCCCTGGCTCGCGCGACCAGTCCCGCGACGGCCACCGGTCAGCGCCCCGGCTTCGCAGCGACCGGCGCAACCGACCCCAGCCGCTGCTTGTACTTGCGCAGGATCCGCATGTGGTTGTCACTCAACCCGACGTCGGCGCTGCCGTACTGCACCCGGTAGTCGTCAATCGACTCCGCGGACACGCCAGGGCTACGGGAGTACAACTGGCCCGCGAGGTCCAACGCGACCGCGACGACGTCGTTGGGGACGGTGGCGTATCCGGCGGTGTAGACGACCGTGGCCTGCCACTCGTCCTCGTTGTCCGGGGACCAGCCGTCGAGCGCGATTGTGTCGCTGTAGCCGTCCCAGTCCCACTCCGTGCCCGACACCAACGCCGTCCCATCCACCGTCACCGACGTGACGGCGGTGACCGGGCGCTGCGGTAGGCGGATCGTGCACGCCGCGGAGATCGGCAGCAGATGCGTGTAGGTCGCGGTTTCGATCAACTGGTTGGTGTAGCCGGTGATGATGCCGGTGGCCATCGTGCGCACGACGGTGGCGGTGGCGGTGTCGATGTCTTGCTGCAGGTACGCGGCCAGGTCGGTCAAGGTGAACAGCGCCATGACGTACCGCCTCTCAGGTCGTGGGTCGAGCCGTGGTGCCGGTCGCCTTCGGCGTCAGGCCGTTGTCGTAGTCGTCTTGGTCGTACTCCGCGGAGTAGCCGCCACCAGGACGTGACGTGGTGCCGCTGGCGGGTCGGGTCGTCATCGGTCCTCCCGTTCCGGCGGTGGCACGTGTGGGGCCGGACCGTCACCGGGTTGGCGGCCCCACACGTCGTCTCACTTCTTGGTAGCGCTCGCCGACGGCTTGCGCGGCGACTCCACGACCACCAGTTGCCCACTAGCGATCTGCGCGTCCACGATCTCGCGGCGCTGCGTGCCCTCGACGGGCATGTCCATGTCGAACTCCATGCCGCCAGTGCCGCGCACGCGGACGGTGTCGGTCATCGAGGAATCTCGAACACCGCGATCTTGCCGGTCATCCCGGACGCGATGTCGATGTTGATGGTGCCGTCGTTCTGCATGAACCGGGCAGCCTCAAGGGTCACCCACTTCACTGTCGGGGTCGTCGACCCGTCAGTGAGGGACACCGACAGGTCGCCCTGCCCAGCGGAACCGGCGGGCGGGTTGTCACCGGCCTTCACTGTGGCCGCCTTCGTCGACGCGGTCGTGTTGGTGACACGAATCGCGATCCGACTAGCCGGCACACCCGAGGTGTCGATGACGTGATGGTTGGTGGCATCAATGTTCGTTCCTGCCGGATCGGCAGTGGCAGTGTTCTGCGCCAGTGTGGTGATGGGTACGTCGGTACGGGCCATGAGCAGGCCTCACTTTCAGGGTTAGGGGAGAGCGTCAGTGCTGATTGAGTGGAGAGTGGCGGTGTGGGCGGGGGCCGTCTAGCCGCGAAAGAGAGACGGAACCCGCCCACACTTGGGGGTCGGGATCAGGTGATCGAAGCGGTCAGAGTGGCGATGCCCGTAGGCCGCACCAGCTTCGCGCCGTACAGGTGCAGCCCCTTCAGAGCGTCGCTGAACGCATCCTCCGGGCGGAACGCCTCCACCTTCGCGATCTGCTCAGCGAACGCGATCGCGCCGGGGTAACCGGCCTGCACGATCCAGTCGTCACCGGTGACGTTGACGCAGTTGTTCGACACCATCACGTCGAACCCGAACGCCCGACCCACCAGGCCATTACGTAGCGCCTCGTCGCTACCCGAAGCGTCCACGCGGGTGAACAGGTCGGAAAGCAGCAGCAGGCCGTGGTACCACGGCGGCACGATCACGTAACGCCCCTGCTGGGGGACGCTGGCGTTGTCGAGCTTCACCTTCAGATTGACCAGACCCGTAGTCGCGAGGGTGGCCGTCGTGATCGATGTGGTGGAGATCGCGTTACCGGCATCGGCACCGGTGTAGAGCGATGCGATGTACTGGTCGGCGACGTCGGCCAACCCGTAGGCGGACTCCAGCGCGGCCTCGTTCATGAGACCGCCACCATTCGCTGACTGACGCAGGTCGATGTCGTCGACCTCGAATGCGAAGTACTTGGCCTGGTCGATCAGCAGCGCCCGATCGGCGTCGGTCAACTGCTCCGGGGTGATCGTGGTGGAACCCTTGACGTACGTCCCGATGGTGGGGCGGCTGATCGAGGTGATCCGCACGGTGTCACCGGCGTTGGCGATGTCGCCTTCGTAGTCGCGGTTAGCGACTCCTGGGCCACCGAACACGAGGTTCTTCTTGAGGTTGGACAGCAGCTGCGCGGACCAGATTTCGGGGATGAAGTTTGAGATGGCCACGGTGGCCGTCCTTTCCTAGATGGGGGTGTTTCTAACTACGGATGCCGAGCAGGTCGTTGAGTCGGCCAGCAGCGCGCTGGGCCTCGATCCACTCGGGCGACTGACCTGCGAGGTCGGCTCGCGTCAGTTGGGCGGTCCCTTGACCCGGCTTCGCGCCTTGGGTGGGGTCCGGTGCCGGAGCGCGGGGTGCGGTCGCGGCGGCCGTCGCGGCCATCAGCTTCTGCGCCTTAGCGCGCAGCTCGTCCTCGTCGCTGCCGACGAGGAACTCATGCAAGTCAGCGGGCAGCCCAGACTCAGTAGCCACCTTCAGGCGCAGGTTCTCGGCCTCGGCCTTCGCGGCTTGGGCTTTGAACTGCTCCAACTGTTCGGTGAGCCGCTCAGTCTCGGACTTCTGCTCGTCTTCGAGCGCCTTGGCCTTCGCGGCCAACGGCTCCAGTTCCTTGAGCCGCTCCTGCACCGCTTGGCGCGCCTTGCGCTCCTTGGCCAGGTCGGCCAGCACGGCTTCTTTGCCACCCTTGGGTGAATCGGTCACCGGCTCTGGCGCAGCCGCGTCGTCACGCGATGCAGGCGTCTCAGCACCTTCCGATCCGGCCGGAACCGGCGGGGCTTGAAACGCGGGGGTCGTAGTTGGTTCGGACATGGGGGTTTCCTCCATCGCGGGGGATCAGCCCTACCGCCTCGCGCGGCAGGGAAACTCAGGCGGATAGGTAGCCGGTGCGGGTCAAGATGTCGGTGGCCTCGTCGCGGGACTTCCCGGCCACGAGGCGGTCGATCGACCGCGGGACAGTCAGCCCGGAACGCGACCCTTTGCGGGTCGAGGCGTTGACGGTGTCCTGCAGGTCAGCGCCGCCGCGGATCGCGGCAGCCTCATCGGGACCGAAGTAGTGGTCCTGCTCAGCCGGAGACAGGGCGTCGAAGTAGTCACGCGGGTTGACACGGACATCAGTCACCCCTGCCGCGTCAGCGGCGGGTACGTGGACGCAATCACATGACGGATGCCGAGCGAAGCCGGTGTTCCACTGGAACCACTTGCCTGCCAGGACCGCGCAGCGGCCACACGACGGCGGCGACAGGAACCGGACATACCCGGTCGCTTGCGGCTGGGCGACCATCGCGACGCGTTCGGCGTTGATCCCGGCCTGCGTGGTTTCGTTGGCCACGATCCGGGTCAGGGTCGCAGTAGCGGACGTGTTCGCGGTGGCGTAGTCCGCGCCCGCGTCGAGCATCGTCCACGCCCGCCGGGTGGCGTAGGACAGGACGTCGACCAGTGGCCGGTCATCCGCGGAGGTTCCCGCGAACGCTCGCGGCACGATCTGCGCCGGTGCCCGGTCCCAGTCGTACTCGTCAGCCAAGTCAGACAGGTAGGTGGCGGCTCGGATGGCTTGCGTCAACTGTCCGAATGCGACCAGTCCCGCGGCGCGCACCAGCTCGTCGCGGAACCCGGACGGGCCGGTGGCACGCCAGATCGCCAGGACAGCGGCGACAACCTGAGCGGTTGTCAGCGCCGAGCGGCGGTAGTGAGCAGCAACTATCTGCTCCAGGCTCACGGACCCTCAAGCGTCCGAGCGTCAGTCTCAGGTAGTCGCAGCGACACCGGCACGGCGCCAGTGAAGTCGACGTCGAGGCCGACCTGGTCGGCGGCCTGCTCGGGTTCCACGCCCGCGCGGATCATCTGACCCATCGCCTCAGCCTTTAGCCTTCAACGCAGCCGGATCATCCGGCGACTGCTGCGGCTTCGGACCCAGCAGCGACTCGAAGTCACCACCGAGCACCCGATCCACCGCACGCGCATCGTCGGCTTCCATAACCGCAATCTGCTCGGTCGTGTAACCCAGGTCCTCGCGGGCTTGCCGCAGGCTGATGATCGGCCGATCCCCCTGCCGCAACTTCACCACCGCGTCCGCTTTCTGCGCCGTCGTCGGTGTCGACGCGTCCCGCCACACCGTTTCCAGTGAGTCGATGCCGTCGGGTAGGGAACCGTCAGCGATCAGCAACGCCAACCGCATCACCTGCTCCCACGCCCCACCGAACGCACGCTGACGGCGCTCCGCACGCTTCACCAACCGCGTTTCCGCCGACCGGATCGCATCCGCGCTCGTCGGGTTCGCGTCCGAGTAGCCCAGGAAGTGCGGCGGTAGCCCCGACATCGACGCCACCATGCGGGCCAACGTGTTCAGGGTCTGGTGGAAGTTCGCAAGGTTCGCTTCCGCGAACTGGGTCACGTTCACCTCAGATGGCAGCGCGTCGATCGTCCAGATACGGCCCGCGATCTGCGCCCACTTGCTCAACGGGCGACCGTCCTGGTCGAACTGGTCATCCTCACCCATGCCCACCACGACCCGGCGCGGCATCGCATGGAACTCCGCGGAGATCATCATGTCCGTCGCGATCTTGCACGCCGCATCACTGAGCGGCACCACATCCGCCAGCTCGCTCACGCCGTCGGTGTCGATGATCCGCGACCGGTTCACCAACGGCACCACCGGCACCACGCCCAGATTGTGAACGTCAGCGTCATACTCCCGCGTCACCCGCGACCCCATCTCAGTCGTCAGATACACGGTGCGATCCGGCAGATACAGGGTCAGGAACTCGTTGTCGTCGTCATCGGTCCAGCACTTGACGGCTGCGGTTACTCGACGGGTGCGGGGGTCACGCATCGCATACACCTGCTGCGCGGACTCCACCGTAATCACCGGCGCATCACCAGCGGCATCACCGGACCCGACGATCACATACGCGCGACTGACCGCCAAAGCGTCAACGTGAGCCTGCTGGCTGGCTTCGTCGAGGCCGTTGACCTGCCAGAAGTCCCACAACCGCGACTCCACCTTCTGATTGATGCGGAACCCCTCCACATCGAGGCGTTCCTCGAGGGAGTCCACGACCAGCCGCGGCCAGTTCACGACCACCGGCTGGATGCGGCCCTCCATCTCCCGAATCAACTCCGGGGCCAGGTACGACAAGCCTTGGCGGCCCTCGTAATACCGCGACCACTTCTCCAGTGCCGGTTGTGCCCTGATGAGCCTGTCGCGCAGTTGCGCGGCCAGTACGGTGTCGTCAGCCACCTGCGCTCCTTCGTCTATCGGTACACCACCATGCGGCGGCTACGTTTCCTCGGTAGGCCGGCGGCCTTCACGTCACACGCCGCCTCATGAGCCAACGCGTCCGCCATCACCGCGTCGATCTTCTGGTGCGCGTTCGGTTTCCCCACCACCACGCCACCGGAACGCCGCACCCGGCGCGCGTTCGCCACATGGCTGGCGGTGATCAGACAGTCGTCATGCGTCAACCCGTGCGTCGTCACATCCGTGCGCAGCCGCTCCAACGCCGCCGCCATCTGCCGCGTGCGGTACGTCGGCCACACGATCACCCGCTTGTCACCGAACCGGGCCGCCCAAGACTCAATCTCGGACTGCCACAACTCCGGGTCCAGGTAGAAGCGGGCCACATCGAACCGGTCGAACAGTTCCTCAACAGCGGCCTGAACCTCGCCTCGAGGCACCTCACCGCCGTAATCAGCCGGGTTCCACACCGTCGGCTGCCCGTCCGCGAACGTCGGCGTGAAGCCGTACAGGTCGCCAGTGTCGGGGTCGATGACCCGGCCACGGATCACCGTCCAGTCATCCACCATCGAACCGTCGAACCCGAGCGCCACCACCGCCCCCTTCGGGACGTCCACCGGTGCCGCGCACGCATTCCACGACTCCGGATCAAAGTAAGCGTCACTGACAGCCACGACGCGATTCAGGTAGAACCGTTCCGCTTGGCCGGCGTCGCCCTTGGCGATCAGTTCCTCAATCTCGGCGTCGATACGGTCCAGTGACACCCAACCGCCGCGGTCCTCACACGAGTCACCGTACACAGCCTTGAGAACCCTGCGGCGTTCCCGCTTATTGCGGATGCTGCCCGACGGTGGCGGCGGATAGTCCACGTACACGTCCGACAAGTGCGCCTCAGCGGTGCGCTGCGCGTCACTGTTCTCCGCTGGGTCCCACGCGTTCGTCGTGGCCACACTGCGGCCCTTCATGCCCGCCAAGTTGCGGCGTTGGGTGTCCGCGAGCTGCCACCCGCCGTTGTGTTTCAGCCACGAATGCGGCTCATCGTGGACAGCGAACGTGATCCGCTGCCCCAACCGGGAACGTCCCTCAGCGGTCACCGGTTCGATGAACCCGCCACCGGGAAGATTGATGCGTGTCAGCCCGGTGTCGGGGATGACGTCAGCAAGTGGGCCTTCTTGGATCATCGGCAGCAGCGCCCGGTACACGTTGGCGACCTGGTCCTCACTGGACGCCGCCAACTGGATCCACGGCGTCGCCCACGGGCGTCCGACAGGCTCGCCAGCAGCATCCCAACCGGCGAACGTCACCGGCCCCACCGCCTCCGCGCACACCATCGCCGCCGACAGGGGACCTTTCCCGTGCTTCTGGGGTCTGACGAACATCGACCGGCGGAACGTCCACGCATCACCAGCACGATCCTCGGTAGCGTCCGGCCGCAGCCGGTAATGCCACAGCAAGAACCGTTCCTGCTCCGGGGTCAACGTGAACGGTTGCCCCGCCCGATCGCCGTCAGGGATGACGCAATGCGCCTCAATCCAGTCCGCGACCTCCGACCCCAACGTCGGGAACTCTCCCGGCGTGCTCGGGTCAGGACCCCGCCACGGCACTGGGATCAACCGCCTTCAACCGCCGCCGCGACGCAGGCGGCTTCTTCGCCGCACGCGCCGCCGCCACATCATCAGTCCCGTCGATCTCCCACCGCAGCCGCAGCCGAGCCATCGGCGTCAGACCTAGCCGGTCCTCAAGCTGGCGGACCTCAGCCAACGCCGCCGCCGGAATGTCGCCGGTCTCCAGCCCCACCTCCGCGGCGCGCATCACCCGCAGATACCGGGCCACCGTGCGGATGTTGTTGTCCAACTCCCACGCCACCGCCATCGGCGTACGCCACAAGTCAGCCCACACGGCTGCGTCGTAGTCGTTCAACTCGCCAGGGAACGCCGGCGGCTTGCCCTTGCGGCCCGCTCGGGGCAGCTTCAGGGTGTTCGCCAGCGGCGCGTTACGGCGTCTACGTTCACCAGCAGGCTTCGGTAGTGGGGGCATCTGGGGTCTCCTTCAGCATCGCGCGTCGGGGGTGGGGTCCCCCTGCCATCGCAGCCGAGGGAAGTCGATGTGGTTTCCGTACACAGTTCCAGCGCCC
>JACCDT010950009.1_pt1 | contig 18950 bp, 25 predicted proteins | sample 7446291 | NCBI WGS metagenome assembly JACCDT01 (sample SAMN15323446, study PRJNA562643) | freshwater metagenome | isolation source: river surface water | place: USA:Blue River Watershed | collected 2017-08-17 | reverse complement strand
TTCAAAATCAATGCAATTTTCTGGCGGCTATCTAATAACCTACTCTTCCCAATTGCGAACTTAGAAAATATGTGCTAGACTATTCACAGTAATTTCTTGCCCGACTGGGTACACCCACGGCGGCTGGAGTCTTTTACAGACTCTGGCCGCCGTTTTTTGTTTAATTCCAATGGAATACAAGACCCTTCCCCAATTCACCAAACAAATTGACGGTCGCATTGTGACCGGGATTTTTGCCGTGCATGGCAACATCGATTCCGGCATGGACATGAGTGTCCCTGGCTCGTTCGCCAAACGGCTGTTAGATGCCACTCGCAAACGTGCCCGTTTTCTCTGGAACCATAATGCTATGAACCCGCCTATCGCCACGATCAAAAGCGTGCGCGAGGTGGGTCGGGAAGAATTACCAGCGAAGGTCTTGCAGTATGCGCCAGGGGCCACCGGCGGGGTCGAAGTGACGCGGGAATACTATAACGGCATTCCGTTGGCGGATTGGGTGCTGGCCGGAATTCAAGCGGGGGATATTGATGAGATGTCCTATGCCTATGATGTTCACGAAGAAGAAATGCAAACTATCGAGGGGAAGCGCATCCGCATCCTGAAGGACGTGGAACTCTTCGATATTAGCGACGTGAACTGGGGCATGAACCCGGCGACAGCCGGGGTCAAAGGTTTAAGTGTATTCGGTGGGCTGGGGTCCGGCCTGCCGTTCGAGAAGCTGGGCTTCTCCGATCACTCCGAGGCCGTGGTGTCCGTGGTGGAGGAGTTTTTGAAACGGGCGCATGAGCGCGCCGAATTTAGGGCTAAAGAAGGCCGGGTGCTTTCGGCGGCCAACCAGGAACGGCTGGGCCGGTTGCTCGCCGCCCTTCAGGAAGTTTCCACAGACTTATCGGGCCTGCTGGAAAGCGTCCTGCCCCAGGACCCGGAGAAAAACCGGAAAGAAGCCCTGGCCGCCTGGATTGAATTTCAAACCATCATTGCCAAGACAAATGGAGTGTCCCTATGAGCAAGCTCACCGATCTGCAAGGCAAGCTCCTGCAAAAACAACAGGAACTGGCCGATCTCTTTGAGAAAAACAAAAACGACGCCGGGGAGTACGACCTGACCCCCGAAAAAATTGACGACATCCGTGCCCGGAACAAGGAACTTGCCGACCTGGGCGGAGAAGTCGAAAAAGCCCGCGAACTGGATGAAATCTACCAGAAAAACCGCGAGGCCATTCGCCAGGCCAATGCTCCGGCCATGCACCTGCCGTTGAACGGCGGAAGCACCGGAAAAGGGGCGGGCGACGGCGGCCAGCCCGGACGCTTTGCCAAATCCCTGGGCGAACTGTTCACCGAACACCGGGCCTACAAAGGCTGGAAACGGGGTTCGGGCGACATCCAGATGAACCTGGAGCAGTTTGACCCCAAAGACCTGGGCCGCAAAACCCTGATGACCACGTCTGCCGGGTTTGCCCCAGAGACGACCCGCATTGACCGGGTCATCGAAAGCGCCCAACGCCGTCCGATGGTGGAGGATTACATCCCCCAAACCACGACCGATCAGTCCGCGATTGTCTACATGGAGGAAACGACCTTCACCAACAGCGCGGATGCAACCTCGGAAAGCGGCTCGTATCCCGAAAGTGCGCTGGCCTACACCGAACGCAGTGAAACCGTGCGGAAGATTTCCACCTTCCTGCCTGTCACCGACGAACAGTTGGAGGACGTGGCGCAAGTCGATTCCCTCATCAACAACCGGCTCACCCTGATGATGCGGTTGAAGAAAGAAGCGCAGATCATTTCCGGGTCTGGCGTGGCTCCGCAATTTACCGGCTTCCTCAACAAGTCCGGGCTTCAGACGCAGGCCAAAGGCGCTGATCCCGTGCCCGATGCGGTGTACAAGGCGATGACCCTGGTCCGTCACACCGGGTTTGCCGACGTGACGCTGATCGTCTTCCACCCGAATGACTGGCAGGACGTGCGCCTGCTCAAAGACGCCAACGGGAACTACATCTGGGGTTCGCCTGCGGAACCGGGCATCGAACGGATGTGGGGCGTCCCGGTTGTTTCCACGACCGCCCAGACCGAAAACACCGGGCTGTTGGGCGATTACCAGCTCTACTCCGAAATCTTCAACAAACGTGGCATCGAAATCAAAGTCAGTGACAGTCATGGCACTTACTTTGTCGAAGGCAAACAGGCCATCCGGGCGGACTTGCGCGCCGCCCTGGTGATCTACCGGGCCGCCGCGTTCTGCAAAGTAACCGGGATTTAGTTTCTGCGGGAGGCCGGGTCCCAAAGCCCGGCCTCCCATAAACTCTGGAGTATCCCATGACAGTCATTGCAAGCCCAAATCCCATCCCTGGCACTTATGGTCCGTTCCTGAAGGCAGGCGCGCCCGGAGCCGGGACGAATGAAGTTCAGCGTATCACCATCGGGGGCACGCCCACCGCGGGTACGTTCAAGCTCACCTTCGACGGCTTTACCACCGGCGACATTAACTGGTCGAGCACCAACGCCACTCTGCTGGCGAACATTGAAGCCGCCCTGGAAGCCCTGCCCAACTGTAACGGTGTGACCGTTGCCGCGGCCTCTTTGACGGCAGGCATCGGCACCCTCGATGTCACCTTTGACGGGACCAACGTCGGCAAAAAAGCGCAACCGTTGATGACCTACACCAATAACCTGACCGGAACATCTCCCACGTTGGCGATTGCCGAACAAACGGCAGGCGTCACGGCGGATTTCCGGGACGCCCCCAAAGGCGCGTTGGTGATCGATACCACCAACGCGAAGCTGTATATCAATACCGGGTCTCCGCAGGTTCCGACCTGGACCGTGGTGGGCACACAAACGTAGGAGGTGCTGAATGCCTTACGCCTTAACCGAAACCACCCATGTCAACAAGGATTACACGAAAGTTGTGCCAGGGGACTCGCCCGAGGCCCGTTGGGTTCTGGGCGGCCCTGGTTATCTCATCGAGGATGCGCTGGCCCACCAGTTGGGTTTGCTTCCCGCGGAGGCTGACGAAGCCCAGGAAGGGCAACCCCCTGCTGGTGGCGAAGGCACACCTTTGCCGGAGGATTTCCCCGCCCGCACCATTCTCGTCCAGCACGGCTTTGACACCGTGGAAAAAATGCAAGGCGCTGATCTGTTGGCGATCCCTGGTATCGGAAAAAGCTATGCGGCCAACATCCGCAGAGCGTTGGGGCAACTGCCCCTCCGGGAAGCCCCCGAGCCGATCATCCCGCCAGAAACTGTGCGCCAGTGAGGTCCTCTTATGAAATGCGCGTTTGCCGGTTGTAACGAACCTGTGGTGGAAGTCTCCGGGGCTTTGGGGGTGGGGCTGTGTCGTACCCATCTTCATGCCGAAGTCCCCCAGCCCCTTGAGAGTAAGCCGGTGGGTTTCCTTCGCGCCCTAAATTGTGCGGAATGTGGCGAACCCACCAATCAACTGTCCGTGCCTGGTCAGCCTGATCCCGAAGTCTTTCACGCCCATTGCCAGGCGAAGCGGGCCACCACCAAGCCCAACAAGAGCCTCACGCCTCCTGAGAATAAATGAGCCTGTTGACGGTTGACGAACTGCGGGCGTTGGTGCCCTCGCCCCTCGGGGATGGCGAACTGTTCACCCTCATCGAATGGGTGGAAGCGGAAATGGAGGACGCCATTGGCGGGCCATATGTGGACGCCAGTACCTCCCTTACCGAGCGGCTCGAAGGCGGCGGCGAAAGCCTTTTTCTGAAACGGCGCATTGGCAGTGTCACGACCGTCCGCGAGTATGCCACGCTGACCGATAGCTCCGGGGTGCTGTTGACGCAGGGCGCAGATTTCTTCCTCTGGCCGAAGCAGGGCCGTTTACAGCGGTTGGGCAACGGCGTGTCCTCGGGCCTGTACAGACCGGAGACGCCGGGGTGTTGGGGCGCGTACGTGGACGTGAGTTATGTGCCCCAGGACGATAATGCCCGGCGCAAAATCGCCACCGTAGACCTGGTGCGCCTGGTGCTTTCGCAGACCGCCCTGAAGGGCGAAAGCGTGGCCGGGGAATACAGCTACCAGGCTCCGGCGAACTGGGAAGAAGAAAAGCGGCGCATCCTCCGGCGGATCGCCTTTTTAGGAGTCTGATGTCAGGTGGTGCGCTTTATCTGGTAGACCGGTGCGAGGTGCAACGCTGGCAACGGAAGATGCAGGCTTCTGGCGGCGGCAAAACGTATGCCAGCCATTTGACGAATGTGCCCTGCCGGTTTGTCACTAAGACCCAAAACGCCCAAAGTGCGATCACCGGCGAGTGGATAAAACTCACTACGTACAAGGTGATGGTTCTGCCGGATGCGGACATCGAGGAAGGCGACCGAATCGTGAATGTGGTTTTGCAAGGAACCACGGTGGCCGACAGTCACCAATATGAAGTGGATGGCGGAGCGCTTCCCCATCGGGGCCGCATGGCCCGCCATAAAACGTTGACGCTGAAGAAGGTCAGTTGATGAGCAACCGGATCACCTACAAACTGGATTGGCATGGCGCACAGGTCTATCAACAGGTAGAAGGGGCGGTTGTGCGCGGTTTGACGCAATGGGGGTTGGCTCTGGAAACCCCGGCCAAAGGCCCGCTTGTTTTAGGACACGGGATGTTAACCGCAACCTATAAACGGAGCATCCACTCAGCTGGCCCTTCTTATAACTTTGCTGGTGATGACATGCAACCTTCTTATGACGCCCCTGAGCGTGGCGGCACAGGCGGGGAGGCTGAAGTACAAGGCTCGAAAGTCATTTCTATGTTTGGGTCCGGTTTACATTATGCCAAGTACGTTGAAGACCGATACGGAACGATAGAAGCGGCCCGCTCCCAGATGTTGGAGCAACTTCCGAAGTTTTTGGAACGAGCCGCCCATGAGGCAGGCTTGAAATGACCCTCGAAGTTGACCCCTTTGAAGCGGTGATCGCCCTCGCCCAGCGGGATGGCGATTTACGGCATGAGACGAACGAAGGCCAGATTGATCTGTGGCATCACTACGGCCAGGACGAAAATGACTGGCCGTTGAATTCCAAAAGCCTGACCTTGACGCCGGTGCCGGGCGTGCCTCCCCAGTTACATGACCGGGTGCAACGCCTGGCGTTTGAGGCCCGCTGTTATGGCAATACGCCTTACGACGCCGGACAGGTGTACATGAAGCTGGGGCACTGGTTGCGAACTGCTGAACGCCAGGTGGTGGAAATCACGGGTGGCAAGGCACTTGTGTACTATGTGGTGCCGACGACCAGCCCCCGGTTTGGGATGGAAGAGAAGATTCGCCCCGGAGGCGGGATGCCCTATTATGCGGTCCCCCTGAAGGCGGAAGTCTCGGAATTATTCGTTGTTTAGCGAACTAGGAGCATTTTATGGCAACACTTAGTGTGCAGAATATTTCTCGAAGCGGGATGACGCTTTCAACCGGAGCCGCCGCCGGGGGTGGGGACGAGTTCCCCAACGATGGCCGGACCTTCCTGTATGTGAATAACGGGGGTGGCGGGTCCATCACCGTGACCACTGTAACGCAACAAACCGTGGATGGAAAAGCGGTGGCCGATGACAGCATTACTGTCCCGAATGGGCAGGCGAAGTACATCGGGCCGTTTCCGCCGTCCATTTATAACGATGTCAATGACCGGGTGCAAGTCACGTACTCCGGGGTGACTTCGGTGACTGTGGCGGCTGTCCGCTTACCCTAAAAGGAGCTTTCTATGTCTTCTCAAACCCCCTATCATCGTCTGGTTGGGACGTGGCGCATTTACCTGGCCCCGGCCAGTGAAGCCAAACCCAACCTGGACGCGTCCCCGGCTGGGAACTGGACGGACATCGGCGAGACGGACGGCGAACAGATCATTCGTTGGTCTGGGGCGCTCAACCAACTGACCGACAATTTCCACACCGGCCCGGTCAAACATATCCGCCCGGAAGAGGCGTTCGAGTTTGAATTCTCGCTCGCCAAACTCACCCTGGAAAACCTCGCCCGCGTGAAAGGCCAGGCCACCAGCGATGTCACCACGACCACTTCGGGTGCGCTGGCGGTCAAACGCCTGCCCAACAAACGGGGCTTCATCCCCACCCGGTATGCGCTCCTGGCCCGCGGCGGAGCCGTCGAAGCGTCCAATACCATGTCGCCCTATGGCGCGTGGCCTGCCCAGTTGTGGGTCCCGATTGGCGTCTTCGACAGCGAGCCGGAACTGGCGTTCAGCAAAGATGGCTCGCCTACCCCCTCCACGGTTTACCGGGCGGAGGAAGACGACACCCAGTCCACCGGCAACCAGTTCGGATATTTAGAAGTGCAATCCAGCTAAGGTTTACTTGGCTGATCTTATTCATCAAAGGACGTAGCAAAAAATGGCCGTCGTATTATTTTCCACCCTGATTCCCGAACGGGAGCAAATTGATTTTGGGGAAGGCAAGGGCACCTATGCCATGCTTTCCCGCTATGAAATGTCGCCGGAGCAGGTGGCCGAGTTGCAGAACTTGCGCCGCGAAATGCAAATGGCGCAGACCCAAATGGGCAAGGCGAAGACCGATAAAGAGACGCTGGATGCCACGAAAAAGGTGAACGGCAAACTTTCGGAAATCACCAAGCTGATCATGGTCGGCATTCCCGAAGAAGTCGTGAGCAAGTTGGGCATGGGTGAAAAGACCCTGCTCATTCAGTATTGGGGTCAGAAAAATGCGCCCCAAGCTGAAGTCCCAAACTTGAACGGCCAGACGAGTCCGAGCTAACGCTTGCTCGGCTGGTCCATTATTACGGCATCGACCCGGAGCACACCCCCCTCTGGAAATTAGCGATCCTGGAAAAATCCCAGGCGGTGCTGATGGCCGAGGAAACGCTCCGGCTGGCGACCGCGCTCCGCATGGCGAAAGCCAAACCGGAGGCGTTCAAACGTTATGTGCGTGATCTGCAACGCCAGGCGAAGCCCGTCCGACGCCATGCCGAAGAGGTAGAGCTTGCCCAAGTCCGGCCCGAGGTCGCGGCCTGGTTTGAGACGAATCGCATTCCGCATCAGGTAATCAATCCCTAGCCTGACCCATTTATGGTGGCGGCTGGAGAACCTTTTACAGGTTCTCTAGCCGCCTTTTTTATTTAAGGACACTGTGTGACGACCCTCGGAACCGTAACGCTCGAAACGCTGGTTGATCTACTGGGTCTTGATAAGGGGCTGGATCAGGCACAGGATAAAGCAGAGGGGGTCTTTGATGGGCTTTCCGATTTAGGTTCAAAAGCCATCACCATAGGGGTCGCCGGAGCAACGGCGGCAATCACCGCGCTTGGGGCAGGCCTGGCGTTTGCGGTGGGGGAAGCAATGGAAGCCCAGGAAGTTACGGCCCAGTTAGATGCTGTTCTGGAATCGACTGGGGGTGCGGCAGGTGTGACCGCGGATATGGCCCTGGATTTGGCCGACAGCCTGAGCATGGTCACGCGGTTTGGGGATGAAGCCATTCTTGCCGGGGAGAATATGCTCCTGACGTTCACGAACATTGGGAAGGATGTTTTTCCAATGGCAACGGAGGCAATGCTCGACCTGAGCCAGGCCACCGGCCAGGATTTGCAGTCGTCGGCGGTCCAACTGGGGAAAGCGCTCAACGATCCGATTGCGGGGATCACGGCGCTCACACGCGTGGGCGTGACCTTTACCGAAGAGCAGAAAAAGATGATCGAGAGCCTGGTGGCCGCCGGGGATATCGCGGGCGCACAGACGATCATCCTGGATGAACTGGCGAAGGAGTTCGGCGGGTCCGCCGAGGCGGCAGGGGAAACCTTCGCAGGCCAGCTCGATATTTTGCACAATGCCCTCGGGAATGTGGCCGAGAGCATTGGCGCGGCACTCCTGCCGGTGCTGTCTTCCCTGGTGGGGTCGTTCACGCAGGATGTTTTGCCGGTCATCCAGACTTTTGGCAATTACCTTGCGGCGATTTTGACGGATGGGGACTATCTCAACGATTGGCTGACGAATTTACCCTTACCGCTCCAGGGCGTGGCATTAGCCATTGGCACCGTAGTGGCCGGGTTCCAACAGATGCTCTCCGGCGACGTGGCCGGAGGGTTGGAGACCATTTTCGGGGCAGAGACGGCGGCGCAGATTATGAACTTTGCGACGCTGTTTGGGCAGATTGCCACAGTGGTGGGGGATTTTGTCACCAATACGCTGATCCCGTTTGTGCAGGAACACGCGGAAGAATTTAAGGCCGCGCTGATTGCCATCGGGGCGGTGCTCGCCGGGGCCGCGATTGCCAGCGCGATTGGGGGCATCGTGGCGGCCATTGCGGCGCTCGCCAATCCGGTCACGCTGATTCTGGGCGTAATCGGCTTACTGGCCGCCGCCTGGGAGGGGAACTGGGGCGGAATGCGTGACACCCTCACCGACGTGTGGACAACCACGCTCCAACCTGCGCTGGCCGAACTGTGGGATTGGCTGGGGGTGCAAGTGCCCCTGGCAATGGAAACGCTGGGGGCCTACTGGGAAGAAACACTTCAACCGGCGCTCGAAGGGCTGTGGCAGTTTGTCTCAGAAAATATTGTCCCGATCCTCGAGGAGTTTGGAAGTTGGCTCGCCACCCATCTCCCCGAAGCGATGGCGACCCTCGGGCAGTTTTGGGAGGACACCCTCAAACCGGCTCTGCAAGCGGCGTGGGATTTCATCTCCACCAACATTGTGCCGATCCTCACCGAAATGTGGAATTGGCTCGCCACCAATCTTCCCGTGGCGGTTGAAACCCTCGCCGGTTTCTGGAACGACACACTTCTCCCAGCGCTCGAATTGACCTGGGGTTTTATCTCTGAAAGTGTCCTGCCGCTTCTGAACGACCTGTGGACGCTCATCGAAACCGGCCTGGGAGTGGCTCTGGAGGCCTTCGCGGGCATCTGGCAAAACGTCCTTTATCCGGCCATTTCGGATTTCTGGACGCTTATCTCCGAAACGGTCAAACCGGGGCTGGACCTGCTCGAAGCCTTCTGGACCAATACGCTCGTCCCGGCCTTTTCCAATGTAACGTTTTTGGAAACGCTATCCGGGGCCTTCGATGGGTTGAAGACCGCGATCTCCGCCGTGCGAGAAATTATCCAGGGCGTGATCACCAAGCTCCAGGAACTGGGCGACAATTTACCAGACTGGGCGCTTCCTGGCTCGCCGATGCCCCTGGAAATTGCCATGTGGGGTCTGGCCGCTTCGATGTTGGAAGTGGGGCGCGTGGCGCTCCCCACCATCAATGATGGGTTGGGAAAAATCACCGATCAGATTGTGAACGGAATGTTAGGCCAGGTGAATGGCGATTTGGAAGGCATCCTGAAGATGGCTTCCAAAGTGGGCGGGTTGGGCAGTAAGTTCTCAGGCTTCTTTGAAGCGCAGACGCTGGACCCGATGCGGAGCCAGCTCTCGGCCCTGGACGAACAAATTGCCGCCTTGCAAGAAGGGCCGATGGACTTCTATCAGATGACGGCCCTGAATGCTTTGCAAGTCCAACGGGCAGAACTGGCCGAGGAAATCGCCAATCAGGAACAGCGCATTCTTGACCTGCAAGAAAAACAACAGCAGTTGGATTTCTTGAAAGCGCAAATGGACTTGATCGAGATGGTACAGGATGCGGGGCTAGACGCCTCCATTCTGGCCGGGTTGGCGACCGGGTTGGACGCGGATGCCGGGAACCTGATGGACGTGATGTCCGCGGTGATGCAGGCCTTGATTGAACAGGCCAACGCTGACCTTCAGATTGGCTCGCCTTCAAAGGTCTTCGCCGACATGGGCGACAATGTCACCGAAACGCTGACCGACCGGCTATGGGCCGGAGCGACCGACGTGGCGCAGGCTATGGCCGGAATTACGGACGAGATGATGGTGGCCGACAGCACAATCTACGCGCCCGCGCAAGTGGCCCAGCAAGCCGTGTATGCGGTGAACACGAGCGGCCAGGCCGGGCAGGTCGTGCATGAATACAACTTCTACAATCCGGTGATCACCAACCGGCAGGAAACGGAAAAATTGATTGATGACGCGTTCCGCCGGCGCGGGGAACGGGCGGATGTGATTCGGAGGACTGGCTAATGGGTACCTGGTTGCGTTTGAATCGAGGCAGTGGATATAACCCTTTCAATTTGAATGGCCCGAAGTGCGTGATCCGCACGGCCTGGCGGCCACGGGTGGCGAAACGTCGCCGGGCGCAGATGGGGGGGCGGCCCTTCGAGGATGTCCTGGAGACGATCCCACTCCGCATTCAGTCGAAGGTGAGTGATAGCGACGCCCTGGACGAACTGGCCCGGTTGGTGGAGGCGTTGGAGCAGGCCCGGGCGTGGGAACTGGGGGCCACGGTGGAGCCGGTCCTGTTGGAGTATTTGCCCAATGAGTTCGGGAGCCAGACGACCCCCTTGAAAGCGGAGGTGCTCTATACCCTGGAAGTGGAAAATCTCCTCGAACTTCAGCCGGGCTTTGACCAGCTTTTGCAGGCCTATGTCATCGATTTCGATTTGCCTTTGAAACGGCGCGGGCAGTGGCTGGATGCGGAGGAAACGCCTGCGGCTTCGAGTAGCGTTGCTAATCCGGGCAAAATGACGGTGACGTTCAACAACGACGCCCGCTTGCCTTCGCCTGTCAAACTGGTCTTTGGCGACAGTCCGGCAGGGACAGGCGGGGCGTACAGCCAGGGGTTGATTCTGGCGGCAGACCAGGCGGACAAAATCCTGGTGGAAGATTTAAATCTTATCAGTTGGACGCCGACCGGCATTGGCTGGTCAACGCTCAGTACCGGGGCGGCGGCGCGGGCTTTGGGGGGGAGTGTGGTCCGGCTGACGCCTTCCACCAATACCACCCAGCGTATTTTGGAAAGCCCTACGGTTTCTTCTTTCAACGCGAACGCCCGGTTTATTGCGTTCTTCATGTCGCTGAAGAACAATTCCACGACGATTTCTTATACCATCCAGGTGCAGGCGGATACGGGTGCAGGCAATCAGGTGAATTCCAGGGTCAAGGTGATCAAGGAAAACAACACCCTCAACCAGTTGGTTGGGCTGGGGTTTGTGGCCGTGCCGCAGACGCCGACCCGTTGGCGGTTGTTGATCACGCCGAGCGCCGTGGGGGGCGCGGGCAATGAACTGGATATGGACGTGTTTTTTGTCCTGGCCGTGGATGAGTTGACGCGGGCGATTTCGTTTCGCAATCCGGGGTCCTTCGATGATCTGACGCTCAACCCTCAGGTGCTGTTGAAGCCCCAACCTACGTTGACCACGGTCGTTTCGAGTGCGACCCGCTACGTGACCCAGGAAACGGATTTACTGCTTTACAACGTGGCGACCAATCTGACCACCGTGTTGGCGGGGGTGGGCACCGGTACCTGGCGCATCGAGGATGGGTCGAACAATATCATTTCATTTACCACGACGGCCAGTCGCCGGATGGGGTTTGTGACCCCACAATAGGAGTTTCTCATGCGTAAAAAGTTGTTTTTAATTCTGGTGCTTTTCTTCTTGTTGGGCACGACGACCAGACCTGTGCGCTACGTCAGCCCGTGGACGCTGATCCTGGGGGGTGAAACAGTGCAGTTCACCCACGCGCTGGGCACGCGCCCGCTGATCGTCCAAACCTGGGCGGCCTACCCGCTTACGGTGGCTTCCTGCCAGGCAGACTTTACCGAGGTGTATGCCTCGCCTGCCTTGCGGGTCAGGCGGGCGAATGCTTCTGTCCTGGGGGTGGAAAACACGGAAGATGCGCCTTTGTGCGTTCAGGTGGTGGCCCAGCCATGAGCAAAGAGAGTGCGCCGGTCGGAGCGGCGTCCTGGCCGCTCGCGTTGCATCTGTATGAAACGCCGGGCGGTAATCTGATCTATGCGTTCCCGGAGCCGGTGGGGTTGAATCCCTCGGATAACGAGAAGGGCTTCGAGGCGCTCTCAGGTTTTCAAAAGATGCAACCGTGGGAGGCCTTTTGGCTGTATAGCCTGGCTCCGGCCAAATGGCTGGTGCTGTCCTTTGGGGGGCAGACGGTCTGGGAAGGGCGGCTGGAGGATCGGAAGCTGGAGCCGGAAGGGTTCCGCTTCACAGCGTTGGGCGCACGGCGGGCGTTGGATGATGCCCCTTACACAGCCCTGTGGAGTACGAAGAGCTTTGCGGGCATCAAGCCCGTCACGGCGGAGGAAATCACGAAGGCGGCCCCGGAGCGGTGGGCCATGGATAACAATAACCGGGTCTGGTTTGGCCTGGTCAACGGGGAGACCTATAACAACGATGACCATTACGGGCTGATGGTCTTCCGCAATCCCCACCGCGGGGAGCAGAAGATCAAGCAGATCACCTATAACTACGACTACACCCTGCCGACGAACTGGAAGCTGGAAATCATGGGGTATGACGAGGGTTTTGCCTCTGGGGCGGTGGAGCAAACCTACACCGGCGACGGGGCGAACCATACGGCGACCGGGGTTTCGCTGACTTTGGCGACGCCGAAAGATTTCGTGGTCTTCCGGGCGCGCAATGCGACCGGGGGGAATGTCACCGTGGTGGCGGCGACCGGGATCAACTATGCCAAAATTACCAACCTGAGGGTGAAGGGGACGACCAGCACCAACGTGTATGCCGATGAAATCGCCGAGGGGTTGGTGGCGTTCATCAGCACGCTGAACACCAGCCAGCTTTCTAGCAGTTACGCGGGCATTCAGTCGCCCGGTTTGGATTTGGAAGATGTCCTGTATGAGGATATGACCCCGGCGGCGATCCTGGATGAACTGGCGCGCAAAGGCGATAACCAGACGCCTCCCAGGAAATGGGAGTGGGGCGTGTGGGATAATCAGCTTTTGTATTTCCGGCCCCAGGGGGATGGGGCGCTGACCTGGTATGTGGACGTGGACGAACTGATCCTGGACTCGACGCTGGAAACGCTGGTCAATCAGGCCTATGCCTTGTATCAGGACGCTAACAATCGCGCCCAGCGCACGACGGTGGCCTCAAAGGCGGACAGTTATGCCCAGTATGGGCTTTACCGGCGCGGGGTGGCACAGGCGGATAAAACGACCAGTGCGACGAAGGCCGACACGGCCAGGGATACCCTTTTGACCGATCAGGCGACGATGGCCCCGCGTGCCCAACTGACGCTCTATGGGTTGTTTGATGCGACCGGGTCCCGCTATCCGCTCTGGATGTTGCGAAGCGGCGACACGGTGAGCATTCGGAATTTGCCGCCTATGCTCGGCAGTGAAATTGACCGCATCCGCACCTTTCGGGTGACGCGCAAAGTTTATGATGTGGACAATGATCTGCTGACGCCCACGCCTGAATTTGCCCTGCCCAATGTGGAGATTCAAATCGCCAGCACCCTGCGGCCCCGGACGGGGAATGTGCCCGGCCTGAAGCCGGGCGTGCAGATTGAACCGTCGATTATTTCGCCTCCGGTATTTGCTTAAAGTTTTGCGCGCAAAAGTCAAAAAGCCCCTGAGACATTCAGGGGCTTTTTTATTTCGCTCACTTGTTCTAGGTTTCCGGCTGGCTGGAATTTTCCCATCAAATTTCAACGGGACGGGGCAGGGGTGTATGTTTTCACCCGCAATCGTCCTGGGCCGTTTTAGGGGCGGTATGGGGCATATTAGGTTTTAGATATTTTCGACTCCAGACAGGGGAAGCATAGTATCATTGGGGCCATCTCACCCCGGAGTAGATGAACATGGGAACCTTATATTTTGGCGACAATCTCAATATTCTGCGTGAACATATCAAGGATGCAACGGTTGACCTGATCTATCTGGACCCGCCGTTCAACAGCAAGCGGGATTACAACCTGCTGTTTAAGACGCCGAAGGGCCAGGCCAGCGACGCCCAGATTACGGCCTTCGAGGACACCTGGCATTGGGGTGAACAGGCGGAGGAGGAGTTCGCCGAGCTTCTGCACCAGCCGAATACCGATGTTTCGGAAATGATTCAGTCGCTCCGCCGGTTTCTGAAGGAAAGCGACATGATGGCCTATTTGACCATGATGGCGAACCGGCTGTTGGAATTGTACCGGGTACTGAAGCCGACGGGGAGCTTGTACCTGCACTGTGATCCAACAGCAAGCCATTATCTGAAGGTGGTACTAGATGCTGTTTTTGGGACACAATACTTTAAAAACGAGCTGACTTGGAAACGCTCTGATGCCCACAACGATGCAAAAAATCAGTTTGGGATGATAAGTGACAGAATTCTGTTTTACGGAAAAAGTAAAGAAACCTTTTTCGTGCCACAATATGGAGGTTTTCAAGACCAAACACTAAAGGACTGGTATTTATATTTAGAATTTCCTGATGGAACGATTCGAAGAATGACAAAACTTGAAAGGGAATCTCAAATAATTCCTGATGGGGCTAGAAGATTTAATACAAGTGATTTAAGAAGTCCAAATCCGCGACCGAACTTAATGTACGACTACAAGGGTTACAAGCCCCACAAAAATGGGTGGGCGGTGTCTTATGAAAAAATGGAGGACTTGGATAGACGGGGGCTTTTATTTTTTCCATCCACAATAGATGGCCGCATTATGCGAAAAAGATACTTGGACGAACAAAAAGGTGCAGTGTTAGGTGATATTTGGACAGATATTTCCCAACTCCGTGGTGCGGATGCTGAATTGCTTGGCTACCCTACTCAAAAACCCCTCGCCCTCCTGGAACGGATTATTCGAGCCAGTAGCAACGAGGGTGACGTGGTGCTCGACCCGTTTTGCGGATGCGGGACGGCGGTCCATGCGGCGCAGAAGCTGGGCCGGAACTGGATCGGGATTGACATCACCCACCTGGCGATCAGCCTGATTGAGAAGCGGATGAAGGATGCGTTTCCGGGGATCGTCTTCGAGGTGCAGGGCACGCCTAAAGATTTCGATAGTGCGCGGGATTTGGCGCTCCGGGATAAGTACCAGTTCCAATGGTGGGCCTGCACGCTGGTCAATGCCCAGCCGTTCCAGGGCAAGAAGAAGGGGGCAGACACCGGCATTGATGGGCTAATCTACTTCCAGGACGAGGCGAAGGATGTGAAGAAGATCATCGTGTCGGTGAAAGGGGGCGAGCACGTCACCCGGGCGATGGTGGCCGATTTGAAAAACTCGGTGGAGCGGGAAAAGGCGCAGATGGGTTTCTTTGTTACCCTGACGCCGCCGACTCAGCCGATGATCACCGAGGCGACGAGCGCGGGCTATTACGAATCGCCCTGGTATGGAGCATTTCCGAAAATCCAGATTTTGACGATTGAGGGTTTACTGAGCGGGCTGGAAAAGCCTCGCTATCCTGATCCTTCACGGGGGGCGTTGAGTTTCAAGAAGGCGAAGGTCGAGGAGAAAAAGGGGGTGCAGGGGAAGCTGGAGATTTAAAAGAACCGATAGCCTAGCGGTTAGGAGTTCTTTAACAAATCTCTTGTGCATTTTTCAAGGCGCGGTATCCTGAAAGTATCTCGACGCTGGTCGGGAAATCTATGAAAGGAGGCACGCCGTATGAAAATCCGAAAAGTTTTCAAGGTCATTAACATCTTAGCTCTGCTTTATGTTGTTTGGGCGCTTTACCAGTATTTTTGGTAGTCCACCTTAAACGATGACCGCCAGGATGAGGGGGGCATCCTGGCGGCCATCGAGGGTTATTTTAGCATAGATGGCCTATCGGTCAAGGCCGCCGTTCCCTTTTATAATCGTCCCATGCCGTTGAATTTTTCCGCCCAGCAACTCCGGCTGATTGTCATCCAGATTGAAGCGTTGAACGATTTGCGCCAGGCCGGGGGACCAGCCTTCGACGGTCCACGGGTGCTCACCATTGATAATAAGCCGGTGGCGTTTCTCATCTGGGATGAGGCGAGCGGTTCGTTCCTGGCGCAGTTTGTGGACTTCACGCCTGCAAATATGGATGAGGTTTATGATCTGACGGGGAGGCGGATTGAGTTTCCATATGGAAAGGACCCCACATAAAAAAAGCGCACTAGCCAGGTGCGCTTTTTCTTTGAAACCGTTCTTAAGTTTTAGGGACGTTTGACGAGTATTTCCACTTCGCCCGCCTCCAGGGCGGCCATAAAATCTTGAATACCCTTTGCCGTGCGCGGATATCCGAGGGCGACGGCTTGCTCCATGACCTGGTTGTAGATGATTTTGTACCGTTTCTGAATTTCGGCCTGGCGCTCGTTGATGGTGCGATCCGGCCAGGCCGGGTTCCGTTTGGGCTGTTGGGATTCCATAGGCGTAAGTGTACCAGGGATTGACTTTGCGGCGGTATGTTTAGGGTCAGCCGCCGCTCTGACTGGGTCAGACTGCCTGACCAGGGATTAGATGGCAATGGCTTTTGCCAGGTGCTTGAAAAAGTCCAGAATGCTCTGGTTGAAGAAGTCGAGCCTGATCAGGATGTGCTGGATGGCGGTCTGTTCTTCCGGCGGGGCGATCTTGAGGTGTTCGATGACCACGCCGACGGGGATCAGGTTCAGGGCGAAGTCCGTTTCAATCTCGAAGAAGTCTTCCAGGTCAATTTCCTTTTCTTCGAGGAAAGTGTCAAGCCAGGTGTTGAAGTCCATGTTTGCCTCCGGGAGGCGCGCCCCCTCCGCGCCTCCCACTTGTTTTGGTTAGAACCAGCAATCCTCGGGGATTTGCAGTTTGTTGAGGACTTCACGGGCCTTGAGCAGGGCCGGATGGCGATCCGCCGTGCCTGCCAGGGCACACGACACGGCGAAATAGCGGGTGACTTCGCGCAAGGCTTCCAGAATTTCGCCGACATGCAAATGGGCTTGGGTCGCCTGATATTCCAATTCAGTCGCACGGGTTTCCAACTGGACCCGGCGCATGTGCTTGCAAACAAAGCCGGTGAATTGGCGATCCGGGCAGGTGCAATCGAGATGCGTGGTGATGTAGGGTCGCTCTTCACCGCGCAGGGCAAGTTCGAGACCGCGCTGTAAGCGGTGGGCATCGTCCCGCGAGAAACGCATGAAGGGCTTGATTTCGTCAAAGGCTTGGGTCAGGTAAGAACGGTTCATTTGGGGTCTCCTTGAGAAAAATAAGGGTTGTTTGAACTGTTCTTATTATACAATGCGTTATATAACGCACGCCCTGATTATATGGGGGATTGCGGAAAAAGTAAAGAGCCTACCCTCCCGGCTCTTTGTGAGGAATTATTCTTCCACCACTTCGACATCTACCCGGCGGGTGAAGACCGCGTGCGGGATTTGGGGCCAGGAGACCCTTAGGTGGACTTTGCCGTCTTCGATGACCCGGCCTATCTCGCCCGCCGGGACCAGGTAGACCCCTTGCCAACGGCGGCATTTTTCGGGCACGTTTTTCATGCGGACAAGATCACCGAGTTTTAGGGGATATTGCATGGGATCGACGGACATGGGCACTCCTACGGGGCCAACAGGCCAGGGGCAAAAAAGGAGGCGGCCAGCACGAGCACGGCCAGAAGAATGACGCACGCTCTCAACCAGCCAGGGAGCTGAGGCCAGAAGATCAGGCCGATCACGATGGCGGCCAGGGGCAAGATGATCACGCAGATCAGGAACAGGATGATGGACAAGGGCATGGGTTTCTCCTTCAAAAAGTGGACAGACGTACAGACCTGACAGACCTGACAAACCCGAGTGCAGACCGGGGGCAGACCGCCGTTTTGAGGCTGTTTTTACAGGGGTTGAAAAGGCGGTCTGATCGGGGTCTGATCAGGGGGCTGATCACAAAGCAAACAAAGCAAGTTGCTCAGGTTTTGAAAGTTTTTCGAGCCAGGTAAGCGCTGGGCCGGATGAACGATAACGATAACCTGCGCGTTTGTCGCTATCCACATGCTTTTGCAATTCAGCATGGGCGGCCCGGAGAGCGGCATTTCTGGTTGGATAAGGATCGCAAAAGTGCAAAGACGGACCATACCCAAAGCCACCTTCAGAAAAATTTGCATTTAACGCGTAGCCCCATTGCCCATTGATAACAAATAATTCAATGGTGACATCCTCGTACTTGCCATTTTTCCACTGCAAGGTTTCACACACTTCCGGTTTGGGGTAGGGGTTGGTTCGGTCGTCAATCAAGGGCTTTCCGTCAATGACCTGGAAACCCCATTTTTCTGCGGCACGGTGGAGAAGGTTGCTAAAAGATGCGTTCATCTCTACACCATCACGATCAGGGCGTTGGCCTGGGTCGGGTCGAAGCGGGCCAGGCCACGGCGGACCCAGTCGTCCCGCAGTTTGTCCGCGGCGCGGCGGTTGTAGCCGAGGGCTTGCAGGGCGGGATAGGTGGCCCGGCCCTCGAATTCCGCTTTCAGCCGGGCGATCAGGCCGCGTTCGGTTTCCGTCAAGCCGTCGCCGGTGGGCAGGTTTTCCAGCGCGGTGTAATAGGTCTGGACGATGCCCCAACGGTTGGTCACGGCGCGACCCTTGACCCGGATTTTGGTGGGTAAGTCCGTGTCCAACAGCATCCGGGCGGCGGGAGCTTCGGTCAGGCGCATACAAATGCGGGTGTCAAACTGGCCTTTGATTTTGCCGACGCTGGCTTCGTCAAAATAGTGCCCGGCGATCACCAGGTGAATGCCGTATTTGGGCGCGCCAAAGGCCGCCTGACGCACGATGTCCGCGACCGTCGCGGGGGCGTTTTGGACAAAGTCGTTAAATTCGTCCAGCATCACCAACAGGCGGGGCAACGGGTCCAGCACGGTCCGGTTGTACAGTTCGAGCTTGTCGGCGTTGGCGTCCCGGAAAAGGATCGTGCGCCGGGCAATTTCTTCCCGCAGGGCGTGGACGGCCTGAATGCTCGTGTCGAGCGTGTCGCCATAGGCGAGCACCTGCTGATGGCCGCGCAGGCCTGCGAAGGTCAGTCCTTGCGGATCGGCGACGATCAACTGGTGGCCTTCCTGGAGCGCCTGGCTTGCCATCGCACGCAGGAGCGTGGATTTGCCTTCGCGCTTCATGGCGGCGATCAGGACGTTGCCGAGGTCTTCCCAGGGCACGGTGACTTCCCCGGCCAGGGTGCGCCCGAGTTGGAGCACGCCTTTGCGCCAGGC
>JACCDT011298424.1_pt1 | contig 18998 bp, 44 predicted proteins | sample 7446291 | NCBI WGS metagenome assembly JACCDT01 (sample SAMN15323446, study PRJNA562643) | freshwater metagenome | isolation source: river surface water | place: USA:Blue River Watershed | collected 2017-08-17 | reverse complement strand
CAAGTCTTGGTTCAAGTGCATATGAAATTGGCCATTCAAATACATGATAGAAATACTTTTCATCATATCCTATATCTGCTTGACACTCACGTTCAAATACTGGAACGGATTCTCCACTATCTGCATCGAGTTTATATTCTTGCTGTTTGTAGTATGTGGTGTCCATTACTACGTCACCATCTTGGTCTTCACCAACTGGAATTCTAACACCTACATCAATTAGCTTTGGCTTCTTACTGCCATTTATGATTGTTTTATTGGTATTGCTTGGAGGTCTAATTACATGCCAAGCGACAGCAGTGTATGAAAAATCTAAGTGAGGTAAATTAATGGTTGTAGCTCCATCTCCTGCACCACTAGTACTTGAACAAGAACCATTCTCAAGTAATACAACTCCAGTACATCGGTTTAAATACTTGGTTCTATTAATGATATCTTTCTTGGGACTGCAATTTGCCATTATTTTTAGATGAAACGCTTAGTATTTTTGAGATTAATCCCCTACTTTATGTATACGAATACCAGGACTATCATGATGCTCAAAGAATTCCCACTCTAAAGTGTCTCCTTCGACCCATTGCATCTCATCTAGCAGCTCATCTGGAAAAACTAAGAAATATTCTCCAGATTTTTCATCATACTGTACTTCTGTGGTATATGAAAATGTTGACATAATGTTTAAAATATTTACATTATATAGTAAAAAAAATTTTTTTCTATTTTTTCAGTGATTTTTTGAATTTTTCGGTGAAATTTTGTCCGATAATACTCAAAAGTTCTCTGATGGTCATGAAAATGTATGAAAATTCCTCGGAATGAGTCGTTTTTGTGCTTACTTTGGCGATTTTTTGAGTCATTTGGAGGAATTTTGGGGGCAAGTAGGAGATTTTCGGAAGATCTTGGAGGAACTTGGAGAAACTTGGAGGGGCTTGGAGGGGCTTGGAGGGGCTTGGAGATTTTTCGGAAAATTTTTTTGGTTAAATGTATATATCTCTGTCGTTTTCAAAGGTTTATAGCTTAGGAGGGACCCAAACTTTTTGTACGGGTATGGGCGGGGCGGGCCATAAGGGGCGTTTATACTGCATCTGCCCTCCCATTAGAACTGCTGATGTATCACTGTTGCTGATGGATGGGGCCGAAGCCCCCTGAATCTCTCATCAGACATCCATCTCCAGAAGCTTGCCCAGAAGGGCTTCCACATCCTGACGAGACTCAAACAACTGCCAGGGCTGGCTGCGACGGTCGGCGGCAATCAGGCCAGACATCACCAGGCGGCGAGCGGTGCGAATCTCGGCGTTGGTCAGGGTCAGGGTCTTGGTGGGCATTGGTCGGTTCCTTTGAACTGAGAGAATCCTAGCATGGATGGGGGAGCCCCGAAGGGCTCCCGTTAACATTTGTTCACACAGGCGTGTTGCGGTCCTGGCTCCAGTTACGCAGCCTGCGGTTGCTGGCCTTGCTGTAAACTCGGTCGCCAATGGTACGGTCCCCCACGGTGATGGCGCTGCGGCCTGCAGCATCAGCGGCGGCCTGCAGGGCTTGGCGGCCCAGCTTGCGCTCAGAGGGAAGGGCGACCTCAGAGGTGGCCAGGTCAAACAGCCACTGAGCACGGTGGCGGCCCACGATGGTGGGTTCCTTGATGGTGCGCTTGGCGAGGGCCACGGCGATGATGGTGGGAACAGCGGTGCGGGTGAGACGGTCGGAGCGGTTCATGATCCTCTGGGTGTGGTGGGGGCTTCCTCTGCCCCCGTGTTCAAATTATAGGGCATCGGGGGGAGGCTGGCGATGCCCCAGCCCCGATTTGTAACAAACTGAAATAATTATACTTTAGGCGACAATTTCGTTGACTGTTTTCTTAGCATTACCGTGTGCAGGAAATGCAATGATAAAGTCACGATCAGCCACTGCACATAGCTTACAGGTGGCACAAGTTACATTCTCATGGATAGTTGCAGGGCAAGTGATAACTTTACGACCAGATTCTGTTTTATAGAATCGTTCGGTTTTATCAGACTTGACAACAGCAACTGCAGGAATGTTGTGCTCAGTCATGATAGCATCAGCCACCTCAACATCCTCAGTGGATGCATTGATTGTGAAGCCTTTGCTGTTAGCTTCCTTGATGACTTGCAGGTTGTGGTTGTTAAGAACGTGGTGGGTGTAAGTGTAACCTTTGCGGCCTTTGTTTGCATCAGCCAGTGCAGATACCATGGGAGCATTAATGTCGCCCAGGATGTGTGGCAGGTCTCCACTAACATTGTGCCGCCAGAGTTGGCCACGCTGAAGCTTGCGAATTGCGTTAACAAACTCTTGGAAGTTTACACCTCGCTCACCTTCAGTAACTTTCTTCCAGTGAATATTCTGGGGGCCAGATTTAGCGTAACAGCCCTTATTGTAGAAAGGGCAAGTGCTGGGGCAGGTCTCACGGCTGCTGGTGCTGGTGGGGATGGGGCCAGTCTTAGCGTTGCTGGAAACCTGGGTGAGGGCGAAGTTCATGGCTTGGGTGTGAACTGAGGTAATCCTACAGCATGGGGGCTGCCACCTGGCCAGCCCTGTAACAATTTGAAATATTTACATCTCCACCTGCCAATCTTGGTCCTTTGTAACATTAACCCAAAAGAAGTTCCTGCCATTCATACTACGCAGGAAGACTTTATCACCTTTGGATTGTTCAACGATGCAATGTTCACAAGATTCCATTAGATTGGCGAATCTGTTTTTAGCTTTCTTTGAGATAGGCTTGACAGAAACAATTGTTTCCATTAAAGGAATCTCCTTTCAAAACTACGAAACAATGCTAGAGCAAACAGAAACAGAATGATGCCAGACATTAACAATTTGTAATGTTTGTTTGTGGGGGGCTGTGTTGCCCCCCTAGATTGTATCAGATGGCGGCTTGAGTGAGTTCCTCAGTGCGGCGAGCATCTGCAATGGTAGCACCTAGGCTAACCTTCATGAGTTGTTCATCATTGGTGAGCAAATCACTCAGGAATTGTGCATAATCTGCACTTGCAGTGAAAGCATAAGCCTTATCAGGATTTGATTGATAAGTGATAACAACATCAGTACCTTCTACAGTTACACTGTGAATGGCACTGGATTGGTCAACAGTAAATTGACGATGAACAGGATTGATTGCAACAGTCATGATGTTTTCAGTGAATGAACAATAATTAGATTACAGGATGGGGGCTGAGTTGTCAACCCCCTTGTGCCACTATCAGAATTGGATTTCTTCTAGTGTGGGCTCCATAGATTCATCCTCAGAATCTACAGAAAGCATGTCCAGAATGGTTAGAATCTCATCACCAGTCTGGCCTTTACGAAGCATCGAAATCAGCAGTTCTTTAGACATAATAATCAATAATCAATGTTAGAGTTAATATATTCTGCAAAGAATTGTTCGTTGTTTTCATTCTCTGCAGGAATCAGCATGTCATCTTCCCAATCGAAGACTTCAGCTTCAAGTTCAGCAAAATCGAAGGTGTCCATGGGTTGTTCAGTAGTGAACGAGTTCAGTATGGCATGGGTTTGGGGCTGGTGTCAACCCCCTGAATGATTAGTAATACTAATCAGTGAGAACGTGAATGTAATCAATAGAGTTAATGCACCAACCATAAGCACAGGTGATTTCCTCTACTAAATCATCTTCATCATCTGCCTCCCAAACTGTATTTGTGACCTCATCATGGAGGTCTGTTTGTTCTTCAAGTGTGGGAACATCGTCTTCATCATCCATAGTGAAATCGAAGCGAATGTTGGTGACTTGATACAACATTTGAGTGGTTCAGAAGCGAACGAAGGTAACTTAACCCAGATTCTGGGTCATGTCAACCATTCATTCATAAGTGTTACTAATCTGATTGATAGTCTTTTCTAATGTATTCAGTTCTTGTTCATTTAGTGCAAGAACATATTCTTCAATAATACCTTCAAATAGTTTATAGTTATTACTATAAAGTTCATTAGTGAGTGATTCAATCATCTCATCTTGTTTCATGGATTTTGTGTTAAAGTATTGGAGAATGTCTGAATAGTTCATGATATTCATTTAATAATCAATGCCCCATACTTGTTGAGTTTACCTGCACATGGTTTGTTATCATACAGGCCAAAGTAATACTTACCAATACTAATACCAAATTGCTCATCTCCTTTCTTGGCCTTAGTATTGGCCCCAACATAGAGGAATTTGGAATCAAGTGAGAATTTCATTGGTTCAATGTGTGAACGTGTTCACTATAGAAGGTTTCTGGATGGTTGTCAAGGGGTTGGTTGATTAGTTATTCTTATGGGTATAACGTTAATAATTTCTGACCCCTAGCAGAGTCATTATACACATATATGGGGATCATGTCAAGTATAGTTAATAATTGTTAATAATAAAGTTTTCCACAGGACTGTGGAAAACTCTGAGTGATTAGGAGTGCTTATATTAGTATTCCTTATGGGTGGGCTCTGAGTGATTTGGAATCCTTATGGGTTTTTTGGGCCTGGGGGCTTGACAAATCGGGCGAGTCATGGTATACTGCGGGCCAAGACCGCTGAACCTCAGAGGGTTTCTAATACAAATAGATACTTTCTCTGACACCATCGGACACATACATGATATAGTTAATAATTTCTCTCTACATACAACACTCAACTATATTTTTTATTACATTAAATAAATGTTAATAATTTTACTACTTTTTCCACATACCTGTGGAAAACTATGCGGAATCACTTATACTTCATCATTGAATCTGCTATTTGCCAACAATATGCTGCTATCAGTTCATCTGGTTCTAGCTCTGCTTGTTGTGCTGCTTGTTGAAAATTTGTTTCTATTACATTCTTTGCTAATTCTGCTAATGCTATCTTAGCAAACTCTATTCTTAGTGCTTCTTGTTCTTCTTTATTCATTATATGTACTGTTCGATTGATGTACTACTGGGATTAAAGAATTGTAAATTTTGTATAATAATTGTTGGATGATACATTGCATAGAGTAATACAGGCTTTTCCTGAAATTGACACTTTGCGCTTGGTGTTAGTTTTGCTTTTGGTCTATCTAAAATTAAATTTGTATTCTTTACGAACGAACCATTCTTTCTTCTTGGTACATACTTTGAATCTGATTGCCATATCAATGTTCTATAATGTGTCATTAGCACATGAAAGAATACATCAATATCCTTATCTGAATATTCTGTATTATCACCTTGAAACTTAAACTCATATCTTTGTGCCCCGTGTCTAAATCTAAATCCAATCTTTTTTACTTGGGCGGATTTCCATTTGTTTCTGGATTCTTCAATCAATATATCTACACCTTCATCAATATGTGGCACTGACGTATTGATTTCTTTCATTTGGCAATACTTCAATACTTCACTTACACATGCTTCTCCAGAGTATGATGATTTACTTGTCAGCAGGGTTCTTTCTTCTGGTAGAAGTGGTGGCATTACTGCAGGAATGATTTGTTTCATTTTTAAATTGTGATTAACTATTCAGTGTGTGGTTGGATTGTTTTTAGGTTCAAAAAGTGATGTTTTTTGTACAAAATTACTTGGATTTGAGTAGTTTATTTTTGAGGTGGTTCAGTGCTTGCTTTCTAGCCTTGAGCCTTCCTTTGCAGGTTCCTTTGGTGGTCTTTGGCTTGTTGGAGTGGTGCTGCCAATTTGGAGTGGTCATTGTCCTGTATTTGAGTTGTACTCATTCTATGAGTAAAACCACCCCGATGTGGAGTGGTTTGTGTCAGTTATTTATCTGGTCAGAATAACTCTTTTATCATTTGCTTCAGATGCCACCATGTAGACTTTGGCTTATCCTCTTCGATTGGTTCTTCTCTTTGTTCAAAATCTTTTGCATTACGACCACAAAGAGATTCATCTTTTCTAACCTCAATACAAATCATGTCAATTGCATATACAGTACCTTTGATGTAATCAAGTTCCTCAACATAATGTTTTTCGCAAACATGAAAAAGGCCAGGAATCAAACGACAATGCTTACACTCTTGACAAGCAGGAATTGTGGTCATGTGATTTGAGTTTACTTAGTTTTGGTATAGGTGTGGTTGGTGCCGAAGATTTTGATAGTCTTGGGCTTGGGTTGTTGGTGATAGGGTTTTTTGCTCATCGTGATACCTCGATTGTTTCTCTAAGTGCTTTTTGTGTTTCTCGGTGATTGTGGTGGTTTAGTATAATATCCATTATACAATAACCAAAGGCAAATCCTGCCATAATTGATGTTATCATAGTTTTAATACCTCAGGGAGTAATCCAATCGTAACCATCTGGTTCAATAACACTTTCATACCCATCATATTCATCAATACGATAAGGACCAGAGACCTCATCAATAGCAAGTTTAGCACACATTCCGTTGGCTTTGTCACCCAGTTCTTCTACAACTTGAACAAGAATGGGGTCATGGCGAGAAACATTGCGGTCATACCAAGTTTGTTTGGAATACCGTTGATTGAAGTCAATACGCTCTTCTTGAGTCATAGAACGCCATTCTTTTTGAACTACTCGTTCTTCAGGTGGAACCAACCAAACATTGAATCCCCATGAAGAATTTTCAATCCAAACTTGTTTACCTTGAAGTTCCCAGTAACGCTCACATGCTTCACGGGACAGACCGAACCCACCGTAGCAGGCATTATATACTACTTTAGTCACAGTGCTTGCACCTCTTCCATAATGATTTCTACATCTTGCTCATCACGATGACCCATAACATCATCAGTGACTGGTGTATCATAACAAAGGTCATACTTATTTGCATCACCTTTGAGAACTGCTACTTCATACAATCCTTCCGCAAATCCATAAGAACCAGGGAATCGTACTACACTCACTCCGTATCCATTTGGAAAGAAATGAAGTGCTTGTACACCATCATGAAAATCATGAGTTTCAAATTTCAAATCAGTGAATTTCATTTTGAATACCTGCATTGTGGTTGGTTGGGTTGTTGAAGGCATTGTTCATCATATGCTTTGAATAGTTGTTTGTCTCTTTGAATGAGAACTATATTCCATCCAATGATTATGATGAATGTAAAAAAGCCAGCAGTCAAATACTTCATGCGTTGTATCCTTTAGCTTTGAGAATAGCACGGCGAGCTTCGTATGCTTGGAATTGTGTAGCAAACTCAGCAATCTTTTGAAAATTATCTCGCCAGTACAAAGACCAGCGAGTTGTGCCATAAACTTGAATAATACGAATCGGATTGTCGATGCCAAGTGGATAAGGTTTCATGCTTCGATAATGCAGAAGGAGGCACAGAACTTACGAACCCACTGAAGAGTTTCGTAGTAATTTCTGGGATTGGACATCACCATGCTAGCATTCTTTCGTGGATTGTGGGCAATGGCAACATACTGATTGTCATCGACTTCTTCAATCCACATTTGATTCACATTTCCATCTTGCCAATCCCAACGTGATGTGGTGTAATGGTACACTTCACGGGGTTTGCGATTGGAGGTGAAAGTAAGAATGTCATTCATGGGTGGCGTTCCCTTGACTACCTTTGTATATTAGCCCACATGCGGGGGCATGTCAACCTCTGACTGATTAGCCTTCCTAATACGTGCGGAACGTTTCCGCATTTCGTACTGATGATTCCGTGTGAAGGCATAAAGAATCACAACAAGAGCACCAGCCAATCCTGCAACAGCAGCGACGGCGTTAATGTCAGTGGGAAAAGTGGTAGATTCAATCATTGATGGTTTGCTCCAGATGGTCAAGACAAAGTGTAACATAGTTTGGTTCACGTTCAATCAACTCTCGATACTCTGCATAGATGGCATCAGCAATACGAAAGTTCTTGTGCATTGTTTTGTGAGTCTTAGCCTTTATTGCACGTTGATTGAACTTATCCATTTGTTGGAGAGCATTAGTCTCCGAGAGATAAATTGAATAATCAGTTTCTGTCATCATTGTGTGGGTCTCCTTTTCCTTGGAGTGATTGAGCAAGAAGTTCAGCGTACTTCTCAAGATATGCCGTATCATAAGCTGCCAGGTGGTTGTTTGTCAACTCTTTGTGCATGTTGCTTAGATTGGTCCATTCTTCTGTGTTCATAGTTCTAAATCGACGTGTTCTAATTCACCCAAACCGATGTATTCTACACCTTTGTATACTGTATGGTGATTAACATGCCAATGACCATGAATGAATAAATCTGGTTTGTGTATCTCTAGTATATTATCAAGAAATTGACGAGTTACAGATTTATCGTCATATTTCGTTAGATTACACTTAGAGCATACTATGTATGTTAGGCTTTCGGGCATTTCGTGTGCCACTACCACTGATGGCTTGAGTTTCTCATACACATCGCACAATATGAGAAACTCTTTGTATGATAGTTCTTCATTTATCCACCAATTCAATCCTTCTGTTCGCATGTGTGCATCAATAGACTTTGCACCACCAATACAGAAGATATTGTCATGTATCATTGTGCCATCAGGTATCCAGAATGGATGTTTTTTACATACACTTGGATTGTCATGATTGCCACGAATGAACTTGTGGTCTCCTTTTTTCATATGGTCATATGGTGGATTAGAATGACCAGAAAAGCCTACACCGAAATCACCAACCTGAATAGATGTGTCGCATTCATTGATGATTTTCTTGTATCTTTTCCAGTTACCATGAACATCACCAATGAAGCGAATACTTTTCATTTGTTAAGCCATTTGTAGATTAGATAGATGGCACCAATCACAAGTGCAGCAAGAATCACATATCGGAATGCCCAGATTGCAATGAGACCAAGGACCACAGCAATTCCACCCCAGCCAATATCAGGATTAGAACTAGAACTTGAATTGTCTGAGGTTTCATAAGATGTTTTGCTGATTGGATTGCAAAATTTAACTTCTTTTGCTCCATACATCGACTTGACTTGTGCAATAGCATCTTCTCGCCAAGGTCCAGGAGTTTCAATCTCAACATTCTGAAGAACATTAGATTGGGTGAGAATCAGTGCTTTCCAATAGTGTGCCATGTTAGTGATTCACTCGATGGATGATACAACGCTTGAACTCTTGCCATTCAGTATCACTAAAATTATCGCTAGCATAAGGGATGCCAACATCGGCAGCACATTGCCTTGCAATACTTTCAGGAACAGGAGTCGATAGGAAATCATACTGAACAACTGAGGCGAGAAGAAATGCAATCATGATTCAGGTCGAAAACGGTCGGACCAGAGCAACCCAAAGGTTTCTTTGAGGTTGTCCAGCATAGTATATCGCTGGATTAGAGTGTTGTCAATAGGCAGCTCATGCAATCCATCATCATAGGGTGCCAGTACCTGAACTGACTCCATAGCGTGCATGATAATGTCAATCATGAGTTCATGTTGAGACTCAGTGAGAGTCACTGTGATGTCACCTTGGTTCATAATCAGTTCTTAGTGTTTACAGTTACAAGTCCACCAAATGCAAGACGGAGACCAATCAGAATGCCCCATACTTGCCACAGTGAGAGTACAGTATAGTTGAATAGATTTACAAGAATCCAGTGCAGTACCCATGCAACGGGAATCATTAGAATTGCACCTAGAGCTACTGCGACTAGAACAATTCCAAGAATTGCAACACCAGCACCTAGGATTTCCGCCCAGGTATAATCTTTGTTTGGCATAATGCGTCGTCGTGAATAGCGTGACATAGTTAATTATGTTGTCTGAAAGGATAATAGGTCAGATGAGGCTGGATGTCAATACCATTGTGCCAGTCGTTCATCTGCACGTTCCTTGGCTGCCTGGCGGCGGTCTTCCTTCACCTGTTCGATGTACCGCACAACGATTCCATCCAGGTTCTTGGGCATGTAGGCTCCCAGACCACGAACAGGGGTGATAGTCATGCCCCTGCCGCTTCCAGGGCCGCCTCCAACGGCTACAGAGCCCTTTACGCCATCAGCACCAGTGCCGAGGCTGCCGATTGCTTTGTGTTGATTGTGAAGTGCCATGATGAAAATCAGTCAACGTAGTACTCAGGAGGAATGCCCTGCCTGAACACAAAGTCTACCACACTTTGGAGCCTTTGCTGGGTGTTCTTTCCATAATTTTTGTGAACAGGCACAGTGACAAACCCATGAGACTTACGATAAGACATGTAATCTCCAGGTGTCAGCAGACCTTCTGCCATATCCTTAGCATCATCACGGTCCACACGAATGACTCGACCAATAGTTTGACACATTTCAATAACATTAAGATTTCGCATCAAAACACAGTGAGTGAGACCAGGACAGTTGATACCTTCACTGAGAATAGAATAGTGAAACAATACAAACTTCTTGTTCTTGTTCAACCCCCACTGAGTCATGGTATCAAAGAATACCTCACGACTTACTTTCTTGTCATTCACATATGCACCTTCTTTAGATGTGATATGCAGAATGTCATAACCACGTTGTTTGAATTGATGCATAACATCAGTACGAAACAACATCTGACACAATACTTTGGTGCTGGGTGCAGCAACAAGAAGCTTTTGTGCTTTGGTATCATCTAGACTATCAAGAATATCCAATAGAGTCTTGGCATCATGCTTTGCAGCATTATCTTTCTCACGAACACCATCAACCTCATGTACTTGCACCATGGGAGGAATGATGCTACCATTCTCGATTAACTCAGGTGCAGGAACATTCTCGATAACTTGTCCAAACACAATAGAGTTATTCATGCCACGACCTTTAGGATTCTGTGAAAGTTTAGGTGTGGCAGTGAAATAGTATGCAGAGTCTGCATGTTGAGACATCATTGCAGTAGAATAAAAGAAGTCTCGCTTACAGGCATTGTGAGCCTCATCAAAGTAGACTGTATCAATGTGTATTCCACTGTCAATAATACGATGAAGAGAATGATAAGTAGTAAAAAGTAATTGGTGTTCATTGATTTGTTTAACCATGTTGTGAAACATGGTGATATGGTCAGGATTGGTAGAAGAAAAATGTTTAGTCTCTCCAGAGTGAACGTGAGCAACTATAACATTCTTAATTTCTTGTGTAAACTCTGCACACAGTTGATTTGCAAGCAGAATGCGAGGTGCAACAACAAGTGCAGTGAATGGCTTGGTTGATTCAGATAACCTACGAATCAGGTCACGAATCATAATCAGAGTTTTGCCGCCACCAGTAGGAACATACACCTGGCCCATACGAACCAGCTCCATCTTGGTGAGACTGCGGCTTTGATGGGGGCGAAGCTTCATGGTCAAAACAGCGATGGGTCTACCATACCACGGCAGACCCAGGCTGTCAACCATTACATCATTATAACATGTGGTGCAGAAGTTACTGATACTTTTACTTCTTTATTCTTCTCCGTTAGAAGTTCTTTGCTTAGTGCATCTACCAATACATTTGATGCAGTTATTCCACCAAATGAACGTTTAGTAATTGCACCAAATATAGTGAAAAATATCTGTTTCTTTAGATACAATCTAAACTCTCTTCCTCCAGCGAGCCAGAAATATGACATCTGCAATGAAACATAATGATTAGATAAAATCTTTTCTGTTCTAATCACATCAATGTTTGCACTATATCTTCCCTCTTCACGTATTGACTTCACACATTCTCTCAAATAAGCATCTAATAATGTTACATTGCCAAGTTGTTCAAAATGAGGTTCTAATACTTTCTTTAGTTCTTTATATGAATGGAATTGTCTCTTCTTTAAAAATGTTAGTGCTTTTCTTCCTTCTGGTGTTGTTATATCAGTTTCTCTCTGTACATCAGATACTTTTAAAAATGCAGCAACACGTTTTCTTGCTAGCATTTCCATTATTGTATTATAACCTGCATATGAAGATATCATTGGTTCTAATGTTTTTGGTGACATTCCAGCAACCCATGGAGTCTTTGCTGCAGCACCCTTTTTAATATCAAATTTACCATTATAACTTCCAGAACCTCCAGATGGCAATGGTTCTAGATTAAATCTACTATCTTCAAACTCTTTGTTAATTTTAGTATAATTGAAATCAAATACCAACTTCCAACTAGATGAATCTAAGTTTTCTCTTATGTTCCATAGATTATATTTCACCTCAATGACTTCATCAATTAATCTTTGTACTTCAGATGGTCTTTTATCTTTGAGTAACATAATAAACTGTGAATATGGGTCAATATACTTGCTATCATACTTTCCTAATTTTCTTATATTTCCAGCTACTTTAACAGTAGGTATACTTGATTTACTAGATAACATCTTATGAGATACACCAATTAAGTCCTGAGACTTTAGTAATTTTGCAATAATATGTTCATAAGTTTTATGTTTATTCTTATGATAGTTTATTAGTATCTCTTGGTCATTTTTAACATTCAAAATATTATCTTTAAATTGCTTCTCAATATCATTCTTTTCTGGATAGTTTACAATAAAGAAATCAACTGGTGATAGAATCTGTGCATCACCTTTTATGTCAAATACTTGTTTTATTTTCTTTAAACATGCATCTTTAACTGTCTTAGTAAATGAACTACTTTGAGTATAGATTCTATAGTTTTTTGACTTTGATATGATGCCAGAAAAATATAACTTTTCAATCTGTTTATATGCGACAACTACATGAGCATGTGATGCTTTCTTTGTGTAACTATATGATGTTTTAATTCCTGCATAGTCAAAACCATATTCAAGATATGATTTATATTTTGATTTTACATCATTAACTTTTAAATCATTAAACATGGTTTCCCATGTTTTAAAGTGTTCTGCATCACCTTTTCTTTCTGGTCTTGTATCCATGAAATAAGCAAAAGCTAAGCACATTAAATTTTCTTTTGCTGTAGTTGCTGCCATGAGAACACTTTGATTTTAAGTATTTAGAAAAAAAGAGGGGCTTTCGCCCCTCTAAACTCATTTATTCATTTGTAAAGTTGGAACTGGCATTCCACCTTCCGTAGGAACGTAGATAGTTACATTACCATTCTTGCTACCATCTTCCAGACCAGTGATATACAGATACTGAAGATATTCACGGTTGTCTTTCAGACTATCACCAATGATTTGGTTTGCCTTAGCAACACCAGTAGCACGAATGATTTCAGCATCAGCAAGTTGCTGAGCACTATCTTTCTTTGCTTGTGCTTCTAGAACTGCTACCTGGCGAGTATATTCTGCCTTTTGCAGTTCAGCTTTACCAGCAAGAGATTGTTGCCACACATTGTATTGCGGACCACCAATGAACAGAACACCACCAACTACCACAACACCAACAGCAAACAGAGCAACACCAGTATCAATAAATCCGTTTTGATTAGTCTTCATAAATCATACCTTCCATTTGTGTAGAGAGTTGAAGCAGTTCATTTTTCAGGTTCAGATTCTCATCTTCAAGAATTTGAATCTTCTTTTTAAGTTCAATATTTTCAGAATGTAAACACATTGCATCAAGTTCTGCATCTGTGTAGTTATCAGTTGTAATTGTGAATTCATTCATTTCAAGCCAACCTCCTTGAGATAATCATGATAACGCATAAATCGTGTAAGTGATGGATGTCCTGGTGGATTCAGGCTCCAACAGCACTCAGTATAGGATAGAAACTCATACCAAGGCGTGGTTGGGTCCAGAACATGAACTGGCACAGTGTCAGAGTTTTCCACCTACTGTACCCTCATATTTTGTACTTTCTTCAAAACCTTCTTGTTTACCTTTAAGATAGAATCTTGTTGCAGCGATGCAAGATTCTTGTGAGAGAGAAGTAATAAGTGCGTCCCCATTCTTATGAAAACTCTTCCAAGTTTTCCAACGAGACTGCTCAACACGAAATTCATCGTCAATCCACTCCACTTCTGCAATTTCAGGATGCTCGTTTTGGTTTTTCATTCAAATTCTCCAGTGCGGTTTTTGATTGTTCCTGAGTGATATATGCCCTCAATTCGGGGGTTTCCGTCCACTCCCACACGGTCCCATCCTTCTGAGTATAACTTTTCTGAATAGTTTGAATTTTCATAGATTTCTACCTCAACTTTAATTTCTCGGTCATTCCAGTGTCGAATTACACCAGCTACAATAAAGCAGTTAGTGATAAGATATGTAGTAAAGATTATACTCCTAACTACGGCTACTTTGTCTGCTACTTGGTCTTTTTTGTGTGCTTTTTCTCCTAGTGCGAGTGCCCACAGGTGCCACAACGATTTCGTCAGTTGTTTCATTTGGTTCAAAGAATGTTTCTAATGTTGAAAATAATTGTTTCTGTTTTTTCTGTGAGCTTTTACCAGTAAGAGTTTGAATATGTCCATCAATTGGTTTGTATCGTTCAATGTATTTTTGTAGATGGTCTTCACAGCTAAACCAACATGTTTTAGTATCTGAACCATCCTTATGTTCTAATCTATATGGAAACCCATCAAATGGAAAATCTGTCATCGAATTATTTCTACGTGTGTAATTTTACCTAATTTAAAACAAATACTACATCGTGGCCATTGTTCCCATTTTTGATTGGGATTTTGTTCAGGGTAAACTTCAATACAATCTGTAATGTATACAGGTCGAACTTTACCATGATTGCCATTGGGAATCCATTGAAATCTTTCCCATGGTTTCAAATCTTTATCCTCGACTTCTACAAAGTCTGCAGACATATATTCATCAATTTCATATAATTCACCTGCAGGACTAATCCAATACTCAGACATAGAATTAGACAATCCTTTGGTTTGCAATGTATTTTGATTAAAATGTTCATTGATTGGATATGAACAAATAACTCTATCGAACAATCCCATGATAATTCCACCCATCAAAGTATTCTGTGAAAAAATTCAAACTCAAACCAACCTTACCAACTTGAAAATCTGCTCCAAATAAAGAAGTAGAAGTGAAAAATGAGAGTAGGATGTGTAATCCACCATTACTATGAACTAAAGCACTGGGATTTTCATAATTCACCCAAAGTAATGAACGATTGTTGATGATACCAAACTGCCAAGTGCGGTCAGTATCACCATCATCCCAAACTTTCTTATCGTATTGAAAGAGTTTCATCGGTCTTTATGCTTCAGTAGATACGAGTTGGCAATTGCCTTGAAAGTAAAAGCACTCCAAAAAGATTTGAATACCAAACCTTCACGTTTTGTTTGAGGATTGAACGATGGACCCTCTGCAAATTCCAGAAGTTCATCAATAGTGCTGAAGTTCTTAGTAAGTTCAAAACATGGTTCAATAATAGGAACATGCTCAATATCAGCACCAGCTCGTTTTAGTTGGTCAAGAACAGCATAGCGTTCAAATGGAGTCATATAACGACTTTCAGTGATACTATAAATGTCAAACAGATAAAACCGTTGACCTTGGAGTTTCTCAGGATTGCCTTGGATACCCTCACCAATCAATTCACCTTGAATAGCATATTCTTCACCTTTTTCTTTACTCAACTCAAGCAAAGGTTCAATAATATTTTGGTTCCGTGCTGCCTTCCAGAAACTATTACCTTCAGTTTCCTTCAGGTCAATGTTCCGAGAACATACACCAACCTCACCATCTTTGATGTAGATAGTGGTGCTACTGCCATCAAGTTTAGTAGTCACTTCATAAGTATTATCTTTATAAGTTTCAAAGATGTCTTTACGAAGATTCTGACAACGTTCTTGGTCAGTTTTGGGAATGAAGTGAGGGAAGTTGCCTTTCATCGTACCCTGAAGTTGAGCAGGGATAGGCGGTTCCCACTTCTGAATATTCAAAATATGAGATACATCTTCACCTACAGAAACATCATTAGAAATAGAACCGAGACAGTCCAATGGCAATAAAAGCCCCTGACTTACTTGACCACGAAGTTTAACAGTACGAAGACGTTCACCTTTTACACCATTATACTCACGGGGTTCTTTACCACTGCTGAGAAATGGAGCCAGTTCATGAGGAACCCAACTGTCAATCTCAAAATATACAGCAGTATCTCCAACCTTATACTCATCTTTACGAATAACTACAGGCCAACCACCATCAACGATGGCACACTCAATAGCATCAGCACCTTCAATAGGCTTGATGTATGTGATAGGTCGAATCGAGGCAAGTTTACGCACAGTGTTCATCAGAAATCACCTTTACCCTGGGAGACATCAAAAGTAAATATACCACGGTCCTGCCACATTGTCAAGACCCTCTTGCGGTCATCAAAGACTGCAAAGATTTGATACTGTTCTTCAATTATATCAGCAATCTCTGCTTTTACAATAGCATCATCACGATGGTCCTTATACTTTCTCATATAAAGAGCATTGTAATCATCAGTGAATATATTATGTTTTTCAAGCCATTCTACAGTCACATCACGATAATCATCAGAACGACCACTCACAAAGAAAATAGCAAAGAAATACTTCAGTGAATGAAACATTGCAAGTACCTGCTTTACAGGTTTATCTTGACTAATTCCTTTGTTCCATGCATCCCAGTTTCTGGGTTTAGTTGCAACAAATTGACGACGATGCTTTACATCACAAAGAGTACCATCAAGGTCAAAAATGATGCATTTGTCTTTAGGAATATTCGTAGAGGAATCCATGATTAGTAGTATAATGAATGTGAGTGATACCTGCTTCTTTTAATGCAAGTTCACAAATAGGACATGGGCGAGCCATTCGTAGTTTACCCTGAGGATTGACCCGTGCAACTATAATAGTGTCAGCTTCGTCACGACACTTAACAAGTGCTGCAATCTCTGCATGAAGGTAAATCTTTTCTTTGAGACCTACACGCTCTGCAAACTTTGCTTGAAGTGGATGTGATTTAGTTTCAAGATTAGTTGCACTTACAATTACTTTATTTTTGTTAAGTAAAAGTGCTCCTACTTGTTTCTTGGAAGGAGAACTTTTTGCAGTTGCAATTGCTTGGTCAAATACCGAGTCAGAAATCATCAAGCCACCTGCAGTTTGAGATGCGTACCATCATGTGTCATAATTACATCAAAACCTTCGTCTTCAGTTGGCATTTCAAATTGAAGAAACATGCGATGTAGAACAGAACGTGGAATAAACTTATTTGCTCTTTGCGAATTACGAATGAGTGCTTCTTCAAGGGTAATAGGAAGAATCACTACAGTTTTTGTGTAAGTATCTGGAATCTTTTTGAGTTTTTGTTTGCGAGATTTCCTAGAGAGATTAGTTTGGTCCCAAAGAATAGATTTGCCTCGTTGAATGGCAAGGTCTAGGTCTTGATACATTTTTGTAGTAGCATCTTTGATTGCTTCATCAAAGACTTCATTGTAAGTTTTACCTACAGATGCAGCATATTCTTCGATATAGTTATCCGTAGATAGAATCACATACTCATCAAAAGTATCTGCATTTTCAGTGCCCCTGCGAATGTAAGTAGACTTACCTGCACAAGGAATACCACACATCATAATCAGTTCCATGAAATACCTCCAAACATCCAGCGAGAGTCGTTGAGTTTAGTTTGAGAAGATAGAGACTTCTCGATTGAATCAGTGAGTAGTTGCTTACATTCTTTACCTTGTTTCATGCCAAACATAAATGGACGATGAATAGGTAAAAGCATCTTGTTTACAAATTCAACTGCAAACTCCTTTTTATCTGGATACATCTTATCACCACCTTCAAAGATTTGGGTGAGGTCGGAGGACACTTCATCAACTGCACACCAGAACTTCTGTTGGAAATCTTTGAGCCGCTGGGCATCCTCAGGAGTGAGCAGAGGAATCATATCATCTACAGAGTCATTGAGAATAACTTGAATGATATTCTTTTCTGAGTTGATTTGTTCCTTTGAGCGATGACGTAGAATATATTCATCTGCTTTAATCTTAACCATGTGACCATCATTAAAACGAATCACTACACCTTCGCCATCATCCCATTTACGAATGTGGTCAACTACTTTTTCAATATCAGTTTCATCACCAGCAATAGCCTTTACAACAGGAATATTGTAAAGTTTAGCAAGTTCTACCATATTATAATGTAGTAGATAGTTACCCTTTACAGTATTACGAATTGCAGTAAGAATTAATTGGTCTTCTGGATAGTCAACCACAATGCGATTCTTTCGTGAACACCATTCAAAAATAGGTGTCATTCCACCATCAAACATTGCATGAATGAAAGTAGAATATTCTGGCTTATCTGCAACAAAATACTCTGCATTCATTGCAACATCAGTGATGCCTGCTTTTGTACCTAAACGAAAACCTTCTGGTGTTGGAATAGGACGAATCATCGAACCATCCAACTTTTCCAGAACTACATGAGGTTGAGTTAAATTAATCTTGTCTAAATTAGTTTCTTCACGTTCTCCAACATTGAAGAACTTATGATATGGACGAGAGATAAGATTACCAGTAGCAGTATCAAATATCATACCACGACATTCACGGCGAATCTTCATATTATAATGACTACGCTCACGAACAAGTGAGAAAGTCTCTTCAAATGCTACCATATAATTGATAACAGTATACCAATCTTTTTGCATCACTTTGAATTCTTGCCAATCCTCAATGTGAGGAATGACATCATCAATATGATTAATTTCTGGAAAGTCGTAGTTCACTGGTAATCTTCCTGTTCAAAAGTAAAGTATTCGTAGATTGCAGACATCACAGCTTCGTCAATGCGCTCCATAATGGCACTTGGCAAAGGATTCTCTACATGTTTGTGTGCAAGATGCCAACCACGACGCACACCTTCTTCGATTGCCATTTCTAAAATAACACGGGTTTTAGGTTTCATTTGTATGCTTTGCAATGGTTGCCCTCCAAAAGTCGGAGGTCATCTCTTGGGACCCCTCCATCTTAGCAACTACTTGCCCATCTGTCAATGCTATGAGGGTTGGAGTCGCACCAACGCCACAATTCTTAGCAAACTCTGACCATTTACCATTTTCCTTAGCATTGGTAATAGTAATTACACTTTCCCAGCCGTCTACTTTTTTTAATTGTGTTTCAGCGTACATACATGGGCGACAACCTTCTTGCACAAATAAATGAATTTCAGTCAT
>JACCDT010772300.1_pt1 | contig 18999 bp, 16 predicted proteins | sample 7446291 | NCBI WGS metagenome assembly JACCDT01 (sample SAMN15323446, study PRJNA562643) | freshwater metagenome | isolation source: river surface water | place: USA:Blue River Watershed | collected 2017-08-17 | reverse complement strand
GCGTTTTGACCGAGGCCTTGGTGCAGGCCGGCAATGCGGTGACCGACGAAGCCTCGGCCATGGAACACATTGGCTTGGCGCCGTTGCTGGTCCGCGGCAGTGGCCACAATTTCAAAGTCACTTACCCAGAAGATTTTCAATTGGCGCGCGCCCTGTTGGCGGCACGCCAGGCCAACAAGGAGGCCTCTGCATGAGCGATTCACTGTTTCGCATCGGCGAAGGCTGGGATGTCCACGCCCTGGTGCCTGGGCGGCCGCTGATTTTGGGCGGCGTGCATGTCCCCCATGACAAGGGCCTGTTAGGGCACTCCGATGCCGATGTCTTGCTGCATGCGCTCATCGATGCCTTGCTGGGCGCCGCGGCCTTGGGTGACATCGGCCGCCACTTCCCAGACACCGATCCGCGCTTTAAAGGCGCCGATTCGCGGGTGCTGTTGCAACACACTGCGCGCTTGTTGAAAGAGGCGGGCTGGCAAGTGGGCAATGTGGACAGCACCATCGTGGCCCAAGGGCCGAAATTGGCAACATGGTTGCCCGCCATGGTCGAGCACATTGCCAGCGATCTGGGGGTCTCGGTCCATCAGGTCAATGTGAAAGCCAAGACGGCAGAAAAACTGGGACCCGTGGGACAAGGCCAGGGCATGGAGGCCCGCGCTGTGGCCCTGCTTACGCGCATCGATCCGAAGTGATGGCGATGGGGTAGCCTTTGCTGCCCATGCAATCGAGGGCTGCGACCAGTTCCCGAATCACGCGCCGATGCTCCACCGACAAGGCCATGTAGCGCTTGACCATTTGATGATCGGCCAAGTTGAGCTCATCGGGGATCAAGGCCTCCATGAGGGGCAATCGGGTGGGGGTGTGCTCAGGACCAAACAGCAAGTCGTTGGGACTGATACGCAACCAGTCGCTCAGCACCCGAAGCTTGTCTTGCTTGGGCAAGGAGACGCCGATGAGCCAGTTGCGCGCGGCATGCGCCGTGACGCTGTTGCCCCAGTAGCGCAGGTTGAATTCATTGGCAAGCACGGTCGCAGAGGGTTTGTACCCAGCGTCTTGCATGGCAGTGCGCAGGCGGTGGGCGAATTTCTGCGCTTCGGTCTGGAAATCATTCTTGGTCATGTGGCCAAAAATAATCAATTTCACCTCATGGCTTGTAAGTTTTACTAAGTTATATAAATATTTTCATTTATAGAAACTGAAAATGTTTCCTTTTTACTGAGCGACCCAACCGCCATCCATGTTCCAGGCCACGCCGCGCACATTGTTCGCTGCGACCGAGCAGAAGAACACCGCCAGTTCTCCCAATTCCTCAGGGGTGGTGAATTGCATGGAAGGCTCTTTTTCTCCCAGCAGCAATTTGATGGCTTCCTCGTTGGTCAGGCCCATGGCCGCAGCCTTGGCATCCACTTGCTTTTGCACCAAGGGGGTCAGCACCCAGCCCGGACAAATGGCATTGCAGGTCACGCCCGTGGTGGCGTTTTCCAGCGCGGTGACCTTGGTCAAGCCCACGATGCCATGCTTGGCAGCCACATAAGCCGCTTTTTGCACCGAGGCCACCAGGCCATGGACCGAGGCCACATTGATGATGCGGCCCCAGTTGGCCGCCTGCATGGCCGGCAAGGCCAGCCGAGTGGTGTGAAACGCGCTGCTCAGGTTGATGGCGATGACCGCGTCCCAGCGCTCCACTGGAAACTGCTCAATGGGCGCCACATGCTGAATGCCCGCGTTGTTGACCAGAATGTCAACGCGCCCAAACTGCTGGGCGCTGAACTTCATCAAGTCTTCGATGTCGGCGGGCTTGCTCATGTCCGCGCCGTGGTAGGCCGTTTTCACGCCCAAGGCTTGGATCTCGGCTTGCGGGGTGGCGTGGTCACCAAAACCATTGAGCACGATGTTGGCACCTTGGCGCGCCAAGGCCTTGGCGATGCCCAGGCCAATGCCGCTGGTGGAACCGGTGACCAAGGCGGTCTTGCCTTTGAGAAAACCTTCAGACATTTGAAACTCCAGTCGATTACGATCTAGCCTGTGGTGCACAGGAAATGTCTCAGATTATCCCTGTTCATTTTGCATTTCCCTGACGCGTAGACCCATGAAAAGCCTTTCCCCTGACTTGCCGCTGGCCCACGCTGTGGTCGCTGTGGCACAACAAGGCCTGGTGACCCTGCCAGAGGGCTTGGCGCGCGCGCGCGCTTTTGCCGAGCCTTTGCTGGCCGACGCGCATCTGGACACCGGCGAAAACATCCTGGACCATGCCGACGCCATGGTCGCCATCTTGCGTCACATGGGCGGTTCCGAGGCCATTCAGGCGGCCAGCTACCTGGTGTACGCCAGCGAGCACCTCAACAAGCCGCGCGAGGTGATTGGCAAAGCCTTTGGTGAAGCCGACGCCGAGTTGGCGGTGCAAACCACCCAACTGATTCATGTACAGCGACAGGCCCGTTCGGTGCAAGGCGCCGCCGCAACCGGTGCAGACACGGGCTTGCATGCTGAAAACGTGCGTCGCATGCTGCTGGCCTTTTCGCGTGACCTGCGCGTGGTGTTGCTGCGCTTGGCCTCGCGCTTGCAGACCTTGCGACATTACGCGGCCAGCCGCTTGCCCGTGCCCTATGGCCTGGCCCATGAGTCTTTGCATGTGTTCGCCCCGCTGGCCAACCGCCTGGGCATTTGGCAAATCAAATGGGAAATGGAAGACCTGGCTTTTCGTTTCCTGGAGCCGGACACCTACCGCGAGGTGGCGCGCCTGCTCGACGAAAAGCGCACCGAGCGCGAGCGCTACATGCAAGGCTTGCAAGAGCAACTCACGCAAGAGTTGAAAGGGCAGGGCATTGAAGCGCAAGTGCAAGGGCGTCCCAAGCACATCTACAGCATCGTGAAGAAGATGCGCGGCAAATCGCTGAGCTTTGACAAAATCTTCGACATTCGCGCCCTGCGGGTGGTGGTGCCAACGGTCCCGGATTGCTATGCCGCGCTAAGCTGGGTGCATGCGCATTTTCAGCCCGTGGTGGAAGAGTTTGACGATTACATCGCCCGTCCCAAGCCCAATGGTTACCAGAGCCTGCACAGCGTGGTGCGCGATGCGGCCGGGCGGGCCATCGAGGTGCAAATTCGCACGCAGGACATGCACGACCATGCCGAGCTGGGGGTGGCGGCGCACTGGGCTTACAAAGAGGCCGGCACCAAAGGCTATGCGGGGGTCAGCGCCAGCAGCCATTACGACGCCAAAATTGCGGTGCTCAGGCAGTTGCTGGCCTGGGAGCGTGAGCTGGCTTCTTCGGGCGGGGCGCAGTCTGGGCAGGCCACCTCGGACGCGATGTCCGATCGCATCTATGTGCTCACGCCCGATGCCGCCATCGTGGAATTGCCACAAGGCAGCACCGCCGTGGACTTTGCCTACAGCCTGCACACCAATTTGGGACACCGCTGCCGCGGGGCGCGCATCGACGGCACCATGGTGCCGCTCAACACGCCTTTGAAAAACGGACAGACGGTGGAGGTCATTGCCACCAAAGAGGGCGGGCCTTCGCGCGATTGGCTGAATCCCGAACTCGGTTTCCTGGCCAGCCCGCGCGCCCGCGCCAAAGTGCGCTCCTGGTTCAATGCCTTGTTGACGCAAGAGACGGTGGCGCGCGGTCGGGAAGCGGTTGAAAAATTGCTGCAGCGCGAAGGCCGCACAGCCATCAAGCTCGAAGACTTGGCCAGCCAACTTGGCTTCAAGTCGGCCGACGATTTGTTCGAGGTGGTGGGTAAAGACGAGTTTTCTTTGCGCAACATCGAAACCCTGCTGAACCCGCCAGAGGCCGCCCATGTGTCGTTGGATGAGCAAATCATCCTCAAGAAAGCCAAACCGTCTGGACACAGCGCGCGGGGCGGGGTGCTGGTGGTCGGCGTGGACTCGTTGCTCACGCAATTGGCGCGCTGCTGCAAGCCCGCGCCGCCCGATGCCATTCAAGGCTTCGTCACGCGCGGCAAGGGCGTCAGCATCCACCGCGCAGACTGTAGCAACTTTCGGCAAATGAAACTGCGCAGCGAAGACCGCGTGATCGATGTCGAATGGGGCCGCGCACCGGCCGGTGAGGCCATGTACTACCCGGTGGATGTGGCTGTGGAGGCCATCGACCGGCAAGGTCTGTTGCGGGACATTTCCGAAGTGTTCGCCAAAGAAAAAATGAACGTGATCGGTGTGCAGACGCAGTCCATCAAGGGCTTGGCCTGGATGACCTTCACCATCGAGATCAGCGACTCGGCACGCCTGGCCAAGGTGCTGACGGTGGTGAAAGAGGTCAAAGGCGTACGCAATGCAAGGCGTCGCTGAAAACCCTGTTACAATCTGAATCTCGACAACACAGGCGCGTAGCTCAGCTGGTTAGAGCACCACCTTGACATGGTGGGGGTCGTTGGTTCGAGTCCAATCGCGCCTACCATTTCCTCCCTAAGCGGTTGAAATGGTTGAAAAAAATCTTTACCACCAACTCGTTTCCCACTCTCGTGGTCATAAACGCATCGACCTTCGAGCAGCACTCGAAGCGTCAACTGATCCTGAAAACGAAACGCACTTGGTGAGCTTTCTCGGGCCTACTGGGTAACCCACTACAACGGGGCCGACATGCAGATGCGCAAATGGACCGATCTACTTGGCGAAAGAAGCGCCTGATCCATCTCCCCAGCCATCTCACAGCACCGCTGTCCTGAGTCCATCAGGCGCGTGGAACTCAGCGATCATGAAGCCAGACGGCTTTTGGATGGTGCTGCCGCATTCAGAGACTGGCGATTCGCTGTGCGTATTCGGTTGCTGATTGTCGACACCTCGACTCAGATTCAATTCCTGCCCCAGCACGCTGGTCAACCGAAGATGCTTGAGCGTGAGTACTTATTGAAGCTAGGGTTACTTCATATGTACAAATTCGGGCATATATCGAACACTTTCGGGCAATTGTCGACAGCATGAGGGCATTTGATAATCCACCTCACCCTGTTCACAACAAGACGTAGACACTTGAATGCTTGAAATCAAACGTGCTTTGATGTTGATGTGCGCCTTGTCCCCTTGGGCTACTGCACAGACTTACCTGGGTAAACCCACGCGCATGATCGTTTACTTGACTCCTGGCAGCATCTTTGGCGGCCCCGATGCTGCTCCCCTCTCAATCCATTGATTTCAGCAAAGGCCTGCAGCCTCTCGACATGATGGTCTGAATCTACATCATCCTGGTGGTGACAACCAAGTGAAAACAACCATGATTGCTGACAAAGATGGGCAAGCCGATGTGGTGGTGGTCGGCGCGGGTTCGGCTGGAGCTGCTCTTGCTGCGCGCTTGAGTGAAAACCCGACATTGCAGGTCATGCTCATCGAAGCGGGCAGTCCCTCCAATTACCCATGGCTGAGCATCCCCATTGGCTATTTCAAAACGGTAGGCCATCCAGCATTTGACTGGGGATTCGAGACCGATCCCGAACCTGAAATGGTGGACCGCCGCCTGCCCTGGCCCAGAGGAAAGGGCTTGGGGGGCTCCAGCTTGATCAACGGCATGCTTTATTTGCGTGGTCATCGCAGAGACTATGACGAATGGCGTCGGATGGGCAATGAAGGTTGGGGCTGGGATGACGTGCTGCCCTATTTTCAGCGTGCCATGCATGCCGAACGACCCAAAGGCAGCGCAGACGGTCAAGGCGGGCCACTCTGGATCTCGGATCTGCCCGCAGACCCTTTGTCAGATGCTTTCATCGATGCTGCTGGCTTGTGTGGCATGGCGAGAACTGACGATTTCAACCAAGGCGAGAATCAGGGAGCCGGTTATTTCCGCATGAACACGCGCAACGGCGTGCGCATGAGCACAGGAAAGGCCTACCTCGACCCTGCGCGAAATCGAAAAAACTTGCTGGTCATCTCGGGTGCCCGAGCGTTGCGCATCGTCACTGAGGGGCTGCGTGCTACAGGCGTAGAAATCCTGCGCGAAGGAAAGCCAGTCACGGTGAGGGCTCGGCACGAGGTGGTGCTTTGCGCTGGCTCCATTCAAACACCCCAGCTCCTGCAACTGTCAGGGATTGGGCCGAACAATCTGCTCAACCGCCACGGCATTGATGTCGTTCATGATTTACCTGGCGTCGGTGAAAACTTGCAGGATCACTTGCAAGTCCGTCCTTCGTACCACTGCCAGAACGTGGTCACACTCAACGACATTGCCAATAGCAAGTGGCGCAGTGCGGTGGAGTTTCTTCGCTATCAAACCACCCGCCAGGGCGCATTGCGCAATGGCGTGTACAGAGCGGGAGCATTTTTTTCAGCGGGCAAGGATGCCGACCCGAATTGGCCGAATGCGCAAATCCATTTTGGATTGGTGAGTTTTGAAAGACCTCACCAGCCTCCGCACCCTTTCCCAGGTATCACTTTGTCAGCCTGCATCTTGCGACCACACAGCCGCGGACGCATCTCGATCACCAGCAACAATCCCTTGCAAGCGCCAAGCATCCTGGCGGGCTACCTAACTACTGAGGAAGATCGCACACTGGCGGTGGATCTGGTCCGAAGGATGCGTGAAATCGCTAGCGCCCAACCCATGTCTCGCTTCGTTGTTGAAGAACACGAACCAGGCATTGCCAAGCAATCGGATGCAGAAATCCTGGATTGGGTGCGTCGCCGTGCGGGTAGCATCTTCCACCCGGTTGGCACTTGCGCCATGGGACCTGCATCTGACCCCATGTCTGTGGTCGATTCGAGGCTTCGCGTCCATGGCCTTGATGGCCTTCGCGTGGTGGATGGGTCCATCATGCCCCGCATCGTGTCGGGCAACACCAATGCGCCCATCATCATGCTCGCCGAGCGCGCGGCTGATCTGATGAAGGAAGATTTGAAAGCATGAATGTCCAGCGCTTCAGACCATCTCCGGCAATTCGGCGTTGCTGGGTGAGGTGCGGCGCAGGATTTGCAGCAACTTTTGCGCTACCGGGGTCAGGGGTTGGTTGGCACGTACGATCATGGACACATCGAGCCGGGGGGTGAGCTCTCGGATCGGTAACATGATGAGGCGGCGGTCGTCGATGAGTTTTCGGATGAGCCGTTCGGGCAGCAGCGAAAGGGCATCCGAGCCTTCGAGCAAAGTCAGGGTGGCAATGAAGGAATGGGAGAGGATGCTGGGTACAGGCGGCAACAGTTGGTGCGCCTTGAACACCGGTGCATACATGGAGCCCGGGCCATCTTCGGGGCCATGCAGCAGCCAGTCGCAGTCTAGCAATTCGGACAGCGACACGGCTCCGGCTCTGGGGTGACCGACGCGGCCGGTGACCACCAGTCGGTTGTAATACAGCCGCTCGACCAAAAATTCGGGTTGTTTACTTTTTTTGATGTGCGGGTGGGCGCCCAGGGCGATGTCGGCCAGACCTTCGCGCAACATTTGCAAAGTGTCCGGAAACACTGCCTCACGGATGCGCAGTTGCACTTTCGGGTAATCCTGGCGAAAGCGGGCCAGGGCCTGGGGCAAAAGAATCACCGAGGGGCTGGGGGACACGGCCAGGTTGATGGTGCCTTGCAAGTCACCCCGCATCTGCTCGATCTGTTCGCGCAATCGGTCGACCTCTTGGGTGATGCCGCGCCCGCGGGTGACCATGGCTTTGCCATAGGCCGTCAGGTTGACGCCCCGGGAGGTGCGTGCCACGAGGGACACGCTGAGTTCTTCTTCGAGGCTTTGCAAGGATTTGCTCAGGGCCGGCTGGGTCAGACCGACCCGTGTGGCTGCCGCCCGGATGCTTCCTGTTTCGGCGATGGCCACCAGGGCCTGAATTTGGCTGAGCTTCAAAACAGCGTGCCTCCGATATGAATTTTGGTTATCGCTGAAAACAAGAATTTTCTTGATCGATGTCAAAGTCAATTTTACGCTTGCGGGTATGGAAAAACAAACACTCACAGTGAAGGCCCGGTCAGAGGTGGCACACGGCATTGTCGAATGGACTTTGGCAGAGGCTGAGGGTAAACCACTGGTTGGTTATCACGCAGGTGCGCATCTGGATGTGTTCATGGCGCCCGGTTTGGCGCGCGCTTACTCCTTGATCCAGCCCAGCGGCGGGCAGCCGACCCCGAACTATGTGATTGCAGTGGCGTTGGCAGCCCAAAGCCGTGGCGGCTCGGCCCACATGCACCAACAGTTGCAGGTTGGGAGCACGGTGCAAGTGGGGATGCCACGCAACCTGTTTGCCATGGTCGACAGCGAGGCCCCGGTTTTGTTGATCGCCGGGGGCATCGGCATCACCCCTTTGCTGGCCATGGCGCGGGAGCGGCAGGCTCAGGGGCGGGGGTGGCGAATGGTGTTGGCCGCCCGATCGCGAAGCCATGCAGCTTATGTGGAGGCGTTGCAGGCCATGCCTGGCCTGTTGCAGACCCACTTCGATGAGGAGCATGGCGGCCAGCCACTGGATGTGCGGTCGGTGATGAGTGACTTGGCCCCGGCCACCCACGTGTATTGCTGTGGCCCCAAGCCCCTGATGGAAAAGGTGATGGAGGTTGGCTTGGAGGTGGGGCACCCGGTCACACATTTGCATTTCGAGTCGTTTGGCGGCGATGCGCCTGCCCCGCAAGAGGGTGATCATGCTTTTGTGGTCGAGTTGGCGCGTTCGGGGCAAGCGGTGGTGATCCCGGTGGGGGGGAGCATTCTGGACGCGTTGGAAGCTGCCGGGGTGATCGTGCCCTCGGTGTGTCGAGAGGGGAGTTGCGGATCGTGTGAGTGCATTGTGATCGAGGGTGAGGTGGATCACCGCGATCAGATTCTGAGCGAGCAGGAGCAACAGGCCAACAAGAGCCTGATGATTTGTGTGTCGCGCGCCAAGGGCGAGCGCTTGAAGCTGGATGTATAAGGCACTGCGGTGCCACAGGAGGAGACCGATGAAGTCACATTTTGAACATGTGCTGGACATGAAGTGGGGGGATTTGGACCGGAGCATTTTTTCCGATCCGCAGACCTTTGAGCTGGAGCTCGAGCGCATCTTTGCCCGCTGCTGGCTGCTGTTGGGCCATGAATCGATGTTGCCCAAGCCGAACGATTTTTTCACCACCTACATGGGCCGCGATCCGGTCATCGTGACCCGCAAGGCTGATGGCACGATCGGCTGCTTTTTGAACATGTGCCGGCATCGGGGCAACCGGGTCTGCCGTGCCGATGCGGGCAATGCGCGAGCTTTCAGTTGCCCGTTTCATGGCTGGACGTTTGGCAACGATGGCCGGCTCAGCAATGTGCCTGGTTACAAGGAAATCTACCTGGAAAAACTGGATCTGGAGGCGCATGGTCTGGTGCCGGTGGCACGCATCGACAGTTACAAGGGCTTGCTGTTTGCCACGTTCGATGCGAATGCACCTTCGCTGCTGGAGTTTTTGGGTGACATGGCGTGGTACCTGGACATGATTCTGGATCGGCGTGATGGGGGCATTGAGTTTTTGCCCGGTACGCACAAATGGTTGGTGCACACCAATTGGAAGTTCCCAGTGGATAACTTCATTGGTGACAGTTACCACGGGCCGGTCAGTCACAAGTCGGCCTGGGTGTCGGGTTTTGAGGGCATGCCCAGGCGCAAAAGCGGTTATGGCTATGAGGGCTTTCAGGTCAACCCCGGCGGCGGTCACGGCTTTGGTGTGCGCTGGGCGGAAAACCGCGATCAGGTCTTTGAGATGGCTTTGCCCGAATTTCTGAGCTACGAAAAAGAGCGCTTGGAAGAATCGATCAGCCGCCTGGGTGATCTGCGGGGTTTGCACTTTTCGCCCATGCACGCTTCGATTTTCCCGAACGTGTCGCTGTTGTGGCAAGGCGGTGCGATCCGGGTCTGGCACCCCAAGGGCCCCAAACTGACGGAAGCCTGGGGTTGGTGCTTTGTCGACAAGGCCGCCTCGGAGGCTTACAAGCGGGAAAAAGCCTTGCACATGCTGCAGCGCCACGGCACCAGCGGCACCTGGGAGGCCGATGATGTGGACAACTGGGTGCAGTGTCACTCGGCTTCCGAGGGCTATGTCGCCAGGCGTTACCCGCAAAATCTGGAGATGGGTCTGGGCGACGAAATCGATGACCCGCAGACGATTCACCCCGAGATTCGGGGACGCTTGGGCAAATTCCAGTCCGAGATCAATCAGCGCGGGTTTTATCAGCGTTGGGCCGAGATGATGGACGACCCCAGCGTGCCGGCAGTGCCGGACATGAGCCGTCGTGACGCTTGCAAGGTGTCGTCATGAGCGCGGGCCCCGAGTTGAACCTGGAGTTGTGGTTCAGGGTGCAGGCCTTTTTGGTTCGTGAGGCACGCCTGAAAGACGACCACCAATTGACTGAATGGCTGGCCTTGTTCAGCGATGACTTGCGATACTGGATGCCTGTGATCACCAACCGGATCGGGCGCGATGTGGGCAAGGAAGTCAGTGCCTTTGGCGAAGTCGCGCACTTTGATGACGACAAGACCAGCTTGACCAATCGGGTCAAGCGCTTGCAGACCGGGATGGCCTGGGCCGAGACGCCGCCTTCGCGCACACGGCTCCTGTTGGGCAATGTGGAAATCATGGCGGTGGCGCCCGATGGTGTTTTGCAGGTTCGCAGCAATTATTTGATGTACCGCTCGCACCTCGAGTATGACCACGAGTTGTTCAGTGGCTATCGCATGGATCATTTGCGACCGCATGGCGACGCCTGGTTGATTTGCCGGCGCGACATCATCCTGGACCAGTCGGTGGTGACGCAAAAGAACTTGGGCATCTTTTTCTGACATGAGTGCCTTGCACGCGTTGTCGCGACTCAGTCAGGTCAGTTTGTCAGGCCGGGTGGCGGTGGTGACCGGCGCCGCCATGGGCATTGGCAGTGCCATCGTGAGCGAACTCGCTGGTTTGGGTGCTCGTGTGGCGGTGGTCGATGTCAGTGACAGCGGGGCGCGGCAGATGGCGCAGAGCCTGCAGGCGGCGGGGGCTGAGGCGATGGCATTGACATGCGACATCGGTCATGCCGAGCAGGTGGCTGCCAGCGCAGAACGGGTATTGCGAGAGTGGGGCGGCCTGGATGTGCTGGTCAATTGCGCCGGCGTGGGGTCCGAGCCGGGTCTGCCCTACATCCGATGTTCGCCGGAGTCTTGGCGACGCACGCTGGACATCAACCTGATGGGGGCGGTGCATTGGTGCGCGCAGGCGCGGGAAGCGCTGCTGGCGTCTCCAGCCGGGCGGGTCATCAACATTTCTTCGGTCACCGGCGTGATTTCAGCCCCCTACATGCCGGCCTACAGTGTTTCCAAGGCGGCCCTGATTTCGTGGACCAAGGTGCTGGCGCGCGATTTGGCTCCTTCGGGCGTGACGGTCAATGCCGTCTGCCCGGGGTTCATCCGCACGCCGATGTGGGGTGAGTTGGCCGGTCGTGTGCCGGCGACAACGGGCGCGTCCGATGCCGACGGCGATGTGTTTGACCAGCGGGTGCGCACGCTGGTGCCCATGCAAAAGCCGCAAACAGTCGAAGATGTGGCGGCTTGCGTCGGATTTTTGGCCACCGATTTGGCGTGTCACATCACCGGGCAGGTCATTGGGATCGATGGCGGGGTCACCATTTAATCTCAGATCAAAATGAAAAAAGTCAAGAACATCCTTTTCATCATGTGCGATCAGCTTCGTGCCGACTATTTGTCGTGCTACGGCCATCGCACCTTGCAGACGCCGAACATCGACGAGATCGCTCGCCGGGGCGTGCGCTTTGACCGGGCTTATTGCCAATCGCCCAATTGCGGCCCCTCGCGGGCATCGTTCTATTCGGGTCGTTATGTGTTCTCGCACGGAGCCACCTGGAATTTCATTCCGCTGCCTTTGGGTGAGCAGACGCTGGGCGATCATTTGCGCCAAAGCGGCATGCGGGTGGCGGTGGTGGGTAAAACCCACATGTATGCCGACCGCGATGGTTTGTCGCGTTATGCTCTGGGGCCGGAAAGCGCTCAGAGCCGTTATGCCGCCGAGGCCGGGTTTGAGCCCTATGAGCGTGACGACGGCATCCACCCCGACAGCAAGGTGCCGCCCAATTTGGCTTACAACGAGTATCTGCGCCGCCACGGCATGGGCGGCGACAACCCCTGGCACACTTGGGCCAATGCGGGTGAAGACGAGCAAGGCAACATCGCCAGCGGTTGGTATTACCGCAACGCCCACTTGCCGACGCGGGCGACGGATGAGCACGGCGAGACCGCCTACATGACGAATCGGGCGATGGACTTCATGACCGAGCAAGGCGACAAGCCGTGGTTGTTGCATCTGTCCTACATCAAGCCGCATTGGCCTTATATCGTGCAAGCGCCGTATCACAATATGTATGGGCCCGAGGATATCCAGGCCCCGATTCGGGCCGATCACGAGCGTGAAGACGATCACCCGGTCTTCGCCGGCTATCGGCGTCATCCGGAAGGGGTGGCGTTTTCGCGCGATGCCGATCGATTGAATGTGATTCCGGCCTATATGGGCCTGGTCAAGCAAGTCGACGATCATCTGGGCCGTTTGTTTGCCTTCATGAAGGCGCGCGGCTTGTGGGAAGACACCCTGATTGTCTTCACCGCCGATCACAGCGATTACCTGGGCGATCATTGGTTGGGGGAGAAGGAATTCATGTACGAGCAGGGCGTTCGGATTCCGATGATCATCGCCGACCCCTCTTCGCCGCAAACCCATGGCACGGTCAGCCAGGCGTTGGTTGAGGCGATCGATCTGGTGCCCACGTTTTTGGACACTTTGGGGCAGCCCATGCCCCAGCATTGGCTGGAGGGGCAGTCTTTGCGGCCCTTGTTGCAGGGCCAGGCGGGATCGGTGCGCGAGGCGGCGTTTTCGGAGCTGGATTACGCGATTTATGGCGCAGCCCGCGAATTGGGCCTCAAGCCCCATCAAGCGCGGATGGTGATGGCGCGCAGCGAGCGCTTCAAATACATCCACTATGACGGTTTGCCGCCGCAGTTGTTTGACATGCAGGAAGATCCGCAGGAATTGCGCGATTTGGGGCGCGATCCGGGCCACGCCCGGGTGCGGGATGAGCACCTGGGCTTGGTGTTTGACTGGATGCGCAAACGTCGAAATCGAGTCACCATCTCGGACGCCGACATCATGAAACGGGCCAATCCGGCAGCAGCCGGTGGCGTGATCATTGGACAGTGGTGAGGAGACAGAACATGAGCAATGCCATTTTGCCGGAACGTTTTTTCATGCCCGACGCCTGGTATGTGGCCGCATGGCCGCACGAAGTCAACGACCAGCGGCCGCTGGCGCGCACCATGCTGGGACAGGATTTGGTGTTGTTCCGAATGGCCGACGGGCAGGCGGTGGCGATGGAAGACCGCTGCGCGCATCGGCTGGCACCCTTGTCCATGGGGCGCATCGAACCCGACGGCATCCGTTGCATGTACCACGGTGTCAAATTCGGCGCGGCCGGTCAGTGCGTGGAGATTCCGGCCCAGCCGCAAGGCCATCCCAACATGTGCGTGCGCCGCTACCCTTTGGTCGAAAAAGACGGTTTTTTGTGGATCTGGATGGGCGTGCCCGAGCAGGCCGACGCCAGCAAGATCCTGGATGCCCCTTGGGCGCACGATCCGGGCTGGGCACCCTCACAGGGTTATTTGCATGTGCAAGCCCACATGAGTCTGGTGGCGGACAATTTGCTGGATTTCGGCCATCTGCCCTTTGTTCACCCCAACACCGTCGGTGCGGTGCAACAGGCGGATTTTTCGACCCAGGTCACCGCCTTGTCCGAGGGGGTGCAGACCGATCGCTGGTACATCGACGTGCCGGCCTCAAGGTTTCACCAGTCGGTGGGGAGATTTGACGGCAACGTGGATGCCTGGCATTGCTTCCGTTGGCATTTGCCGGCGATCATGTCGCTCGATTCGGGCTCGGCGCCGACCGGCACCGGGGCGCGCGACAAGCCGCATGGCACGCGCGAAGGCGCCATTGAGTTCCATCACATTGCGGCACTCACGCCGCAAGACGATGACCACACCCATTATTTCTGGATCCATTGGCGCAATTTCGAAGTGGACAACCCGGAGATGACCGAGATCGTGCATCGCAACATCATGGCGGCTTTTGCCGAGGACCAGGCCATGGTGGAAGCCCAGCACAAAGCGGTGCGCCGGGGCAGCCAGACGGTGTCCAAGGCCATCATGGCCGACAAGGCCCTGACCATCGTACGGCAACAAGTGGCTAAAAGGGCCTGAGCCGCCATGACCCGCCCACGCAATGTCTTGTTCATCATGTGCGATCAGCTGCGGGCCGATCATTTGTCTTGCTATGGGCACCCGCACTTGCACACACCGAACATCGACGCTCTGGCCGCACGCGGGGTGGTGTTTGATCGAGCCTATGTGCAGTCGCCGGTGTGCGGCCCCTCGCGGATGAGTTATTACACCGGCCGCTACATGCATGCGCATGGGGTGAGCTGGAATTTTGTGCCGCTCAAAGCCGGCGAGATGACGATCGGCGATCATTTGAGGCCTTTGGGCGTGCGCAGTGTGCTGGTGGGTAAAACCCACATGCGCGCCGACCATGCCGGGATGTCGCGCATGGGCATCGACCCGGACTCTGCCATCGGGGTGCGCATGGCCGAGTGCGGATTTGAGCCTTTTGAGCGCGATGACGGCATTCATCCCTATTCGGGCCATGACCCCGATCCGAATTACTCGGACTATTTGCGCGCTCAGGGTTTTGGCGGCGACAACCCCTGGGAAGCTTGGGCCAACACGGTGGTGGATCGCGATGGCACCCTGCGCTCGGGGTGGTACCTGAAGTACAGCCATTTGCCGGCCCGCATCCCGAACGAGCATGCCGAGACGCCTTACACCACTCGCCGGGCGATCGATTTCATGCGCCAGGCCGGGGATCAGCCCTGGCTCATGCACCTGTCGTATATCAAGCCGCACTGGCCCTATGTGGTGTCGGCCCCATATGCTGGCATGTATGGCCCCGAGCATGCCTTGCCGGTCGTTCGAGATCCCGGCGAGCGGCGCGATCCGCACCCGGTCTATGGGGCCTTCATGAACCACCGGGTGTCGCGCAGCTTTGCCCGCAACGAGGTGCGCGATGCGGTGATGTCGGGCTACATGGGTCTGGTCAAGCAGATCGATGACAGCATCGGCGAATTGATGGCGCACTTGGAATCGTCGGGCTTTATGGAGCAGACCCTGATCGTGTTTTGCTCGGACCACGGTGACTATCTGGGCGATCACTGGCTGGGCGAAAAAGAGTTTTTCCACGAGCCTTCCATTCGGACGCCTTTGATCATCGTGGATCCGGATCAGCGCGCCGACGTCACCCGGGGCACGCGTTGCGATGCGCTGGTGGAGTCGGTGGATTTGTTGCCCACCTTTTTGGATGTGTACGGGGGGCCAGCGGTGCCGCATGTGCTCGACGGCCATTCCCTGCGGCCGTTTCTGTTCGGTCAAGTGCCCACCGATTGGCGCCAAGCTGTCGTCAGCGAATACGACTACTCCTTTCAGGATGCCCGGATTGAGTTGCAAGCCCCGCCGCGCGAGTGCTGGTTGCGGATGATTTTTGACGGTCGCTGGAAATACATTTTGGCCGAAGGGTATCGCCCCATGTTGTTTGACCTGGCGAGCGATCCTCAGGAATTCAATGATTTGGGCGACAGCGAGCAGCCCCAGCATGTCGAGGCCCGGCAGCGATTGCGGGAGATGCTTTTTGCCTGGGCGCGCCAGCCACGCCAGCGGGTGACGGTGCCCGATGGCCTGATTGCCAGCACCGAGGTGCAGGCCCGCATCACCGAGTCGGGGGTGTTGATCGGTTACATCGACGAGCAAGACCTGATCGAGCAGCGCAAGTCGTTCAAACCGCGTTTTGCGTCCAGCAACCCCTTGGTCAAGCGCACCCTGGACCGACTGACCCAACCCATCGCAACCCCTCACGAGGAGGATCCGGCATGAGCCAGCATGAAACCCCTGACATCACCCCGCACAACCAGAGCCTGGATGGGGTGAGCTGGAACATTTTGGGGCAGGTGTACACGCCCAAGCAAATGAGCGAGGACAGTTTTTCGTGGCATGCGGTGTTTCCGGAGGAAACCTTTGTCCCGCCCCACACCCACGCCGATCAGGATGAGTACATCTATGTGCTGGAAGGGCGCATCGATCTGATCCTGGATGGCCAAGCTCGCTCGGCCCATGTGGGCGATCTGGTGCGCATGCCGCGCGGCATCCCGCATGCCTTTTTCAATAATTCCGGCAAGCCCGCCAAGGCCCTGTTTTGGGCTGCTCCGGCAGGCAAGCTGGTCGATCTTTATCGTCACATCCACAACATGTCGAGCCCCGCCCAAGTGGTCGAGGTGGCCCGCGAGTATGGGGTTTTTTTCGAGCCACCGGTTTCATCCGCCGCCTGAGAGGGCATTTATTTTCATGGCAAATCAACAGGAGACAAACATGAAATTTCACCGCAGAAGCATCGCATTGGCATCCTTGTGTCTGGTCTTGGGCCTGGGTAGCAGCGCCGTGCAGGCGCAACAAAAAATGTTGCTCAATTCCTTCATCGGGGTGAATCACCCCATCACGACGCAGATCATCAAGCCCTGGGCCGATGATGTGGCCAAGGCCACCCAGGGCCGGGTGGTGATCGAGGTCGCCCCCACCAGCCTGTCGGCACCGCCCCAGCAGCTCGACGGTGTCACCAAGGGGGTGTTTGACATCGCCTATCAGTTCCACGGCTTTTTGGCCCCCAAGGTCAAGCTCACCAATGTGGCGCATCTGCCCTTTGTGAACACCTCGGCCAAGGGCAGCTCGGTGGCCTTGTGGCGCACCTATGAAAAATTCTTCGCCAAAGCCAACGAGTTGCCCGATGTGCAGGTCCTGGGTTTCTTTGTTGGCGCTGCGGGCCCCATTTACGCGATGAAGAACCCGATCAACAGCATGGCCGACCTCAAAGGCACCAAGATGTATGCGCTGCCGGGCGTGCCGGCACGGATGTTCGAAGTCGGTGGTGCCGGCGTGGTCGCCGCGCCGGCGGTGCGTAGCCATGAAATCATTTCGGGCGGCACGGTGGACTCGTTCGCAGGTTATGCGACCATGGACGCCGATGCCTTCAAAACCCTGCAATACGCCAAGGAGGTGATCGATGTGCCGGGTCACCTGACGGTGCCGGCGTTTGCTTTTTTCATGAACAAGAAAAAGTGGAGTGCCATCGCACCCAAGGATCAGGAAGCCATCATGGCGCTCTCGGGGGAAGCTTTTTCTCGCCGGTTTGTGGCGTATGACAACGCGGACAATCGCGTGCGGGCCGATTCCAAGGCCAAGGGCCTGGTGTACAAAGAGGCCAGTCCCCAGTTTGTGGCCGAGTTGAAAAAACTGGCCGAGCCGATCGAGGCCGCGTGGTTGGCTGACGCCGACAGCCTGGGTGTGGACGGTAAGGCCGCTTTGGCCTTTTTCAAGGAAGAAGCCGTCAAGAATAAATGACGGCTTCCCAGTCCAGCCCCGACCGCCGCAGTGCGGTCGGGTTTCACCTGATGGATGGAGATAAATATGAGTGAAACGCAGGCCATGCCCGTGCATGACGATGCTTTGGACCGCTGGCTGGGCTGGATGTCCTCTGTGCCGTTGGGTCTGATTGTGGTGTTGACCTTTTTCGATGTGTTCGCGCGTTATGTTTTTTCGGCGCCGATCAAGGGCAGTCTGGAGATCATCCAGTACGCCATGGCCCTGAGCATCTTTGCCGCTTTGCCCCTGGTCACGCGACATCGGGGCCATGTGACGGTGTCATTGATCGATGGCCTGTTGGGGAATTCGGTCATGCTGTGGAAAACCAGGATCTGTGATGCCATCAGTTTTCTGGCCTTGGCGCTGATGAGTTGGCGTCTGTGGATCTATGCCGGAGAGTCGATAGAGCAAAAGCAGCAAACCATCGTCCTGGCTTTGCCGCAGGGACCCCTGGTCTATGCTTTGGCCGTCTTTGCGGCAGTCAGCAGTGCATTGGTGTTTTGGGGGCTGTGGCGCTCGGTGTCTCGTCAGGGGGCCTCATCATGACCGTGGCCGTGATCGGATTTGTGGTGCTGTTTTTGCTCGCTTTTGGCGGGGTGCCCCTGGGGCTGGCCATGTTGCTTGCCGGTGTGGGTGGTTTTGCCTTTGTGCGGGGCTCCGATGGTGCGTTGGCCATGTTGGCGCAAATCATGGTGGACTCGTCGGCCAATTACGGCATGTCGGTGTTACCGATGTTCGTGTTGATGGGGATTTTCATTCACCGAGCTGAAATCAGTGAAGAGTTATATGATGCCGCCAACGCTTGGATGGGGCATTTTAAAGGTGGTTTGGCCCATGCCACGGTCGCATCTTGTGCCTTGTTTGCAGCCATTTCCGGCAGCTCGATCGCGACAGCGGCGACCATGAGTCGGGTGGCGATTCCACCGATGCGCAGATTGGGCTACCACGACAGTTTGTCGACGGGTTCGGTGGCTTCAGCCGGTGTGTTGGGGGTGCTGATTCCACCTTCGGTGCCCCTGGTGTTGTTTGGCCTGTTGACCGAGACCGACATCCGCAAGTTGTTCATTGCCACCATCATCCCGGGCTTGTTGCTGACGTTGTTTTTCATCATCGCGGTTTGGGTGACCGTGGCCTTGAACCCGTCCTTGGGGCCGCGCGGGCCGAAGTTCAGCTTTAAACAAAAAATGTTGGCCCTCAAAGGGGTGCGGGCGGTCATTGTCCTGTTTGTCTTCGTGATGGGTGGCTTGTACAGCGGGGTCTTCACGGCCACCGAGTCGGCCGGCATCGGTGCCATGGGGGCATTTGCCTTTGCGGTGGCTCGGCGCAAGATGAACCTGAGGGTGTTGGTGAGTTGTCTGGTGGAAACGGGCAAAACCACCGCCATGATTTTCACGATCATTTTCGGTGCCTTGGCCTTCGCCAATTTCATCACCCTGACGGGCATGACGGTGCAGCTAGTCGACTGGATCCAGCAACAGGGTTTCAGCGTCTATGGCGTGCTGATCAGCATGTGCATCATTTATTTGGTGCTGGGCTGCCTGATGGAGGCCATGGGCTTGAT
>JACCDT011819621.1_pt1 | contig 19002 bp, 23 predicted proteins | sample 7446291 | NCBI WGS metagenome assembly JACCDT01 (sample SAMN15323446, study PRJNA562643) | freshwater metagenome | isolation source: river surface water | place: USA:Blue River Watershed | collected 2017-08-17 | reverse complement strand
GCTTCCACAGCGAGGAATGTTGCTCAAAGAGGATTGTTTTTTCGTCAAACACCACTTCCACTACTCCGCGCACAATTCGATCAAATTTGGATTCATAATCGCGGTCCTCAGGAAAATTCATCAGATGCACGGTGAATCCACGGGGTACCAGCCCCAGTTTTTCCATCCATTCTGCGTGAGTTGCCACAGCTAAACTTCTTTTTCTGAAAAGTAATTGGTCAGTTACTGGATTTATTAGCCACATCCAGCTGTCATATGATTTTGATTCAGTTAAAAGTTCAGCGGCTTTCATACAGTTATTTAGTTTTCTGTGCAGCTATCATGTTGCGAGCAATCTGCACAGCATCTGGCCGACTCAGGCCAGGATTCTCTAGCACTTTGGTCAGGATACGATCTTTGATTTGTCCAATCAGCGGTCCGTTTGCACCCAGCTCACGAATCTCATTGCCATTTAGTATGCTCTGTGTTTTCAATATGTCGTTCACATCCATCTGCTGAATCTTTTTTCTGATGGCGTTGATTTGTTCGGGCATACTGGCTGCTTCGCTGTGCGAAACATTATCGGCGTGCATCACGTCCAGTAAGTCTTCTAGATTATGACCCACACGGAATATGAACTTGCGCAAAGTGCTGTCTTTCAGGTTACTAGCATCGGCACCAGCACTCTTGAGGTCCATATGATACCTGACTATGTCAGCCACACGGCCAATTACATCATTGGGGTACTTGAGACGATTCATGATGTTACGAGCAATTTCAGCACCCACTTCAGCGTGACCTATGAATTGTATTTTGCCGTTCTTTTCTGTTCTGGTGGCTGCTTTGCCAATGTCATGAAACAGTGCAGCCAGTCGTCTGATCAGATCAGGTGAGCTGGCGTCCAAAACATCCAGAGTGTGCCCAAATGCGTCTTTCTTATGATAAGCATTCTGTTTCAGCTTGACCAATTGATCCAGTTCAGGCATGATAACTTTCAATATGCCTGTAATGCGAAACAACTGAAATGCCCGGCTGGGTTTATTCAGCACCAGTATCTTACTGATCTCATCATTGATGCGTTCTTTGCTGATGTTGTTCAGTGAACCAGCATGCTTCTTGATATACTTGATCACACTGATGGGCAACTTGAAATTGTATTTGATTGCAAAACGCACAGCGCGAAGTATTCTCAATGGATGCTCACCAAAGATAACATCTGGATTGCCTGTGGGTTTGAGCACACCAGCTTTGAGGTCTTCAATACCACGACCGCTGAGATCCAGAATCTTGCCGGTGTGTAGATTTTGCAAAAGTGAATTGACGGTAAAATCGCGTCTCATTACATCGTCCAACAATTCTCCAGCAGTGACTTCGGGCTTGCGACTGCCAGGTTGATACTTTTCTTTGCGTGGCGCCACAAACTCCACATCAATTTTTCCACTGGGTGTGGGCACAGTGAGTTTGGCTGTGTAGTAAGTGGGAAAGATAACCGGATTGCTGTCGGCTTTGTATACGCCCAGCTTTTTGGCAATGTATTCCGCCGCACGCAGCCCACTGTGAGCATCACCATCGACAACGAAATCCACGTCTTTGGAGTCACGCCCCAGCAGGGTGTCTCTGACATAGCCGCCAGCCATGTATAGCTTGCCTTCAAATTCAGAGTCCTGAGTAGCATCGCGAATGATGTCCAGCACTTCTTGTGCCTGTTTGCTTTCTGTGAGTTGTTTGATGGTCATATTATTGTTCCGGTGTTTGTGGCTGGCTAGGTGTTCCGGGCTGAGCAGGTTTTGGCAAGCCAGTCTTGTAGTAGCTCTGCAACATCTTCTGGAACTCTGCTTTGGTCATAAAGCCTCGATGATACTTGAACACGCCCATCATCAGATCACTTTGTTTACCGCCGCCCACCAGCTGATACATCTTTTTCAGATAATCTTCGCGATATTTTGCAGGATCCATTGCCGCATCTAGTGCAACCACATAACGATACACAGTGTTCTCAATTACTTCGGGCTCGTACTTTAGCCAGTCGCCGCCAGGACTGCGGAATTCTATGCGGTTGGCTTTGACCACCACACTGATGTGACCTCGGCTCATCAGCTTGGATGCAATCATTTCAGCCAACTGATCCAATTTGCTTGCCACCAAATTCACCACTGCATCTTTTATTTCCGGAGTAGCTCGACGAGACTGATCGGATTTATTCATTTCTATTCGTTGCCTGATCAATTCCAGAGCATTGGCAGCATAGTGGTTGTTCAGTCTTCCAAACTGTTCCAGCACATATTCATCGCCTGACAACAGCACCAATTTGGTCCAATCCACATCAGCATTGTAGTTGGGCAAGCTCACATTGATGTGCAGACCAGTGCTGCGATTGGTGTAATGCTTGTTCACCAAAGCCCAGCTTCTGAGTTTTCTGTAATCAGCCAGTGCCTCTGTTACAGATTGCGGAGGACCCACAATTTCCACTGGCAAATCATAACTCTCACTTTCTGGCGTAATACTGCTGTCGGGTTCTACTATGTAACGGCCTTCATCGCGATCAGCACCGTGATAGGTGTCAGACCCTTCGGCTTCTTTGCCCAATATCCGTTCCACTACTCCAGCTACTTCGCCATAAGTTTCCTGAGTTATACCAGTGGGCATTTCCAAGTCGTACTGAAATTCATCATACACTGCACCTATAGTAGTCAGCCCTTGATCTTTAAGAAAATTTTCTTGTGACAATTTCTGGTTGTAGCGCACTTGTTCTTCCACATATTCGTCGAATGCTGTCTTGTACCAATAGTTGCCGAAACTGTCTTTTTGGCAATACTCCATAAATTCCCGGTAACTGACTGATTCTGGATCCACATCCATTTCTTCAGCTACTCTTTTTTCGTTCACGTTTTCTTCAAGCCAGTTCACAAACCATCGTTCACCCTGGACCGAATCAAAATCGTCTTGTGCTTCATCCTGAACCCATTTGTTGTATTTTTGCTCCAACCTGTCGATCACTCTGTTGACTGTTCTGCTGCTGTTGTTTTGCCCAAAAAAGTCTTCAATGTCGTAGAAACTGCTAACTGATTGGTCAGCTCCGTTGTCAGTTTGCCGATAACCTTTCAGAATCATCTCGAACTCTATGCCCACAGTGGCCCGAGTTTTTGCAGCCAAGAACCTGAGGTTGGTGGGACTCATGTTTAGTTCTGTCAAATTGGGTTCAAATAGTTCTCTGAGATTCATAAGTTATCCGTATACCAAACTGTCTATTCTTTTGTAACTGATGTTGAATGCGTTCATCAGCAATTCCACTTCTCTCAAGCATTCGTTGCGTCCGCCGCCCATGATATATGCGCCCTGAAATCTCTTGAGCTGTGCAACACTGGTCCACTCTACTATGATGGGATCGTCCATCATCCAATCCTTCCATTCCGCGCCAACCAGCTGTTTGAAGTATTCTGGATCTAAATCTCTGGAATCGGTGACTTTTTTCTGATACAGCGCACGAATCACTCTGATGATTGTAGCATCACTGACGTTGTTATCCATCCAAGCTCTAAATGCGCCATATCCTTTGTCCACTGTGGTAACCCTGTCCCAGTTGTCAGGATCAAAACCAAGCTCCTCCCAAAAAAAAGAAATGTCTTCCAGTGTGTCATTTGACATTCCTGTTTCCTCAGCATTCACAAACATTAGAATAGGCCCAGTTTGTTGATTGAGAAATTTAATGATTTTTTCACTAATTGTCAGTGAACGAGGTTTAGATCCTTCGGGTTCGTTTGGTCCCATCCAATAAGCATAAGCTGGCTGAACATCCACCACAATGCAAGGACGGCTGCGAGTTTCTGTGATTATTTCTCTAGATGTCACTGGGATTCTCCACAACACCGCCGAATTCATTCACACTGTCAACATACTTTTGCAGATCAGCTTCCCCTTGCTCGCCCGCAAACACTGCAAACAAATAATCAGACCAGGGATCTTTGAAATATCTGAAGCCACTGTTTTTTATCGTTTCTTTTATTTTTTCGGCGATGCGACTGGCTATCATTTTATATACTCGGGCTTTCTTTTGGGAGTTGGTGTTGAAAGTCCACAAGGGTACTCCGCCATTTGCTGCTGAATATGCTGTGGCAGCAGATACCACAGTGTTTAGTACCTTTGCAGCTTGTTTGATCGGTAATTTTCTCAGATCACTGTAGTTTACATACCCTGAGTCACTGTTAGTGATTATCAGATTGCCAAAACTCAATGACGTTGATGAGGGGTTATTTACTCGATCAAAGTTGATCGCATATACTTTATTGTCTTCGGTAACAAAATACTGTTTGCGATCACCCTGATGATTGCCACTGACCACAAATTTTCCGTCAGTGGCCAGAGCAAATTCATCTCCCCACTGATATGCTGGCCCTTCGCCGGGTTTGAGCAGTTCGTTCAATCGCATTAGCTTTTCCTCCGAATTGGGCCCTGAGGTTTCATCGGACTGGTTTTGTTGACATTGGGGTTTTCTTCACTGCCCGGCGTGCTGATACGTCGTTTGGCAGTATGATGTCCCAGCAGTTTCAGGGCAGCTTTCAGCGTTTGTTCTTCTTGGGCCGTGGGAGTGCTTATCAACATGTTTTCACCAAATGCACTGGGGTCTGCGTCACCGCTCACATGTCCCTGCTCTACAGCCCGAGCTTTGGCCAGCGCCAACCCCATGCGATATTGCAAATAGGGATCCTGATTGGTCAGATCAGTCAGAGCCCACATGCCAGGCATGGCATGCGCAACGCTGTCCTGCAGGCTGCTCTGCTTGTTTTCCACAACTAATTCTTTTATCAGCATATGACTATTTAGCGATTTTGTCGCAGACCTCAGAACACTGAATAAATATGCGTATATTATGAGAGTAAGTGTTCTTTTACCCACCCGAGGCCGCACTGATGCACTGCTACGCAGTGTTCAGAACTTACTGGGTCGCGCCAGTGAACCCGAGGCCATAGAAATTTTGTTGGCCATGGACCATGATGATACGGAATCCATAGCTTATGCCAGAGATCATATTCAGTCTCTGTATCCTGATAACATACATATCTACCAGATGCAACCCTTGGGTTACACCAGACTCAGTGTGTATTACAACACTCTGGCTGGGCTGGCCTGGGGCCATTGGTTATTGATGTGGAACGATGACGCTCTGATTGATACCGACGGTTGGGATCTGGTGCTGGATCGTTATGTGGAACATCCCATGCCCTTGCTCAGAATGCCTTGCAGTAATTTTGAGCATCCGTTTGCTCTGTTTCCCATCATCAAGAAAGAATGGTTCAATGTTTGCGCCAATCTCAGTTACTACGCTCATATTGATCGATTTTTATACAACGTAGCGCAGAATATCTGTGGTGGTATCATAGTGGATATACCAGTCACAGTGACTCATGATCGTGCTGATATCACTGGCAACAATCAGGACCTGACTTTTGAAAAAAGCTATCAGAGTCACGACAAGGGTAACCCCAACGATCCATTTAGCGATGAATATCCAGTGGCTTTTCAGGCAGTGATGCACATGGTGAATCGCCTCAGGCAACATATCAATCAGAAATATGGGTATGAGATTCCACTCACTGATCTCACCAAGCCCATGAAGTTACATCACACCATTGCACAGAGTCATAATCACACAGGAACTGAAAAATGATAAATTTTCACAATGATCACACTTCACATTTATACTATTTGATGCAGCTGATCAGGCGCACCGAGCAGGCAATTGCTGAGATTTACCCTTCGGACAAAATCAAGAGTCCAGTGCATCTGGCAGTGGGGCACGAAGCCAGCACTGCGGGCGTGTGTGCTGCACTGGAGCCTGCAGATGTGGTTTTTGGTTACTACCGCAGTCACGGCCTGTATCTGGCCAAGGGCGGCGATATCAAAACCATGATGGCTGAACTCTATGGCAAACAAAATGGTTGTGCCCAGGGCTGGGGTGGCAGTATGCATCTGTTGGATCTCGGAATGGGTGTGATGAGCACGTCAGCCATTGTAGCCAGCAGTGTGCCCAACGCAGTGGGTTACGCTTATGCTCTGAAGCAACAGAAATCCCGACAGATAGTGGTGAGCTTCCTGGGCGATGGTGCCACTGAAGAAGGCGTGGTTTCAGAAAGTCTGAACTTTGCTGCACTGAAAAGGTTGCCCATCCTGTTTGTGTGCGAAAACAATCGACTGGCCATTCACACTAAGCAGCATCAGCGTCAGGCTCTGCCGGATATCGCTGGACGAGCACAGGCGCTGGGTGTAACCAGCACAGTGATTCAGGGCAATGATGCTGAGGCTGTTTATGAATCAGTGTCCAAATCAGTGAATGAAATTCGTTCAGGAGACACTGGACCACAGTTTTATGAAATTCTCACCAGCAGATGGCTGGAACATGTGGGCCCAGGCGAAGATTTTCATCTGGGATATCGTGAACGTACAGAAGTCAGCGGCTGGCAGGATCAGGACTGCTTGAATCAGTTGGCACAGAAAATTTCAGCTCAGCAAAAAACACAGATTGATCAGCAGATTGATCAGCAGATCCAGGAAGCTATTGAATATGCCGAACAAGGAGACTTTCCTCAGGCTGGGGAACTAAACAAGTATGTCTACAGATAAAAGAATTTTGTCCTATGTGGACGCTATTCGTGAAGCACAGATTCTGGAAATGCAACAGGATCCCGCGGTGATTGTTTTTGGGCTGGACGTGGATGATCCCAAAGCCACTTTTGGCACCAATCGAGGGCTGGTGGATCAGTTTGGCGCCGATAGAGTATTCGGCACACCGCTGAGTGAAGATGCCATGACTGGCGCAGCCATTGGCATGGCACTGGCTGGTCTAAAACCCATTCATGTGCATATACGCATGGACTTCATGATGTTAGCAGTGAATCAGCTGGTGAACGTGGCAGCCAAAATGTACGCTATGACTGGTGGTCAGCAAAATGTACCCTTGGTGGTCCGCACTCTGATAGGCAAAAGCTGGGGCCAGGGTGCTCAACACAGTCAGAGTCTGTACAGTATGTTTATGAACATACCCGGATTGAAAATCGTAGCTCCCACTACTCCCTATGACGCCAAGGCCTGTTTGAGTTATGCAGTCAGGGACCCCAATCCAGTGATTTTTGTGGAACATCGTTTGTTGCATTTTCAGCGTGGTCATGTGCCTGATGGCGAAATACTGATGCCTCCAGGCCGTGCCAGAATCACTGCCACAGGTGATGATATCACCATCGTGGGTATCAGTTATCAGCAGGTGGAATCACTGCGAGCACAACAGTATCTGCAGGACCTAGGCATCAGTGCAGAAGTCATTGATCCCATCTGGTTGAATCCTCTGGACCTGGACACCATTGAGCAGAGTGTGAGAAAGACACGTCGACTGCTGGTGGTGGATAATGGTTGGACTCAGTGCGGCGCAGGTGCAGAAATTGTGTCAGCACTGACTGAACGACTGGATATTCCCTGGAAAGCCAAGAGAATGGGTTTTGCACCTACTCCTTGCCCCACCACACCCAGTCTGGAACAGCATTTTTATCCCAACGGTCAGACCATCGCTGCTGCTGCACTGAATCTGATCCAGGGTCAGGAACAGAACTGGTTGCCTGAACAACGTGAAGATCTCAAAGACATTGAGTTCAAGGGCCCATTCTGATGCTGACCATCATGATCCTGGGTGCCAACAGTGACATTGCCAAACAAACTCTGTCACTGTTGGCACCCAACCACAACGTAATTTCACTGGATCGATCTGGTCTGGATTTGTGTGATGCTGGCGCTGGTGAAAAAATTCACAAACTGCTGGCTGAACATGCGCCGGACGTAATCATCAACTGTGCTGGTAAATTTGGCGATAACACAGTGGATTATGATGAAGTATTTGATGTAAATGTTCGCAGCAACTGGTCAGTGATCCAATACTATATTCAGAATCCACCCTCAAAGCAAACGAAATTTATCATGCTGGGCAGCAGTGTGTATAAACAAGGAAGACGGAACTATATTCTGTATGCAGCATCCAAGTCAGCACTGTACAGTGTTTGGCAGGGAGCTGCCGAGTTTTGCAATGAAAATTTCATACTGGGCTTGATAAATCCAGTCAGAGTTCGCACCAAAATGGTAAGTCATTTGCCCACACCTGCCGGCACCCTGGAGCCGCAGGATGTTGCAGAACAGATAGTGGATATGTGTTATAACATGGAAGTTAGTGAATCAAAAGACATGGATTACAAAGAGAGGTCATAACATGAAGATAGGAATTATTGGCAAAGGCACTGTGGGCGACGCAGTGTATCGAGGTCTACAGCAACAGGGACACGAGCTGAGTTTTTATGACGTAAAATATCCCGAGACTCAGTTGTCTAATGTGCTGGATACCGAATGTGTGTTTGTCTGTGTGCCCACTGACAGTGATGTTCAGGGCGATTGTGATGTTAGCATTGTGAATTCAGTGGTTGCTGAGCTTTACAATGCTCATTATTCCGGATTGGTTTGCATCAAGAGCACCATTAGTCCAGGCACCACTGACCGCCTGCAGAATCAATATCTGTCAATGAGAATTTGTTGTGCTCCAGAGTTTCTCAGAGCCCGACTGGCGTTGGCTGATTTCATCTACAATCACGACGTACTGGTAATAGGCTCGCACAGAGAGGGTGATTTTGAATTGGTCAAGAAGATTCATGGTTTTATTCCCAGATCCACAGTGTGTGTCAAACCTGTAGAAGCAGAAATAACCAAGTATTTCAACAATGTGCATCATGCTATGCAGGTGACTTTTGCCAACATTGCTTACGAAGTCTGTCAGAAGCTGGGCGCTGAGTATGATGCAGTATACAATGCAATCATCAAGCGTGATTGCATCAACCCTCATTACTTACAAGCCAACCCCAATCTCAGAGGTTTTGGTGGTCATTGCTTACCCAAAGACACTCGAGCCTGGAATCAGTTGTGTGAAAAATTGGGTTTGGATTTTGACCTGATCAAATCTATTCTAAAGGACAACGATAAATTCAATGGCAAACTCTAAAGTGTTGGTTACTGGCGCCAGTGGGCTGTTGGGTACTGAATTGTGTGCTCAACTGAAAGCTCAGGGCCATACAGTCTGGGCTGTGGATAATCACAGCCGCAGCGAGATTATACCCGAATGCGATCACTGGCTCAAACTGGATCTATCTGATCCTGACAGTTATCGCAGTCTGCCTCAGGACTTCAATTGGATCTATCATTACGGTGCCATCAATGGTACAAAAAATTTCTATCAGCGACCCAATCAGGTGCTGGATAACAATTTCACCAGTGATGTGCTAATGTTCCGTTTTGCAGCCAGTTGCATCAGATTGCAGAAGTTGGTTTATGCCAGCAGCAGTGAAGTGGTAGTGGGTGATCCGGTGTCGCCGGTGCCAGAAAGCACCGCTGTCTGGTTAGATGATATCCATAACGCTCGATGGAGCTATCGGCTAGCCAAGATCTGTTCTGAAAACTATCTGACCAACAGTGAGCTACCCTGGGTGATCTGTAGATATTTCAATGTGTATGGTGAGCACAGCAAGCCTGGGCACTTTGTGGCTGATCAGATTATCAAGATCCGAACCGGCGAATTTACACTGGTTGGTGCTGAAGAAACCCGCAGTTTTTGCTATGTAAGTGATGCCGTGGCAGCCACAATCTGGGTGGCCGAAAACTCAGTGAAGCAGGTGGTCAATGTGGGGAACGACCAGGAGATTCAGATCCAGCAAGCAGCCAACATCATTGCACGTGAATTGGGAATTGCTAACCCCGAATGGAAAGTGCTGCCCAGTTTACCAGGCAGCACTCCAGTTCGTCGTCCGGACATCAGCTGCTTAAGAAGTCTGATGCCTCACTACAATCCTGTGAGTTTTGAGCAGGGCATCAGGCAAACCATTCAGGGTTATCGGATACCCTGACCACGGTACCGCTTGTAATTACGGCGTTTGTGTTTGTTCATCTTGGCGGTGGCCATTTTACCACCGCCAATGGTGGTTCTCTTCTTGCCCAATCTTCTGAATATTACTTTTTGAGGTTTTTCGCCTGACTTGGCTTTTGCCATGATTTGAGGTCTCCTTCGGCATTATTTATGCGGATCTCTAATCATTCCAGCCCGGGTAGTGAAGTCACGCTGACTGCCCCGATTCGGTTTAAATCCAAACTGCTGATAAAACTTCACCAATCTGTTGCGACTGGTTGTTCCAGTGGCAGTCCTCTTTTCACTGGGTGTGAGCAGGATGCGTTTGTTGCATTTATCAGCATAGTCACACAATCGACGCATGGCTTCGGAGCCTAAGCCTTGCCCCTGATCGCGACGAGCCACTTGCAAGTATTCTAACTCAATATCACCTTGCGAGTTCATTCCCAGTTCAAAACGAATCAACCCCAATTGCTGGGCTTGCTCTTGCCCCCATTGTTTCACTGTGCGATAGTCAATGAATTCCAATATTCTCATGGCTTTTTCTGAAACTTTTTCAGCTGTTGTTTACGACGTTGTAAATGCTTTTCAGCACTGGTACCGGCAATTTGCTTAGTGACTTTTTCAGTGGCGCCACGAGCACCGAAATTTTTCACTTTGGGAGCCACTCTCCATTTCCAGTAAGCAATGGCGGTAGCTGCTGCAACACCAGGATACTTTGCCACCATGTCAGGATTATTTACCAGATCCAGACCCAATTTTTTTCCTATCTGGTGATAATTGTATTTACCTGTAAGTTGTAGAAATCCTCGACCGCGATATCTGGCGCCATCGCCAGGTCTGGTGTTACCCAATATTGTACCCTTGCGGTTATTTGGACCGTATTTTCTTTCCAGATATTGAGTGTCTCCAGTTTCCTCCAGAGCTTCGAAATTACGAGTTTCGTGACTGGATTGTGCTAAAAACTGTGTGAGTTCAGCACCCCGAATGCCAGCAGCAATGGCCATTTTCTTCAGCAAATTTTTACGTTCTTCTGGTGTGTTGGCTTGCACTTTGAGTAATGAGGTCTGTGGGTTGTCCTTGGTTACTCTGGGGCCCGTTGCGGGTTTTTCGCCGGGTTTGGGCAGAGTTGGAGTGGGCGCAGCGCCACGTGCTTTTACTGGTTCTCCGGTATCGGCGTAATAGGCTTTACCGTCTGGAGTCACGGTGATTTTTTTGGCATCAGCAGCAGTTTCGCTGCCGGCAGCCAATGCAGCAGCCATGGCTATGTTACGCAGCCAGTCAGTTAGACCTTCGTCTAGGTATTGATTATCCAGTTCCAGTGATCGCATGTTGTTATTTATCTGTCTGAACTCTGACAGGTGCCTTGCCAGTACCGCCGCTGGCACGACCTGGACGTCCTGCTTTGCGCTGTGCCGAACGCTTGCGATTCACTGCACTCCGTTTCTGTTTGGCACTCATGCTGGCTGCTTTTTTAGCAGGTACGCATTTGGCATACCCTCTGGTTTCGCCACTAGTTCCACAGGGAGGATGTTTTCCACCTTTTTTCTTAGCTATGTTGACCCATTTTTCACGAAACCATTTGGTCAGTCCGCCAGTGGGTTTGCCTTCTGATAGATTTTGATTGATGTGATTGTATACTTTACGAAGTTGTGCAGAGTCTAGATCATCCAAATGACGTTTCCCAGTTAGCTTCTGAGTCATTTGCATAAACTCGGCGTCGTTATCCCACGCCATTCCCTTACGATCAGCCAGCTGGTGTATCTTTTGGGGAGTTATTTTGGACTCAGTGAGTATTTCTGTAATGGTCATGACTTTTTCTTCCGCTTCTTTTTGCCGTAGTAACACTGTACTACCTGAGCACTGGCGTAAGCTGATGGCCACACACTCACACGGTTCTTGACCCGTTGCTGGCAGGATCGGTGTTTGGCTTTATTTTTGGGTTTCCAACCTTCTGTGAGTTCTGATATAGTCATTACAGTCGTCCGGGTTCTTTTTTAGATAGTCCTCGATCTTCAGGAGTGTTACCTAGTTCGCGATCTTGAGCTGCTGGGAAAACATCATCCATCACTGGTTGTTTATCACGAAGAAAATCAGCAAACTCCTGAGTAAGTTGAGCAATCAGGTCTTCACTCAGACTCTGATCAACACTCTCATCAGCTCCCACCAATCGGCCCTGGAAAGGATGATCTGGATCCTGCTGTGTCCCTAGTACTCTTATAGCTTTGGCTTTTTCTGTACCAGATACTTGATCTGGGAAACGTTGGGTGCTACTCTGACTTAATTCAGTTAGTTTGCTTATTAGCTGTGTAAAGTCCATGACAATATTCCTCAAAATTGATGATGCTCACCAGCAGCCTGCTCCACTTGCTCTTCACGCATGTATTGAACCACACTTTCCATGTAGTCATTGGCCAGGGTGATGTAAGCACTGATCCAACCAGGTAAGCCTGCACGTTCGCCCTGGTTTCTGAGCATCTTGTAGAGTTCTGCACTGTTTATTGCCAGATTTAGAGTTTCACCATGAGCCATCCGGACTTCGTGATCCAGGTGACCAGGCACATGAGTTTCGGCTACTTGTTTACGCTTTTTACTGGTCCGAGCACCAGTGACTTTGACACCAGGACGACTCAGGGTACCAGGGCCACCGTTGGCAAATCCGTTGCCGTAGGCACCAATACTACCAGCACCTGTGGCGCCAGCACTGGCTGTTTCGGTGATCTCCATGGCTTCTGCAAAATCTGTTAGTTTCATAAAAGTAATTCCTGTATACTATTTATAGACATCAGGCTCTGGAACTGCGACCAATAGCTCTGATCTGCCAGCCATGCTTTTCATGTATGTCAATACGATCCTGCAGGAAGTTCTGCAATCCCAGATGATCACCAGCCAGGTTGTAGGCTGCTTCCAAGCTGTCAATTACTTTTTGATTGTCACTCAGAAGCTCTTCAAACATCAGCTCAGCTCTGGGTACCATGAGTTGATCAGCCACAGTGCTGAGTTCTGAAAATCTTTTGAAGCTACCGGGTGCATACATATCCAGTGTGCGAATATGTTCAGCAATGGCGTCCACTGCGGCCCATACTTCAGCATACAACTTGCCCAAAAAGTCGTGATACTGTACAAAATCGGGTCCTTCCACGTTCCAGTGAAAGTTATGTGCTTTCAAATAAAAAGCAAATGAATTGGCCAATGCCACTTTGAGAGCTTGTTCTAGATTCATGTTATTCCTCTGATAAACTTAGTTGTTTGTCCTGTTGGGTGATTTTGAAATTTTCCAGTTGGTCCAGATAACCACGTGATCTGAGTATTTTGAAAACCAGGTTCTCTGTACCAAATTCACCAGTTTGTGCCAGGCCTTGCTTGCGATATTTTCTGATCTGTTTCATCAGGCGATCTGCTGCACGGAAGTCGGATTTCTGGATCACCTGTTTGATAGCTTTGATATATTCTCTGAGTTTGCTTCTGACATCAGTGTGATCAATGCTGGCTTTGACTGGTTTAGGTTCAGCTATCCACTTATTGTTTCTGAGACTGTATACTCCAGCACTGACATGTGGCTGGTCCGTGAACTGGACATACAGCTCCACTGGATGCTGTTTGATGGTGATGTCATGCTGCTCATTGAACAGATTCTTCTTGGCATCAAAATATTTGCGCATCAGAGGCTGCTGCTCTGGTTCCACTTCTACCACCAGATGCAGATCCAGATCGCTCTGGTCAGTGTAGGTGTATGCCGCATTGCTACCGCTCAATGTGAGATCTTTGATCTTGAGGTCTGGCATTTCCAGTGATCGCTTGAACTCACGAGCAATCTCAATCAGATGTGATCGCACATCGGGTTTCAGATCCTGATCCTGCCAGATAGCAGGATTCAGTTGTTTGTGAAATTTCACCAGGGGCTGTGAACTTTGTTCAGTTACAGAGTCTGTGTGGGTCAACACCTGATTCAGCAATAGCTTGATTTCCTGTTGTGCAGCAGGAGCGATATCCGGATACACTGCTTGAACCAACTGAGTTTTCTGCTTGTTATCGGCACTGGGCCACTGATTACGAAGCTCACTGGCACTGGATATAGCACCTGCGCCGGTATCGAACTTCACAGTGGGCAGGTAGGCCATGTATTCGTGCTGACTCATGGGCAAATCCGAATGGCCCCAGGGTTGTATTTTGGAAGGAGATCCGTCTTTTTTGGGCTTACCTGGAATAGGTGGCTCGTTGCGATCCTTTTCACTGCGTACAAATATCAATTGAGTAGTTTCAGGATCATATTTCTGTTTGATTTCAACAGGATTGTAAGTGCTCTTTACTTGTACAAACTGTTCAGGATCCACGCCAGCTAGCACTGCAATGCGCTTTTTGATCTCAAAGGGAAATGGTCTTTCCTTGGTGTCATTGGTGGCCACTATCCAAAAGTCTGCACCTGGAAATGCCTTCTGTGCAGAACGCCACAATGCCATATGGCCAGCATGAAATGGATGATACCCGCCGGCTTGGATAACAACTTGTTTCAGTTTGCTTTGGGTTTGTTCAGATAATGATCTCTGAATTTTATCAAGATCTGCTTGTTTTTTCTGACCTTTTTCTGTGCCTACCTCGCCTGATGTTACATGCACCATGCTCTGGAACACTCCCCGAATGCGATTTTTACTGCGTGGATTGCGTAGCTTTTTCTGGGTTTGTGCCAGCAAATGTTCAAAACCCTGACTCAGATCCCATTGCCACAACAGTTTCTGAACATCGGAGTATCGATTAGTACGCCACACCACTTCGCGACTTTGTTCCTGATACTGACCCTGTGCAAAAGCATCAGGGTCATAGGTGATTTTTCTCAGTTGCAGTTCCACGCTGCTCAGGTTGAAACTCCATTCCTGATTGGGTTCCAGTTGATCAGATATGCTGATTCCCATTCGGCGAAACAGGCGTTGAGGCGGGGTCTCAATGGTAGCAACTTTGACCAGTCCCAGCACCAGTCCTTGCATGGATGCAGGCATATCCAGAAACTGAATCTTGAAGTCAGCTTCGGTGTCATCCACTGCAATGATATTGTCAATCTGAGCACTATACCCCAGACCAGGATCCTGATATCTAACCGATACAATCTCACCTGAATTATAGGTTCTGCGACCAGGATATTTGGTTGATCTAAAAGGCATAATCACATTAGCAGGCTGTGATTCCAGCCATTTAGCTAACTGAGCTTTCAGTGTCTTTTTGTCCTGGTCAGTCTGAATATACACAATCAGGTCAATGTCACCAAATGTAGTTTTGTTGGGATCACTGTTGTAGCTACCGCTGGGTTTCAGATCCACAAACCCCGGAAACTGACTGATCAGCTTTCGATAACTGGTCAAAAACTGCTGGAAATCCTCACGACTTTTTACTCGATCTGCTCCTGCTACTCCGCTCATTGGGCTTTCTCCGTCTGGTACTGAATCAATTTACTGGTGTCAGGCAAAAACTTGCCAGTTAGGCCCAGTTTACTCTGCTTCTGGATCCACAAAGGTTGCAGATCATCTGGAATATCAGCACGAGTGGAATCCAGGATCTTGAAATACACATTGGTTAGATGATCATATTGTTCGGGTGTCATCTTGGACTTCAGCAGTTTGTGTAATTGATAGTAGTTTTCTGCATCGGCATCAGTGATTTTGAAGCCCAATGCTTTGCCCAACACAGCCAATGCTTGCTTGGGATCAGTGGCTAAAACTTCACCAGTGGTTTTGTCTTTGACGCCAGTCACATGATTGAAACTCATGTTGGCCACCTGGAAGGCCGACAACATCAGCTGAGTGCGATGCAGACCTTTGACATTGCTGTCAGCCGGATAAGAAGTGGAGTAGTAGCTGAATCTCAACCAGTTAATGTTACCCACCATCCAGTCTATTTGCACATTGATGCCCAGATCCTGACCTTGCTGGTCTTTCTGGGTGAACAACCCAAATATGTTTCCGTCAGTGACTTTCTTTTCATCACAATGCAGAGCGGTGGAGTTCTGATTGATATACCGCACCAGGATTTTCAGAAATGCCTTCATTCTGAGCTGAGCATCGTTGGCAGTTTTGGCTCGCTTCTTGAGTGCTAAAAATTCGGCCTCTACATCAGCAGGTTCCAGGTTCCAGGCTCTGATGTCGGCATCAGACATTTGCTTGCCCACCAGATCGCTGGTGTCCACACCCAGGTCAATGTCTCCGCTGGTGGCTTTTTTGCCCACAGATCCCAGAGGTTCAAATGTCTTTTCGGTAAAGATCTTGGCTTTTTGTGGGAACAGGGATTTCAGTTCAGCAAAATAAGCCTGGAGTGTGGGAGCAATATGTTCTCGTTTGATGGGAGCAGTTTGCCCACTAAACACATTGCCGCCTTCGGTTAGAAATTCTGCTAGTCTCATAGCTTTATTTATGTGATCAACTGGGATTTTGTATCAATTGTTTGATGACCAGTCACAGAGTAGCTGAATAATATTATAACATAAATACTCTGTGGAGATCAAAATGTTACGCATCTGGATGTTTTTCTTAGTATCTGTACTGAATGTTTTTGCTCAAGCTCGCAATCAAGCAGCTCCATTGCCCGTCAGTGCCTGTTTGAATCAAGCACCCTGGGGTATGCCAGCCAGTAAAGTTCAGGTACAGGTGATCTGTCGACGAGGCTATGTCACAGCCAATGATCTAAATGCTCGTCTACCCAAATGGGTCAGTTACACCCTGACGCCTGCTAATGCACTGGGTTGTATACCTAGAACCAATGCATTTGCAGTGGATCAGAGTTTGCCGCCAGGACAGAGAGCCACACCACAGGATTACGCAGGCACTGGCTATCACATAGGCCACAATGCACCCGACGGTGATATGAGTTGGGATATGCAAGTGGAACTGGAAAGTTTTCTGATGAGCAATATGATGCCACAGTTGCCGGGTCTGAATCGAGGTATCTGGAAGCTGTTGGAAACTGCTACTCGAGGCTGGGCGGTGCAGCGTGGGCACACTCTGCAGGTAGTAAGTGGACCAATATACTTCTACAATAACCCCACCATTGGTACCAATCGGGTAATTGTGCCTCATGCTTTTTACAAAGTCATACTGGATACCCAAACTCGTGAGGCCATGGGATTCTGGTTTCATCATCAGGGCGGCCAGGGCAATGACCTAACCAGAGTACGCAAGAGCATAGTGGAAATTCAGTTGGCTACTGGTTTGGAATTTCAGTTCCCGCCCAACAGTGTGGAAGTTCCGCTAAATCAAATATGGCCAGTGGATTATGGTCAGCTTACCAATGCCAAGCGGTCAGTTTGCCGGGTTCAGTGAATTACACAGAGGACTGAGACTGGGATTTTTTCCAGCTCTGGACGGCAGCGTTGTTTACTGGTGCTCTGAGCCAGCGTCTGAACCACTGATCAGCAGTGAATTTCCTGGGTCCGGCTGATTGAAAATTTGCAGGATCATTGATAGCCGCTTGAGCCGAATTACCTGAGTTATCCAGCACTGCAAAGTTATCACCAACCAATTCAGAGTACAGGCTTATATTGTTTTCCACGTCCTGATGAAATTGTTTCACAGTGTTGGGATCCATTTGACGGTCACGAGTTTGTTGACGTTTTACCGCAGTTTCCACATCGGTTTTTACATAGAGTATGGCTACATCATATCCCAGGCTTCGGAGGTCGCGCACTTGACGTTGGATGCTGGGTGCGTAACGTCCGGTAGCATCGATCACTAAGCCCAACCGTCCATTCAAAAGTTTTTCCAATCGAGTGGTAGCCAGTGTGCGACTACGAGCCCATTCGGGATCTGACTCTATATCAGGTGCTACACTGAACTGTTTGAGGCCTCTGCGTTTCTTGAACATCTCATAGAACTGATCTGGAGTCACATTGCGTAGACCAGCCCAGTTAGTCAATAACCGGCTCACAGTGGTTTTACCGCTGCCTGGAGCACCCAATACAAACAGTGCTTTGAAGATGTTGGGATCACCAATACCTTCAGGGAGCGTTGTAAATAATTCATTCAGAAGCATAACACCAATATTTATGATTATATCTCAGTTATAAGACACAGAAAAGGAGCGCCAGGCTCCCTTTTCTGTGTGTATTATGTTGTTGTTACTTGATCTCTATGACATCTGTGGGCTTCTTGTAAGCTGCCAAATCTGGCTTCTTGAACATGTCAGCGTCACCACGGCTCTGGCTGATGCCGGCCTGTTGAGGAGTACCCAACATAGCACTCAGCCGATCTGGATCACCAGGATAACGGAAGTGACCAGTGTGATCCAACTTGATGCTGATATCACCCCAAATTTCCCCACCCAGCGCACGCCAGCGATCACAGAAAGTCCAGTCTTCGCTATTGTATTCCAGATCCTTGGTAATCACAGTGTCGAACAGCGCATACATGAAAGGATCGTACTTCTTGTCCAAGCCAATATTGCCAGTATACTTGGTTTCAGGATAAGCATCGAACATCTTTTGCAACACTTCACGCTTGATCATCATAAAACCAGTGCCCAACCGAGTCAGCGGAATCAGGTTGTTTACCACCTGAATTTCCCCATTGGCGTTGACGTGACCTGGATCAATGTTGACCACATAGTCAATGGGCAGGCTCTTCTTGGGATACAAGCCGCCCACCACATCTCGATCGTGCAGCAACAGCTGGAAGATGTGTTCGGGTTGGAAACCAATGTCAGCATCAATAAACATCAAGTGAGTGGCTTGAGAATTTTCCATCATCTTGGCCACCAGATTGTTGCGACCACGAGTGATCAGTGATTCGTTTACCATGGTGTCAATGCTGAAGTTCATGCCAATTTTGTTGGCATAGATCACAAACTTCAGCATGCTCACAAACACGCTTTCAAAAAGCTGTCCACCATAGCAGGGGATACAAATCTGCGGATGACATTTACGCAGAAATTCTACTTGTTCAACTGTTACGTTCATTATTTCCTCTAGTTCTGAATTATTTCCACAACGACATTGCTGTCAACAACTTCTTGAGCCACTGCTTCCAAGGTGGCCATCAATTCTGGTGTCACCAGACTGGGTATTTCTGTGTCTGGTTTGATTAGTTTACTAAACCGGATTGCAATTAGTTCTTCATGTATCT
>JACCDT010776147.1_pt1 | contig 19003 bp, 27 predicted proteins | sample 7446291 | NCBI WGS metagenome assembly JACCDT01 (sample SAMN15323446, study PRJNA562643) | freshwater metagenome | isolation source: river surface water | place: USA:Blue River Watershed | collected 2017-08-17 | reverse complement strand
GAGCCGATGAAGCTCTATACGCTCTACGCTCCACCCCACCACCGTGATGGCACCATACACACCACAAAAGCTGATGCTGAGGCCGATACGGAGGACAAGCCTTCTCATACTCCCGAGTCTCATAACTAATCTTACTTTCTACTCATATAGATATGTACATTTACCAAATAAGGAAAGTGTACTTGGGGTGAATTGACTAACGTATCGTCTATATTATTCCCAAAGGGATAAAAATACGCCGATATAATGCACGACAACATACAAGAAGAATATATACCCGAGCACTCCAGCAACTATAGTGAGCGCAATATAATTAATAATTTCATTTCTCCGGCGCTTAACGTCATCTATCGTACATACTCCTTTTTTGCGTTTTAAATAGACGCCAAGTGAAAACAAGAGTGCAAACAAACCAACGAGACGAAACACCCACTTATATTCACCGTAGAGTGAGTCAGCGAGCGAAGAAGCAAAACTCACCGTTGATATACCAAAGAGTACCAGAATCACGGGCGACAAGCAGCATAATGATGCAAGTAGCACTGGGATTCCACTTATTTTAAGTAATTCTTTTATCTTGTGCATAAAAATATAATTATGTCCCCATTAATGGAATTACATATCCATACCCTTCCCTCTCCATATCAGCCTTTGCAATAAATCTGAGTGCAGCGGAATTCATACAGTATCTTTTTCCTCCACGATCATCAGGTCCATCATCGAAGACATGTCCAAGATGTGAGTCTGCGTGTCGTGACCGCACCTCAGTGCGTGTGCTAAATAATTTCTTATCAACATGTAAGGTGAGCACATCATCAGACATAGGTTGCACAAAGGACGGCCATCCGGTCCCTGAGTCATATTTATCTTTTGAAAAAAATAATGGTTCTCCTGAAACAATGTCTACATATATTCCCTCCCGATACTCTTTGTCGTACTCATTATTGAATGGTGATTCAGTTCCTTCTTCTTGTGTTACTTCGTATTGAGTAGGTGTTAATTTTTTCTTGAGTACGTCTGCACTAGGCTTCTGAAAATTATTCCATGACATAGCAGTAAATGCGGTTACTGGTAACGATGCTTCCTTCAATACTGTTGGGGTGCCTTGAGGAAGAGGTGGTACCTCAAATTGAGATGCGCGGTCTCCCCATGTTTTTTCTATAAATGCAGTCCTTCCCGAACCAGTCCTATAATAACTATACTTGAGTGGGTTCTTACGTGCATAATCCTGATGATACTCTTCAGCAGGCCAAAATTGGACCGTTGGGAGGACCAGGATTGGGAGTGGCGTATCAAATACGTTCATTGCGTCAACTGCAGCTATAACGTGCAATGCTTCTGCTTTTTCAGTTTGATTTTCATAATAGATTGCCGGAGCATACTGTGGACCACGATCATTAAACGAGCCTGTAGCATCAGTTGGATCTCCATGCTTAATAGTATGCTCAACAAGATTTAGGTAGCTAATCACAGTAGGGTCGTACGTAACAAGTATTACCTCTCTATGCCCACCAGCAATGTAATTTTTGTATGTAGGATCTTCTGTGGTCCCTCCTGCGTACCCCGAGACCACACTTTTTACTCCAACCACTTTCTCTAAGTCTGACTCGGCACACCAGAAGCAACCATTTCCAAACAGAGCAGTTTGTAGAATTGGGGTCGACAATGTGGTCGCAACCGACTCAGTTATACGATCGGTCTGATGCTCCTCCTCTGCGTCAGTAGTGGTATGTGTCTCAGTATCTGATGAATCAGGTAGTACGTGCGCATAGTTAAAGAGTACGCCGAATTGTTTGCACCACGTAAGTACATATGGATACTCACTAACATCCACTCCATCAGGAATTTTGTAATTAATATCCCCTTCAGTACCACGTATTTCTCCAAGATTTACAAAATCAGTCGCCTCAAGATCTTTACTCAAATACACAAAAAGATCCGGACCGTTGATAGTTTTATATGATTCGTACCGGACAAACGTATCGCTGCTCGAGGTCACAATACTCACCTGCCCTTCGGCCGGATGCCCTACAGTACCTACAACAGGATATGACTGTAGATCTGTAGTCATGATGCTCGTACTTGCAGTGGGAGCCGTTATTGAAACAGGTGTAGCGTCGTACACTGGAACGCTAATAAAAAGCGGGGAGAATAAGTAATAACCGGCATACGCAATCATCACTAGCGCGATCGCAAGAGCAATTTTTTTAATCATTTCAAAAGTATAGTAGACTTTACATACCATGTAAAGTCTACTATACACACCCTATTCGAGAAAGTAGCGTGTTCCAAACTTTGCAAACACCATGACTGCAAGTACTACCGGGATCCATGGATCAATCGTATGAGTGAATCCTTGTACAACAAGTGCAATAAGTAGACTTCCAATGCCGACGAGGTATGCAACACGTCCAGACTGGAAATTGAGGGCTTCTTCACGCTCATCAACGGTATTCTCAAACATCACAAACCCAGCCCAAGCTAGGAGGAGTATAGTTACGATTAGAAGCATGATCATCTCCCCCATCATCGGCATCCAGAACGGCACAAGATCAGCAAGAGTGAGTAAGAAGAAAACTAGTAATACCACGACCACTCCTTGTACGATTTTTTTATTCATAGATTATGTCAAAGATTACCTCAACCGGCACATCAAATTGCTTCGCAATTTTAAGTGCCAATAATACAGACGGCGTATAGTTACCCTTCTCAAGCGCAATAATAGTTTGACGAGTAACACCCACCGCGTTTGCAAGCCCTTCCTGAGTGACTCCTACTTTCGTACGGTACTCAAACACACGATTCTGCATATGTTCTGCCATAGTGCATATGGTACAGGAAATCAGTAGGAATGAGAATGGGATATTTATTCAGTGACACCAGACTATGCTCTCGATCTCTATACACTGTCATCAAAAAACATCCATACGGCATGGATGTTTTTTGGTATACACAATCTATACGAATGTCATTTTTACTGATTCACAACAAGTGATTGTCGTATATGATCAAACTCCGTCATGAGTGCCGTCCTATTGAAAGCAGTGATGGTGCCTGTGGCATAATTTTCAATAGCCATAGAATGAATCATATAGCGGACTCCTGTGCATGGATTCGTTCCAGGGAGTGCATAGACTATTTCATCATATCGATTCCCTGCTCCAGCGCCGGTTGAGGTTGCAACTGAATAGCTTGTTCCATTTTCAATTTTTTGCTGTACGGTTGTTGTCTCATTGAAAAATAAACCTGCATCACATACCTGTGTAACAGGAATATGTTCGACACTTATGTATGTGTCAGAAGAAAGATTAGTTCCTGTTGCGTTCATTTTTGGGATTGTAAACTTTATACCTGCAATACTCTTATCAGGAGATACTTGATTTTTAAATGTTTCATCAACAGAATATCCCGGGGTTTGAGTACTCATAAGACTCGGTAATCGGATAGAAAAAGTAGCATCAGAGCTGACATACGTTGCAGGAAGATTCACCCCAACAATGGGAGACGCAATACGAACACACCCCATATATTCTTTTTCGGCACCATTTTCTAAGATGAGTGCACTATTACCTTTATTCCAAAAGATGAAAGTTTCATCTGTATTCGCATACCGTACCCCACTAGCGGAAATAGTCTGTGGGACATCAAAAGTTCTGCCGTCACTTAAGAGTAGTTGTACATTTCCCGTTGGTACGGGTGGTTGACCAATAATAACCGTCGTCGTGGCAACACCTTCGTAATACGATGCATCAATAGTCATTGCACGACCACACATGTAGACCACTCTATCCAAAAGTGTTGGTGCTGTATCCGTGGGCAACACAATTGGCGCCTGTACAACGGGTACAGGCTCCGGATACAAAAAATAAAAACCACCTAAAATGAGAACGATGAGTAGCGCGAAAAAAATAAGAAATTTATTCATATACAAATATATTCATTTACTAACAATACATGCATTCCTACATAAAACAGAGCTTCAGGCAGATGCTTACTACTGCCGTTCAATATACCTGTTTGTGACAGACAACGTACTGTTCTCAGATACACCGTTCTGCGAGAGGATGCCTCAACTCCCTGCTGTACCTATTCAAGAAATTCAAGACGAGTTACTGCAACCCCTGCTTCAGTCATTTGTCCGTACACATGAATTTTTGTGGCTTCAGTGAATTGATCTGGTAGACACATTGTTGTACCACTATTCAGAGACGTACAGCTACTTGTTGCATCAAAGAAGAGTGGTGCAACATGTCCATGTTCTCCATTTTCTTCAAATACGATATGCCAATACGCTGCGTCAAAAGGTGCTGGTACTCGCTTTAAGATATATCCCTCTTTTTCAAAACTAAATTCACGAGCGGGCCCAAATTCTCCAGGAGAACATCGAATACTATCTATATACCAACCATTTGTAGCTCGTTTAAGTACAAAAACTGACTGCGCGGTTAATTCTTTTTCTTTCGCCATCACCAACACACGAGCCATATCATCTTGTTGCGATACTATTCTGCCGGAAACTCGTTCCGGTACAGTACTCTGACAAAGCACAGGATCAATATTTGTTCCGCCAGCATCAACCTGGGACAATGCCAACACATCACGAAGTTCCTGGCTCAATATTCTTGATGTAGAAAATCCTGCTGTATATGGATCAGTACTTGTGGATTTTACTGCTTCTAGCCAGGGATTATAAAAATCTAATACGATATCAACTGGATCTCCCACACTCACTTCTTGATAGTCTGCAGCATGATCTTGTTCATCATTGTTTGAAACATACCCGGTATACAACACTAAAACTGTAACAATCACCAGTATCACTGCCAATACTCCTCCAATAACGGACGTTCGATTTTTTATATTCATGTATGTTGTGGAGACCTTGTATCTACACATGTGTGGAGATGCGAGACTAGGGGTCAGTTATATAGCAATACAACAAGTCTCGATGCTTCCGCACTGTATGTGACACCTATCGAGTAGGCCGTGGTACACCATGAATAATTACAGACACAACGCAGAACATGCACACGTTACGTCCATGGAACACTCAAGAAAGCTTCACACGCTCTGACTGTATCTCTTTTTGATATTGGAGGTACCGCATCTGCGTGAGTTCTGGCTTATAGTGAATGCGAGTGATGACAATGGTGTATACCTTTCCCTTTTGACCTCTGATCACAGACCTGATCTGAAACGACGCAGTGTGACCAACTGGTATTTTTGCAAACAGCAGTGTCCCGAGCGTTACTTGAGACACTTTCTCTCCACGCACTGTAGCCTCAGCTGTAACAATTCTTCCCTCTGCAGTTCCTTCAATCTGATACATAAACCCTGCAGTCTTCTTACCAGAAGCAATGGAGAGAGGGATATAAATTGTTCCCTGCTTCGCAGTAATGTCAATTTCAATATAAAATTTTCCGAGCGTCTGGACCACGTTGTCGTTTTGTACACGCTTTTCAAAATGTGCCTGATTCTTCGTTACACGTACATCGATATACGAATCCTTCCCTTCGAGCTTATGTGCTTCAACTAATTTTTCTTGCAGTACCTTAAGCTCAGTCTGTAATACTTTTAAATGTTTCTTAGTGTTAGTAGATGATGTATTCATAGTGTAATTATAGAACAATGAAGTTATCTGTCTTCTACGTTATGCAGCCGTCCCTACTGAGCATACATGTAGACAATAGTGATTTTTTATTGTAAAGTGTCGGAGTGTTCAGTTCTTCCCCAACCCAGCAAAGGTAAATGTATGTCCGCTAAACCAAAAGCTCCAATCCTTGAAGGAATGCTAGATCGACGTACCGTCATCTTGAGTGGAGAAATCAACCATGAGTCAATTGATGAAACATGGGATTGCTTCCTCCGTCTGCAGATGCAGTCGAACAGCCCGATCAATCTGATCATCGATAGCGGTGGTGGAGGTGTCGATTCAGCTCTACGGCTGTGCGATCTCATGACCACGGTGATGACGGCGCCGGTGCGTGGTATTGCGATTGGTGGATGTGGCTCAGCAGCAACATTCATCATGCTATATTGCAAGGAGCGGATCGGGACTCCGTACGCTCGTTTCCTGATCCATTCAGGTACACGAACCAAAATCACCATCCCGATCAACCAAACGACATCGGAGAATCTCGAACAACTTCTCCGTGACGTGAAGGCGACCGAGGAAATGGTGACTCGACTTTACATGCACCGACTTACGCCGAAGAAGTGGAACAACGAGACATCGGATGAGGAGCGCCGAGCATTCGTGCAAGGCCTCATCGCTCGAGGAGATCAACGCTTCGACGACTGGATGACTGCGGAAGAAGCAATTGAGGTCGGATTGATCGAACGTGTGGTCACTGACAAGCTCGACATCTTCAGCGCCTGACAAGGCATCGCCCCGCGCCATGGAAACATTTCGTTTCCTACATGGTGGCGGGGTGTTTTCTTTTTTGACATACGCACAAAAGAGCACGAGTTTCATTTCACTCTATGGTCGTAAAAGAGCCTAAGAACTCAGTATACCCTTTTGGGAAATCGTGGTGTACTGCGGCTTCTTGAAGTAAGCCAAGGTATTGTTTTGATGTTTTTAATGTAGACGTATGTTTTGTAACTACTTCGTATGTAAAAACAGTATAGCCAACACCACAATTGTCATACACCGTTACACAACATCTCTTGTAATGAATTGGATGGCCCTCGAATGTATCCAGCGCTTCCAAATCAGAGTCACTTACGATATACAAGAGACCCCAGACTTCCCCATCTTTCGTCAACACAATATCTGCACATCCACATTTCCTTTTTTCAGAATAAATTGTGAAATCAAGTTTGTAATGAGAAAGCCGAGCTTTTCCTATCAGTAGAGACTCTGGGCATCGTTCCTGCATTTGTTGTTGATTCATATTTGAACCATACGCAAAGTAATAATTCATACATTAACGTTATAGTATAAAAAGTGAAGAGTGGGAGACGTAACGTCTCCCAACTAATCACAAACATTCTCTTGCCCTAGCTATACGCTGCGTCTACACACAGTTCCCTGCATGTATTCGCCCACGCCACAACTCGAGACAATGACTGCGTCACACCAAACATCCTAAACTCAATGGTGCCATGTTTTGTCAGCCGGATTAAGGTCCAGCAATTTCTCAGATTATTTGCAAAACCTTCCTTCTGCGCTACCTCGTGAAAGTGCTCCCAATTTTTATACGGAAGCGGTTGACACTGCGGCGCAACTTTTTTGTAGATCATGAGACGTTGCCCGTGAGATCCGTCTCCAAGTTGAGACAACCTGTCACAGTGCTTTACGACACTGTTATAGACCCGTAAGGCTGTCGCAGCATCTGGCATACCAATATGCACATGCGTACCTGCCACCCGACAGGCTGCAAGCAACACATCTTTGGGCATCGACGCTTTAAGTGCAGCATACCTGCCGGATGGATCGGGATACACCGCAAGTGACATATCATTCGGTGCGACCTCAATGTAGAGCTTTTGCAGTCCAAGGCTCACGAGTACATCATCCAGCTTCTCTTCACACTCTCTGAGATGTTCGTGCAATGATTCTGCTTGCACAATTTCAGTCCTGCTTTCAATCTGACATGCAGAGAGTTCATACGTGAACAAATCACCCCACTGTGCGTAGAGCGCTTCATACACACTTTGTGCCCGAGGAACAATTGTTCCACTCCGGTCTGCCAGAAAAAATTCTCGCTCAACACCGAACTTGAATGCATGCTGGGGAGAGAACAAAAACCTGTCTTGAAATTTTTTCAAAGTATCCATGTGGCACCTTTTATGTAGGTTGGTTGATGGCAAAGAACATCTGATACGTCTTCCGTACCAGCAATCATATACTTGGAGTAAATACACGAGTGACGATAAGAAAAACTGACCAATCGGCCAGTTTTCTTTATCAAAAGTTAGTACAAAGAATTCAAGCCGACTTACTGCCAGCCCCACCAACTATGTGTTACTTGAATTTTTGTATTCATAATTTCATAATAGCCTCCCCTGCTTTATTGTCAAATAATTATAAAAAGAAAGATATTGATTTTCCATCACAGTACTATTTCAAAAAGTCATGCCTCTGGCTAAGAAAAAGTCGAAGCGCAATCAGATACACCATATGAAGAAGTGTAGGAAGCAATAAACTACCTGTGAGTAAAAACAGATATCCTAAAGGAAGACCACCTGTACATGCAATCCCTGCTAATTTCCAATTCCAATGTTTGGGATGTAAACCGATAGAACCATTAAAGATGTGTGCGAAACCAAAAATAAGTGACGAAAATATGATAATGAATAGTCCACTATTAAAAATCGATGATAGGTATGTTTGTAGTAATCCACGAAAAAGTATTTCTTCTGGAACGGCAAAAAGAGTGCTGTAAAAAATAATCTCAAGTATCCGAGATATACCGAAATGTACTTCCTCCGTTTCAGTCCGCTTTCGTTTCCACAGCACGTACGATACTAATCCAATTAGTGTGAAAAAGAGACATAGTATGACCGACTGATTAACTAAGTAGTGATATCTAAAAATCTCAGGGAAAAGCAGGTAGACAATCGGAAGTGCTATGAGATACATAGCAAACACCACTCCATGATAAGACGAAAGTCTTATATTAATCATTACTCAAGCGTACCATGAATGTCTTCTCGTCTAATTTGAATTGAATGATACAAAATAAATAATTCAAAGACGCATTGAAATATAATAAAAAATATAATAGAAAGATTTAAAAACCCAAAAGACATAAGCGCTGAACTCATTAAAAACGACAGGAGTATGATTCCTGTTCTCCGATACACAATACTTTTTAAAAATGATAACTCAAAAGCTGAACTAACTTTTTTACCGTACAGCACACCAAAAATACCGAGTATTACATAAAAGGCACCTAGCAGCAGATACTCCTCTCCCATAGTAATCCTGTTGTACCCAAAGTAAGTAATAGCGGATTCAACAATGAATACAAAGATCAGAAGCATGAGTGGCCAGGTCAAAATGAGATCCATTAATCCATGTGCAAAATCAAATCTGAATGCTCTAATTATATGTATAGGGATTAATATGATTGTTTGCAAGTAGTACAAAAGAAACAGATTAACGATTGAAATCTCATAAAATAGATATAGTAGCAGAGAGAGCAGCGCTGACAGAACAACAGACAGCATCTCGATCCTTCTCTCTTTAAACAGAGTATAAACAAATTCCATACATTTTATATAAAGCTCAGCATAGTTCAATTAACTCAATATTCTTAGGATTTAAGTCTGGTCTTTGTAGCTACAGAATTGTAAGCAAAACTACAACTTGCTCGCCTTCAATAATAGCCAAAAACTCAAGACAAAAGGGCCAGCTATCATTGAATAAACCCATCCACCTTGTGCAAAGGCCTCACCACCAAATCCGATGAGATTCAAAATAAATGGTGCTAAAAAACATATGAGTGATATGGTAAGTCCAATTTTCCAGATTTTCCTAAACATCTATAAAATATAACATAATGTGTAAAAACAACCTTGTACGTCTACCCCCTTCTCCGCACTAGCTTGCACTAATATACGAAAGGTCTCTACGAAGGTCGAACCTTCGTAGCTACAAACTAGGGCTTCACAACTGTGCTTCTTCAAACCAAAAATTGAACGGGCTGCGTACTGTAAGAAGGGGCCACGGGAGGTGTTTATCGAAAAATCATTCTGCCACTCCCGTTTTGAAGATCAAAAATAAGCATGTCAGTACTATCAAAGCGAAATGATGCGATACTCTGGAGCAACTTCATAAATTCTGCTTCTTGAGACCCTTCACAGTACATTAATGTAGAATACATATCAGTAAAGGTGACCTTGGTATTCTCTATCGAGTATTCGCCACCAGCACTATTACAATCTGTTCCTATTACTACAGAGCCATTTGGAGAAAATGCAATGGTAAAGGCTTCTGGCATTTTGGGCACAATAGTTTTCCCATCCGTATATTCTGCTCGTTGCCACACCCACGTTTTCATACCAAGCGTCATATATTTTTGACCCACCTCATCATCTAAATCAGGCTTTACTATACGCCAACGATTAGTTTCATCGAGTGTTACATATAAGCTTTTTCCGACTGATGGTGTTGTCGTCATTGGTTCACCAGGATTTCTGTCAGCATAATTCACAACTACCACATTCTTTTCCGCTGGTTTTTCGCTCATATTGATTGTTTGTGGGGCAATACGATCTCCTAAAAGATACCCTTCTGAACCAACATATCCATTTTGACTCTGTAGTGCAGCAACCGCATAGAAAAAAGTCCCACTACCGCCAGGAGAATTAGTCACCAGAAAGACAACATCCTCGAGACCATCACTGTTTACGTCAGTAACTAGTTCATTTCCAAAATACTGCAAACTACCTCCTAATTTCATTAGCTCGTTATCGATCCTAAATTGAGCATTCTTAAAATCTTGAGTATGAGAAGTATTTATACCCGTTTGCGTGTTCGCAAAAAAGTCGGACGTATAAAACCCAATCAATAATAGACTGAGCGCGACAGAAATTAAAATAAATATTTTTTTCATTGTGGGGTGAGTTGATCCGCTTCCTCCAATTGTAGCAAACGGACTGATCAATTCGTATCTACATTTTATGTATGTAGATTACACTCTACAATCCACTCTATACCATATTTATCTCGGAGCATACCAAAGTATGTCCCCCACGGACCGTCCCCCATTGGCGCCTCTACTTGACCTTCAGTTGAAAGTCCGTTGAAAATTTTCTCCGCCTCTTCTTTGCTATCAGCACTCACTTGAATTTTACTTCTGTTTTCATTTTCATTCACCTTCCCCATAAATTCAGGCACATCATTTCCTATGAGCTTGTTCCCGTCACCAATAGGCAAGATAACTTGCATGATTTTGTTCGCATCTTTTTCTTCGACAGGAAATTCAGGGCTCGCAAGATCCTTGAGACGAATTATTTTTGTAAACTCACCACCAAATATTGATTTATAAAAAGTAAACGCTTCTGCGGCATTACCATTAAAGTTAATCCATGGGTTTATTGTCATACAACACTCATTATACGACTTATATAGTCTTTGACTGTCTACAAAAAACAGGTCTGTACATCGAACCTTCGTAGCCACTATATCTACCTAAACAGTGAAAATTTACTCGTTAATTCTTTCAATTCTTCAGTCTCACCAAAAAAACAAATTCCGTAGTATTCGAGTTCCCCCTCTTTTGATTCTTTAGTTCGTCGCATTTGATCTTCTGACGTACCTATGGTCATGGTGCTTGTGAAATCTGTAAACGGAATAGTGCGGTTTATAATTTCCTTTCGCAATGTTCTGATCTTATTTGAATTATCTGCCTGTAGCACAATAAATGGAAAGTGGGAGATGCTCGGATGAATACCTCCATCCATATCTGTATAGTCCATAAAACACATTTCTTCTGTCTTTTCAAAACTTCCACAAAGACCTGCGGTCATGTGGCCAAGTGCATTCATCAGCTTCCCCGCTTCTACTTTTTTATTTAAGACTGCTACGAATCGACGTGAGTTTTCATTGGGTAATGGGTTCATGTTTTATTTCGGAGTATTAGCGTTAACGAGTGTATTATTTGAGAAGATAATTTTGCTTAGAACGGAAATTTTTATAACTGCTCTGGACAGAGCGCAGAAAATTGTTCTTTAAAATATAGACCTATTCCTCGTAATCTGTTATCAGTCTTGGTGCTCGCAGTGTAGAGCGTGATATGTGGGAACGAGACCGGAAAAGATGTTCCAAGTATCTGATTAATGGTTTGGTAAAAACTTTCTAATTCAGACACTTCTATAATTTGAATAATAGAATGTCTCTCCTCACCTTCTTCATACGTCTTAGATATCAAATAGTATTCATCTACCAGTATGTATGACCATGAATACTCTTTTAAAAGAGTCGAAATATTTCTGACTATCGAAGTTTTTTCTTCAGTAGAAAATTTATCGAGTCTAAGACCTATTTCTTCTCCAGTCTGACGACCAATGATAGTAAAATGAAATTCATTTTTTTGGAACAGACCCTTTTCCTGAGCCACTCCCCTTGTCTTTTCAAGAGCACTAATAGGTGCCTCAACTTGCAACAATGCGTTTAAGGTTTCAGGATCAAACTTCAATATTCGATCGGGGGCGGGGGTATGTGTATCTTCATCCATGATGAGAAGTATATCAAATTTGAATTTGGGTCCACTATGAAAGTTTTAATCTTCGCAAGGAAGTGAGAATAGCGATACGGAAATAATTATTCTGAGTGTTTCAATAAAAATTCAAGCAATTCTGGGAAGTTGTCCATTGGTTCTGGCCAGCCAAAGTGAAATTTGTCATCGAATTCAAAATATTCAGTTGAAAGTTGATCCCGGACGAAACGACCTTCTGTAACAGGTACTATAGGGTCATTGATAGATTGAAATTGTGCTATCCAATTTTGATTTGCCTTTATTGCTTTCCAATCCCAAGGTTTATTAAAATAACCAGATTGCTTTTCCATACTGTCACCCAAATCAGTATGATACGTTCCCACAAGGATGGAACCTTTTATTTTGTGGGTTTCTGCGTAGCGCATTGCAGCGATAGAGCCTGTTGACCACCCAACAATAATATCGTTTTCACCTACACGAACATGATTTTCTAAGAATGGTATCCAATACTCTGATCGAGCAATGATAGAGTCAGGCATAGTTTCAAAAAAAGTTTTATAACCTCTTTTTTCCAATTCTTGTTTTAGCCAACTAGCCCACGCAAACGCCCAATGGGTGGCGTTATTTCCGTGAAGATATACGATGCGATTTTTCATATTGTAATGATACCAAACTTTACATTCGACTAACTCCCTCAGCGTCAGACCTTCGTGGTTCAATGTACACCTGACACACAAACCACTTTTTATCTAAACAGCACTATTTTTCAGCAATCTCTTTGAGTTTTGCTAATGCTTTAGGCCACATGTCGTTAAACATATCTTTCCATTCTGCTGGCACCATTAATTCAACACACACTTCAGTACCACCTTCAGTATCCACGAACGTGTAGTTTTCATAACCCTCTTGTCCTTCTACAACAGGCCATGGATTTTTCTGGCCATCTTTAAAGTCCCCTAGATGCTTTATTGATACAAATTCATGCAGTCGATTCTCTGCAATCAGTGCATACATACCCTCCACGGTTCCCTGTTCACTTGGTCCGATAAATTTAATTTCACGTCCCTTCTCCCAACTGCCATCATATGTAGAACCCTCATGAAAAGCTACCGTCCATGCTTCATAGGTATCTTTTTCTAGCATAGTATCCCAAACTTTTTCTCTCGGTGCGTTAATGATTGTGGTGAATATAAGTTTTTCCATATAATTAAAAATATAAATTTTATAGCTACTTCCTCAAAACTTTCTCCATCGGCCTTCCTTTTGCCAACTCGTCTACAAGTTTATCCAAATAGCGCACCTCACGCATGATCGGTTCTTTAATTTCTTCTATCCGCACACCACAGATCATTCCGGTAATCTGTGTACGCAAAGGATTGAGTCTCGGCGCCTCTTTAAAAAATGTCTCGAAATTCACATCCTTTTTGATCTGGGCATTTAGTTTGCTTTTGGTGTACCCAGTGAGCCAACAGATGACCTCATCAACCTCTTCTTTGGTACGACCTTTCTTTTCAGCTTTTGCGATATACATCGGATAGACTTTTGCAAAAATCATTGCGGATACACGTTTTAATGTTACTTCACTTGTCGGCTTCATATACATTGATTGTATCAAAAATCGGCTTTGAATCGAGCCTTCAATATTGCTTTATAGCGAAATGCGTAAAGTTTCGACTCTGTTGCACCATCCTTAACAGGCAAAAAATTGCAGCTTCTGTATGTGTCACGTGACCGCGAGGTGTCTCGGACGATGGTAGAACTCTTGTACCTCTCTCACCTAAATATTGGGATACTTTTTTTTCTTCCGGTAGTATACGAATACCAAGGCTTCGCAGGAGCTCCATTCATGAAATCAATGACTGCTATATACGTATCAAGTACACATGGATCTTGTCTAACTCCTGATATTTTGCACAGTCTACGGTATAGGGTTAGTGGATTTTTATGTACTAGTTCAATAGGTTTATGTAGTCCAAGCAATTCGAAATCTCTTGCTATCGCTGGACCAACATTTGGAATATCCTCAAATATTTTAACTTCTTTTGCTGTTTTAGCTTTCACTTCTGAAGTATAGCAAAAAAAATTCTATATTTGGCCGTATAGGAAGAAAACGGAGCTTTTTTGACTACATCGTAATCGTTGGGTAGACATGTTCTGGATTTCGGTTTTCTTCCTCAACTTCAAGTAAACGAAAGCGTGGTATTCCGTCGGTATTCATTCCGGTAAACCGTCCGAGTGAGGTTGCATAGAGCTGACCATGATCATAAAGCGCTCGATATATAACGACAAACTCATCTCCATCCTTATCTGCATCTTTTGCGATATCAACGACAATATACTGATTGCCGCGATAGTGTTCATACACACGATTACGCATCACCAAGGTCTCAAGTTTTACATTTTGCATACGTAGTACTATAGCAAAATTGTAGCTGTCTGCCAGGATATACGTAGGCATTTTTGCTCTACATAAGCTCCCCTACTACTTTCTGTACCACGTCATCAATAGAGTCGTCTGGCTTAATACTGATTTCTGTAACATCCAAACTTTCCTTATATCCAAGGATGAGTGGCAATTGCCTCTCATTAAAACTTTTTATCCGATCTGCATGTGTAGAGCCGTCATGCATCAAAATTTTTCGGTCGCGCAATTGTAACCTCAGGAGGGCTTCAGAATCCTCGAGACATAGATGAATGACCTTAACTTCATCGAAAAAATCTTTAATGCGCTCAATCAAACCATATCCGACTTGTGAATCAAGAATAATCACAGGATACGTACTACGTGCATTCAAAATAATTTGATCAGCTTTCTTTCGATCTTCTAGTGTATACCCTTCTATTGAGGGATTAGGTCGCACTTCTTCCAAGAGCCGGCCATAAGAAAAATGCACTGCATCAGGCTTCAATTTTGCGATTGATTGACCGACTGTGGTCTTCCCACTTCCTGGTTTGCCAATAAGCCATACGAGTGTATTCATTTGAGCAGTATAGCGTAATTCAGAAGTCGAACCAATTGTATTGAAAAAGATAGGTCAATTGACGAGCTGACCGTTTGGGACGATGTTTTAGTGTCCTATGTCACGTCGTGAAAATAATGGTGCATCAAAATTAACTTCGAGTAGTTGTGCGATGGAAATAAAGTCTGAGTCCTCAAAGATACGACTTACGTCATCATTTTTTGCGATGGATTCTCTCTCCCACTCTGTATAATCGTTTGGCGATTCTGGGCCTAAAATTGTGTGAGCAAAAGCATCGAGTGAATCAGGACTAATCAAGGGAGCATCCCCGGTATGACTATCTCCGGTGTTTAGTATGTTTTCGAAGTTGCATAGTACACTCCAAAATGCTGTGCGAAGCGCAAAACGTGTGTGCGCATTTCCCTCATAGAGAGAATTTACTCTTTTGCGAATCTCAGCTAGGGTGATCGGTAGCTGCCCTTCTTGAGTATATGCCAAGAGCTTATGGGATGTGTCCATATCTGATTTCCGCTCTGCAACACGTTGACTAAACAGACGCTTACCCTCATCCTCCAAACGCTTAAGTACAGAGTCAGTGTTGGGAGCGAGTGCACTATGTAGTGCACATAAGAGACCTGCAACTTTCACAAGACGAGAAAGATCTTTAACAGGAACATATTTTTCAAAATCTTTCATTACCCCAAGTTGAGCGAGAACAGAATGCGCCCAACGCTCGACCTCTGAATATTCCTGCATACCTAAAAGCTCAGACACTGGCGTACTCTTAGATGCTCTTTCTATCCGCATGATTTAATTAAAGCACGAGCATCTTCGGAACAACGATGGAATACTGTGAACAGTAAAACTTCATTCTTTTTGAGCATACATAAAATACACAACCTCTACATCGTCTTCATCTCGAGAAACTTATCGTAAGTAGACTTACGATCTAAGTTCTATTCTACTGACCGTTTGGGAGGATATAGAAGTATTTTTAGCTAATACTGGTCAGATTCAATAAGTTTTTTTAAAAAGTTTCTATCAAACTCTTGGTGATCGCCATCTAAGTGTTGTTTATATTCCAAAAGGACTCTTGGGTGCATCAATGTGACTGACACTCCGTCAATATCTTTTTTGACATCAGGCCACTTTTGATAAATTTCCTTATTTTTAAGCCATGTACTTCCATCTGAACTTTTCATCAGAAGAGTATTAACGTCTGTTAGATCTATATCCTGTCCGTTGTAAGCAAGGGACAGAGTAATACAATCCCACTTTTCGTCTAGATAGTGCTTGGGACCTACTACAACGTACTCCTCTACCAATGGCATAAGTCTAGAAAAATTTTCTCCTGAAAAAGAAATATCTATATCATTAATTTTTCTACCGGAACCATAAAGGAATGTAGCCATACCGCCCCCAACCCGATACGGCATATTATTCTCATTTAAGATTTCAGCAATCCACTTAAGTGCATTCAAAGTGTTATCGTTCATGAATAAAGTATACCAAAGTCCCGCCGTCGCTGTCTGGTATGAATATTAAGTGTTGGAAATATAAGTGAAATGTTGAGCTGACCGTCTGGGATAAAGTTGGTACTTCTCTGACAACCCAGGTTATTTACCTGCTTTAATTAAAGTCTTAAGATTATTGTCCATATCGTCAGTCATTTTAAGGAAGCGTGGAAAGATACTATCGTTCTCAATATCCGTACTATTGAACGGAAGAACGAAAACCTTTCCTTTTTCAATAACTATTTTAACTCCTTCCATTTCAAAACGTTTTATCAAATCATCAATAGGAGTAGCGTACCCAGGGAATTCGTCAGATTCTGCTTTGAGTTTCTGATATCCAATTTCTTCTAGGCCCTGAAATGGAAAAGCCTCACTATACCCAGTCAATCTTTCAGCAAGGGCAAGATACTGCTGGAGAGTTAACTCTGATTCTACTTGTGGTATTGATTCAGACATATAGAAAAGTATATCATCTCGCTGATTTGAACTCATTACATATGAATTGTGTAGCAATTTTGAACGAGCTGACCTCCTGGGACGACATTCGAACTATTCTAGAGAAAAGTAGCTTCCCACTGCTTAACAACTGCGAGTGACTCCTCCTCTAGCTCAGCTTGCTGAACCATCTCAAGTGGTCTGTTAAAGGTCTCGTTGAGAGACACTGTCTTGTATGTTCCACCATAGTACTCAGGTGATACTTTTACTTTCGAACATGCAAATACTATCTTCTCTATTCCGCTCCACATGGATGCAGAATGACACATCGAGCACGTTTCCATCGATGCGTAGAGCGTAGCACCTTTTAAATCTGACGAAGCAATATTCTTACACGCATCTCTAACGGCTGACATTTCGCCATGGCTTGTTGGGTCGTTAAGTTTATTACCGATACTGATGCCTTCACCTATAATCTTCCCATCTTTCACAACTACAGCTCCTGCTGGGAAACCGCCTTGAGCTACTGACTCTCGCGCCTTCTCTATCGCCTTTTTAAGAAATTCAGCATTATCCATAGCAAAAGTATACCAGACCTGAGACTCGAACTAAATCTGTGCAATTAAAAATAGCTACATTATTGTTTCTTCTGCCTGTGACGATATTGGAACTTTTTTATCGGCCAAGTGACGTAAGTAATTCTTTATTTTCAGGTGACAGCGAAAGTTCAGTTTCACTGTCAATTTTTTTCTTTTTCTCTAAATTTCGATCTCCAGGCACTAAGACTTTAGAGTTTCCTGTCTTCGGTCTTTGTGCTCGTATTTCCTCGTTAAGGATTTTTATAGACGTTTCATACATTTCTCTTTTTGTTACCCTACTTATGTCGATCACGATAATAAACCCTCCATGTTCAGTTTCAATATACTCATCACTCATTTCAGCACTTGTTTGTGCCCCAATGAGTGCGCTCGTCATTACTTCCATCAGATAGTTAATGTTGTACCCTTTGTACCCTCCACCCATTGGCAAAAGGTTTGAAACACCCTCAGCATTTAAAGCTTTATCTGCATCTGCTGTTTCGTTACCCTCATTGTCAACTGCTGTATGGAGAGGAAGGGCTACTTTCTCCTTTTTCGCTTGTACAATTTTAAAATATGGAATTTCAGATGTTGCCATATCAATGACTATGTCACCTTTATCACCTGGAAAACCATAGGTCATAGGGTTGGTACCAAAAACTCCTTTAGTTCCATTTATTGGCACAACAGCATCCGGACCGCCATTCCATGCACCGAGAGCAAACAAGCCTCTTTTCGCTAACCCTTGGGTCCATAGGTGCATAATATGCATGCCTGCTGAATTGACAATACTTATCATGGCGATTCCATTCATTCCAGCTTTCTTTTCAAGCTCATCGTGAATTTCTTTTATTTTAAGAGAAGGACCACGTCCTCCAAAATCGTATTGGGTGTAGCCAGGTAGATCAATAGTTTTTTTAATTGCCCCGATTTTTCCTTCCCAAGATTGAATATCCTTTATAGTGTCATCTTGATATTTTTGATCGTGTGAAGATTTACGTAACTCAGTTTCTATAACTTCATCAGCAAAATATTCTGCTTCTACTAAAGCTACATGTTTCACCGCTGCTTTAATAAGCAGATTTCTCAACTCAGGTATTTTCATAATGTCAGTATAGCAAAAGTTCCCACGTCCTTGAATGGTAGTAATAATCCGTATAAAGTGGGCTCTAACCTTCTTATTTCACCGTCTGACACGATATTAGAATCTATTCATCCCGTTAACACTACCGTTCAAAGCGCGAAGGGAGATCCTAACGGATTCTTAAGCTTCGTAACATGATTTAGTTCCGGCTCAATCCTGTGCGTTCCCCTCCCGCGCTTAAAATAGTAGTAATAAGTACTCT
>JACCDT011545031.1_pt1 | contig 19023 bp, 28 predicted proteins | sample 7446291 | NCBI WGS metagenome assembly JACCDT01 (sample SAMN15323446, study PRJNA562643) | freshwater metagenome | isolation source: river surface water | place: USA:Blue River Watershed | collected 2017-08-17 | reverse complement strand
TAGCTGGCGCAGAACTGGTCGAGGTCGACCAGCACGTCGTCCATGCTCGCGCCCATGATGAATGCCTCGACGTGCGTGTCCGTCACCTCGTCCGGCTCCGTCACGAAGATACTCTCCAGGAACTCGACCGCTTGCGATTGGGTGAGCCTCATCCCCGCGCCCTCTCCGCCTGCCGGTAGCCGAGAAGCCAGTCGAGTGCCTCCTGACGGGCCGCGTCGATGTCATACGGGCAGTCGCTTTCCGGCTTGCCGTCCTCGAAAGCCGCGACGCCGTGGTCGAACGCCTGCGATCCGGGAAAGCCGTCGCGCTCGATCTCCTCGTCGCTGAGGCCCGCAGGCTGTTCGGCCGGTGTCTCCGGGCGCTGGTCGATGATCTCCGGCTCAGCGGGCTTCTCCGGGGCTGGTTTCGCGAGGCGTTCGGCGAGCGGCCGGCGCTCATCTGCCGGAGTCACGTCCTTCATGGACATCTCGCGAACCTCGTCGTCCGAATAGGCGCCCATGATGACATCGGCGCGATGGCGCCGTGCCCATCCGCGACCGGCGGCATAGGCAAGCTGCTGGTCCGGGTCGTTGTGCCACATCGGCGAGTTCTTGATGGTGATCTGGTCGAGCGTCATCGTCTCGTATTCGAGAGTGTCTCCGTCGATCACGGCGTAGGCGATGCACTTACGGTTCCCCGTCGCCGTCCGCTTCGCGATCTCGTTGCCCTTGTACGAGGTGACGGGCTTGTCGAGCATCTTGATCTCGCCCTCGTAGCGATAGCGCAGCCTGACGCCGGCATTGTTGAGGGCGGCGGTGAACACCTTGGCCTGGTAGCCGATCGGGCCTCCCGGCTTGGCCTGATAGGTTTCCTGCGCGAGAGCGAATGGATCGACGCGCCATTGTGTCGCCCGCATCGTAACGGCGAGGCAGAGCGCCGGCTTTTGCCGCAGGTGCTCGGGCAACATCTCTCCGGCCTTCGACATGAGATCGGCGAAGCGAACCACGTCGCCAAGGTTGTTGAAGGTGTAGGCGCCGAGGCCGGGGTCGAACGTCCGAACTTCGGAAACGCTTAGAGCAACCTTGTCGATTGCGGCCGGAGGGGAAGATTGGTCGGTCATGCTGCGGCTCCGATGTTGGGCAGGGTTCCGTCGATCTGCTGCTGCGCCAGTTTCTCGCGAAGGGACGGCGGCAGCGAATAGGTGACTTCGTTCTCGTCGTAGACGGGCAGCGGCGGGCGTTCGAGGATCTGCGCGATCCGGTCGATGCCGCGGCGGTTCTGCATCCGCGCCCAGTAGAGACAGTCCGCATCAAGGATGATCGGCTGCACATGGTACGGGGCTGACTTCTCCGCGAAGATCAGCACGGCATCCGTCGCCGTCACGCCGAAGACGCGTTCGATACCCTCGATGCAGAGCGCAAGCTGCTGGTGATAGGCGTACTTCGTGATGCTGCGGTGGCAGTCCGCGATCGAGGCCGAGGCGCAGGTCTTGAGGTCCGCGACGACTTGCCCGTTGAGTTGCAGCGCGTCGGGCCGGGCCTTGATCCACAGGCCGGTGATCTCGTCCTGCCAGATCAGGCTGACCTCCGGTTCGCCGTCGAACACGCCTGCCTGTATAAGCGGGTGCTGTTTCAGGTTCTTGATGAGCGCATGGATCGCGAGAAGATCGTCGCCGGTGATGACGCGCTTTCCTGCGGCCCGCTGTTCCGCTTCCCAGTCCTTCGCCGCGTTAGTCCTGCGGCTGTCGAACGGCAGGACGGCGTAGTGATCCGCGAAGACCTCATCGCCAAGCGCAAGGGCATGAGCCGCCGCGCCGAAGTCGAATTCCGGTTTCGGCTGCTGCGGGTAGGCGTCGGGATTTCCGTCCCACGACGCCCAAAAGGCCCACGCGCTGACATTCTCGACGGTGCGGATCGCCGTTGACGAGATGGACGGGCCGGGGCAGATCGCCTGGCTGTGGTAGTGTGACAGTAGGCAGCGGTAAGCGCCCGTCTCCGTGATCGTCTCGCCGTCTGCGATGGTGCGGATTTCCATCACGCGGACTCCCGCGCCAGACCGCGCCACTGCACGAGCCTCACCCGATCTCCGAAGCACTGTGCGGGCGTCGAATTCCACAGGAACGACAGGATGCTCTTGATCCCAGCGAGACTGTCATCATCGCCAAGGCGGATCGCGCCATGCAGGTCATTGCCGATCACTGCTTGCAGGAACGAACCCGGAATGATGCCGTGGATCACGTAGCGGGCAAGACCTTCGCGAAGATGCTCCGGCACCGTGTCGGCAAGGTTCTTGCGGAAGTCCGGGAAGTGGTTCTCGATCTCGTAAAGCGGGTTCATGTTCATCTCCAAGAAGCTGCCCCCGGTGACGGCTTGGGGGGGCTGCGCCTCGACGGGTTGCGAGGAGTCACCGGGGGCTAGTTGCCGCGCGCCCCAACAGGGAGGAAAAGACGCGCGGCCGAGGCAGGGCTATCCGTGAGCGGAGGCCCCGATCTTGATCTGCCGGCGGTAGATCGCCGTCTGTATGTCAGCGGTCATGCGTCCGGCCTCGATGAGCTTTCGCCGGAATGCCTCCAGCTCGTCGGCATCGTCGATGGTGCCGATGTGGTCCTCCGGCGTGATGATCTCGCCGCGGCGCACCTTCGCCATCAGTTCGGCATCAGCGGCCCTGGTCATGCTGTCACCCACGCGATGACGGCGCCGAGTGCCGCGACCAGCATTGCAAGCCCGAACATGGCGGACGGGGAGGACCAGAGCGGCGGATAGACATTCCGCAAAGCGCGAAGGGCATCGTCCCGCTGCTTCGTCTCGGCGCGGCACTCGATGGCGTCCTGCACGATCCGGGCCGTCACGTTGTCGATGAAGTCGCCGTGACAGGTCAGCTCGTGGCAGGCGAAGAGAACCTCGTCTTCCGGGTAGGTGCCGACCGGCGCCCTGATGATGGCGCGGGCGTTGCGAAGTGCGACCTCGACTGAGGCCGGGTGCGGGATGACGTTCATTTGCCCTCCAGTTGATCGGCCTCTCTCCGCGCTCTCTCGGCGTGGTAGAGGGCCATTTCGATGTCGCAGGAGACCCAGCCAGGGCGGCAACCGGGATATTGCTTTTCAAGGTCTGACGCTTCTTGGACCTTGCGTTCGGCAAATTCTCGGAGTTCGTTGGCTCTGGTCATCACTGCCTCGATTTGGTGATGACAGAAGATACGCAAAATGCGTAGCAGTCAAGCGTGAAAATAAACAAAATGCGTAGGCACGAATTTTGCGGATCGCGCAGGCCGGAGGCCGTGCTATGAGAACATGATGAGAAACGCACTTAGCGGATTGCGTATTGCCGTAGTTACGCAAATCGCTTAGTCTGCCAGCCATGCAGACAGTATCGGATTTCATCGAGGCGGTAGGTCGGGACAAGTTCACGGCCGAAACCGGATACAGCGCGCAGGTCATCTCCCGCGCGATCACAGACAACATCATGCCTTCCGGCTGGTATGTGACCGTGCGGGACGCTGTGTGCGCGCCGCGTCGCATTTCGGTCCCTGAGCACCTGTTTCGGTGGGCTGACAAGCGAAAATCTCCCTCAGTTTCAGCGTCGTCTTCTGAGACGCAATGATGGAGAGGTTACTGCCTGTCCGTAATGGGTTCGGTCAACGGCTGCGGTTGGCTGCTCCCCCACTTTTTCGCAGCACAGGAGAGACGGATGGAACTAGCAGTCCACCAGAACAAGATCATCAACACGTTCGACAAGATCGGGTCGCGCGAGAAGGAGCGCGCCTCGGATGCCGGCGAGGATCGGGAAGAGATCGGCAAACTGCTCGACCTCACGAACCTGAACAAGAAGGCCGTGTCCTTCTGCCGGATGCTGCACAAGCAGGAGCCCGACAAGCGCGCCGACATCATCCGGTCGCTGAAGCCGCTGCTCGACCTCATGGAGAAGCATTGGGACGGGCAGAACACGCCGGACATGTTCAACGCGACGGAAGATGAAGATTCGGCAGAGCCAGGTTCTACCTACGAGGGCAAGAACCCGGAGATCGTCGCCGAAGATGAGGCGTTCGAGAAGCACCTGGCCGAGGTCGAGGCGGCCGAGTGACACGAATCCTCGCCCTCGACACGGCGATTTCGACCGGCTGCGCGTTTGGCGTGGCCGGTGGAAAGCCAATCTGCTGGACGGTGAATCTCGGTGAGGCGAGTTGGGATATTCGCTTCTCCCGGATGCTCCGCCTTGTCCGACATGCGGTCGAGACGCACAGGCCCGATATGCTCGCCATAGAGGGCACTGCGGCTGGCGGTCATGGCAACCCCGACCTCATCGCTCTGGCGGGCTGTGCGCGCGCCCAAGCGGCTCTCATGGGGCTTCAGGTCAAGGTCTACATGCCGAACTCAGTGCGCCGGCATTTTCTCGGCAAGGCGCTGACCGCTCGTGATTTCCCCGGCAAGACCAAGGGAGCTGCCAAGGGTGCCATCAAGGCGGCGGTCATCGCCCGGTGTCACCTGCTCGGGTGGGACGTGAAGGACGATAACCAAGCCGACGCCGCCGCGCTTTATGACCTCGCCGCCAGTCTCACCAGCCGGGCGCATCAGATGACGACGGTCGGAGGACTCTTCCGGTGAAAATCGACCGCAAAGAATTCGTCATGATGTGGGAGGCTGGTGTGCCGGCCGCGAAGATGGCCGAGCATTTCGGCTGCCACATCGCCTACATCAGCTCGTTTCGGCAGCGCAACAACATTCCACGCCGGGGCAGAATTGCTCAGGACGGGACGGTGCCGAAGCCGGCAGGCACGATAAAAAAACCCGCTGCATCAGCTCCTGAGCCGCCCCAGTATCCGCCGGGCTCGATTCTCGCAACTGAGGGCAAGTACTCGCTGCTCTGCGAGTACGCATTGCGCCACGGGATGACCTACCTGGGAGCGCTGCAATCCTGGCACAGGGAGCGGGTGAAATGACCGCGCAGCGCAACACCATGTGGCAGGCCCGCGTGAAGTTGCTGCTTCGGGAAGGATTCGGCACCGAGGACATCGCGATCATCACCGGATCATCCGCCGACGACGTGCGGCGCGAGATAGAAATCCTTCGCTCCGATGGCGAACTGAAGACGATCTACAGGAGGCATGGATGAGCGGGTTTTACAAGATGGACCCCGCCGCTTGGGACTTCGGAACATCGGAACTCAGTCTGGAGGAGGAAGCCGCCTATCTTCGGATCGTCAACGCGATCCATAAGCATGATGGTCCGGTGCCAAATAATGACCGGGTACTGGCGGGTCTTTTCCGGTCATCTACACGCAAGGCGAGATCACTTGTCGATGCCTTAGTGGCGGCCGGGAAGGTGGTCATCGATGACGGAAAAATCTGGAACGAACGAGCGCGTTCGGATCTAGTTCGTCGTGGGTTCACGTCCATTTCGAGGGCTGAAAGTGGTGCGAAAGGTGGACGAACGCGCGCTGAAAATGCTGCTAAGCCATTGGAAAACAACAATCAGCCGCAAGCAAATGCTTCAAGCAGAATAGAGAAGAATAGAGAAGAAGAAAAAGAAGAAGGTAAACCTTCTTCCAAAAAGCAGATCAGAGGATCGAGATTACCGGCTGACTGGCAGCTTCCGAAGGCCTGGGGCGAGTGGGCAGTCAGCGAGGGTCTACCGCCCGACGAGACGAGGCGAGAGGGCGAGAAATTCCGGGACTACTGGATCGCCCGGCCCGGCAAGGACGGCGTGAAGCTGGATTGGGGGGCGACATGGCGGAACTGGGCGCGTCGGCGGATCGACGAGCGGCGGCCGCGACCGGCGCCGCAGGGGGATTTCTGGACAGGTAACAGGGTGGTTTCGTGATGGACCTGGATGCATGGATCGAGCGGGCTTCGATCATGGAATTTGACGGCGGCATGTCTCGCTTCCGGGCTGAGACGCTGGCCGCCCAGGCACAGGGGTTTCAGCGCCGGGAGGTTCTCGATGAGATCGAGCGCAGACGAAATCTTGCGAAGGCACGGGATCAGCGTGCGGAGGATGAGCGGAACGGTGAGGGCGCTCTGTCCGGAGTGCAGTCACACCCGCAAGAAGGGGCGGCGTGATCCATGCCTGAGCGTGACGTTCAAGTCGGATGGGATCGTCTGGAAGTGCTGGCACTGCTCGCTTGAGGGAGGGGAGTTCTATGAACGTGATGGACTGGTTGAAAGGCGTCCGCCGACTGGACGGAGATCTCTTGGCAGAGATGGGGGTCAGGGCGACGACGCACGACCGGCTTGGCGAAGTGGCGGCGTTCCCATACAGGAAGGACGGGCGGAACTACGCGGCGAAGTTCCGGACGCAGGACAAGCGATTTCTAAGCACGGCCGGAGTTTCTCGGGGCCTCTACAACGAAGACGCGCTTTCGAGGGACCGGGAACTGCCCGTCGTGATCACCGAAGGGGAGATTGATTGTCTCAGCGTGATGCAGAGCGGTTTCCTGCGGGCCGTGAGCCTGCCTGACGGGTGGACGGAGGGGGGAACCAAGGCGGAAGCCCTTGTTGCCGTCAGCGAGGCTCTCAGCGCGTCTCCGTACGTGGTGGTCGCAGGTGACAATGACCGGGTTGGGGAAAGCCTACCGAAGGCGGTGGCGAATATCCTGGCCGGTCACGACGTGCGGTATGTGACGTGGCCGGAAGGCTGCAAGGATGCGAACGATGTCCTGATGATGCACGGCGAGGGCGTAGTCGCCCAGTGCATCAACGCGGCAAAGCGCGTCGATCCGCCTGGAGGAACGATTTCCGGGTTCTCCGACCTGCCTCCGATGTCTGCGCAGCGCGTCCTCAAGGTAGGCCGGCATCCGTTCGACGAGGTGATTGCGATGGAGGTCGGCGAGATTTCCGTCTGGACCGGCCTGCCTGGCAACGGCAAGTCCACACTTGCGACATGGATTGCCGACGAGGTGTCCCTGCATGAGGGGATTAGGGTCGGCAACATCGGCTTCGAGACGCATCCATACCGGGTGCGCGACCAGCTCGCCCGCTCCCATGCCCACAAGCCCTGGCGCGATCTCTCCGAGCCGCAGAAGCAGGAACTCATCGCCGACTTAGATGCTCGTTGGCGGCTCGTCCATGCAGACCCGAACGTCGACAACCATCTAGGATGGCTGGAAACGATGGTTCGGACACTCGTGGTCCGTGACAGGTGCAAGTTGGTTCTCGTCGATCCGTGGAACGAACTGGAGCATCTTCCGGAACCCGGAGAGAAGATGACCGACTACATCGGATTCGCGCTCAAGACGATCCGTCGATGGGCGAAGGCGCTGGAGTGCCACGTGATGATCGTTGCGCATCCGGCGAAGATGAAGACGGACGGTGCGAAGCCGCGGCCTCCGACAGGCTACGACATCGCCGACAGCGCGGCCTTCTTCAACAAGCCCGGTCTCGGGATCACGATCCATCCCGATGACGAGGAAAACAAGGTCCGGATCATCAACTGGAAGACCCGGGACGTGCTGGCCTACGGCGTCTCCAAGGGCACGGCCGTCGTTGAATACGCGCCGGCATGGGGCTGTTACCGCGCGATCGGGCAGGTCGATCACCAAAGCCGGATGGGGTTCTGATGCGAGGTTGGCGGTGATCAGCGTCTACAGCATGAAGACCGGCTATGCCCGGCACGATCCGCAGCTGATCCGGTTGAGAAACCCGCAGACGGGCGCCTATCTGCACATGTCCGGGAATGGTGAGACGGCTGGAAAGGCCCACGCATGGCTTGGCCTCAAGCGACAGGCAAAGATGATCCGCGAGAGAGCGAAGATTCGCGGGGAAGCATTTCCGTACAAGGTGGAGGAGCCATGACATACGCGATCGGGCAGGAAGTGCCATGGGTGCAGCGGCCTCCGCTATGGCGGGACGACGGTCCGCGGTGGTATCCGCTGATCACGGCGCCGCAAGCGGAGCTGCCAGTCTCGGCATGGCTGTGGCGCAACGGGGCAGAGGAAGCATGGTATCCGACCCGCGAGCACAGGACGACGATCACCCGCGGCAAGAAGCGGGTAATCGTGCGCATGGTCCCGGAGTGGCCGAGATACATCTTCGCCCTTTGCCCAGGTTCTCCGGTGTCGTGGGACGCTCTCATCGAACGGAGCAACCGTAAACTCGTCGGCGTGGTGACTGTGAACGGCGCGCCGGCCATCATCGACGACGACGCCCTCCTAGCGATGCAGGACGTCCCGAATACGCTGAGGGCCATCCGGCAGGCCCGCATCGAGGCGCAGCGCATCCGTAAGGGAGACAGCGCGGTCATCCTCGACGGTGAGATGAAGGGATGGGAGATCACCGTCAGCGATGTGGACGGGGAATTCGCAGCATTCATGATCCCGCTCCTGGGCGGGGCGATGTCAAGGATCGAGGTCGGCCGGCTGAAAAAGGTGGGTCCATGAAGGTTCTGCTGCTGCTCTCCGCCCTGTGCGGAGATGGAGCGGAAGCAGTCCGCCCGGTGGTGATCGGCATGTATGCGACATACATCGCGGCACGGCTGCACATGCTCACAGCGCCGCATCAAGGCAAGATGATCTGAGCGTCAGCGCACACTCTTGACGAAAATCTGCTTTTTCAACATTATGCGCACAATCCCGGCGACTGTGGTAGTCGGGGCGCATGGGGATATACCCCGTCCGTAGGGCACCACGGGACACGCCCAGACGCCAGCGCACGCGCGACCGTCATAAGCCTGATATATGGCTAACATCACCCCATGACGAAACCGCAGACCCGCGGAGCGGGGAGTATCTCATCAACGGGACGCGATCCAATGGGCAAGAGGGGAAGGCCGCGGATAATGAATGACCGCATCCGCCAGGACTTTCTGGCGCGCGTGGCAAGCGGTCGATCAGTGCGCGACGTCTGCTCAGACGCAGACATGCCTTCGCGCCCGGTGATCTACGAAGAACTCGCCGCGAACAAGGATTTCGCTGACCATTACGCGCGGGCTTGTGACATGCGGGCCGATGAAGTCTTCGACGAGATGGTCCAGATCGCCGACACGCCGATGATCGGTGAAACCACGAAGATCCTGCCGAGCGGCGAGAGAGAAACCACGGAGGGCGATATGATCGCCCACAGGCGGCTCCAGGTTGACGTTCGGAAGTGGGCGCTAGCCCGCATGTCACCAAGGAAATATGGCGAAAAGCTCGCGGTTGGCGGCGCGGAAGACCTCCCGGCGATCAAGTCCGAGACACTGACAGACACGGAGTTTGCCAGGCGGGTCGCGTTCCTGCTGGCCCAAGGCATGAAGGAAGCGGCGAAATGAGCAACCTCAACCCGGTCACGAGCATCTTCAACGTGGTGGATTGCCTGATTGACCAGTCGGTCGATGACGATCTGAGTGAGGCTGTGCCGCTCGGTGGCCGGGTGTTGACGGGCCTGGTGATGCCGGCGGCGTGGACTGCTGCGGACATCACGTTCCAAGCCTCCGTGGATGGCACGACCTACTACGCGCTGGAAGATGTGACGACGGGCACACCGGTCGCGGTCGGCATCACGTCGCCAGCCGCATCGAAGCACTACGCGCTCAACCCGAACCTCTGGTTCTCGGTGCGGTTCCTCAAGATCGCGACGAGTGCCGGCCAGGCCGCCGATCGGACGATCCAGCTTATCCTCGGCGATCCCACGTCGAAGTGACGCGGGCGGGAAAATGTTCCACTTGTCGCGTCATATCGCCGCCAAATCGGAACGCCCGTTCTCCTGAAATGGCAGGAAATGCCGCTTTCTCGCTATGGCCGACAGGAACAAGCGTTCTGATCCGGGGGTAAAATGGAGCTTTCCGAGGTTCTGGAACGGCTCAACGCGCTGGACCCGGAGGCCCGCGAGCGGCTGATGGAGGAGACGGTCAAGCGCACTGCCGATCGGAAGTTCATCCCCTCGCCCGGCCCCCAGACGGATGCGTGGTATTCGCCTGCTGACGTCCTTCTCTACGGCGGTGCGGGCGGCGGCGGGAAGTCGAGCCTCCTTGCCGGACTGGCGCTGGAACAGCATCGCCGCTCGCTCCTGATCCGGAAGAGTTACTCGGACTTGCAAAAGGGCGGCGGCCTCATCGACGAGGTATTGAAGTTTCACGGGAGCCGGGTGGGGTTCAACGGATCGCCGCCGGCCAAGCTCCGGTTCGGAGATGATCGGGTGATCACCTTCGGCGGGGTCCACAACCCCGGCGATGAGGAGAATTTCCAGGGCCAGCCGCGCGACCTGCTCGGCATCGACGAGGCGGTGTACCTGAGCGAGTATCAGGTCCGGTTCCTGATGGGATGGGTTCGATCCGAGATACCGGGCCAGCGGACGCGGACGGTGCTCGCGACCAACCCGCCGTTGACGGCCGAGGGTGACTGGATCATCGGCATGTTCCGGCCGTGGCTGGACCTGACGCATCCGAAGCCGGCGAAGTCAGGCGAGCTGCGCTGGTTCGTGACCGACCCGGAGGGCAGGGATATGGAGGTTGACGGGCCTGATCCGTACCAGTTCCCAGGCCAGCCGAAGCCCGTCCTGCCGCAAAGCCGGACGTTCATCCCGTCGCTTCTGCGCGACAACCCGTTTCTCTCGCACGATTCCGCATATGCCGCGGCGCAAGACAACTTCCCGGAGCCGATGCGTTCGGCCATCCGCGATGGCAACTTCATGCTCGCCCGGCAGGATGACGACTTCCAGGTCATCCCGACTGAGTGGATCAGGGCCGCACAGGCGAGATGGACTCCTGAACCCCCGGCCCATGCGCCGATGAGCGCGATCGCTGCTGACGTAGCACAAGGCGGGGCTGACAACACGATCCTGGCCGCGCGGTATGATGGCTGGTTCGCGCCGCTGAAGGTCATCCCGGGTGTACAGACGCCAACGGGGAACGAGGTGGCGGGGCTGGTGATCGCGGAGCGCCGCAACGGCGCGGCGGTGATCATCGACATGGGCGGCGGCTATGGTGGCGCCACCCACATGAGGCTCAAGGACAACCTGATCGAGCCGTTGATTGCGCACAAGGGCGCCGAGAGTTCGGTCAGACGGACGGCGGATCAACAATTCGGATTCTTCAACAAGAGGGCCGAAATCGCGTGGCGGCTGCGCGAGGCGCTCGATCCCGGACAGGACGGCGGTTCCTCGATCGCGCTTCCGGATGATCCGGTGCTCGTTTCTGACCTGACCGCGCTGAAATTCGAGATCACGTCCTCCGGCATCAAGGTGACGCCCAAGGAGAAGCTCGTGGACGCCCTGGGGCGGTCGCCTGACCGTGGCGACGCGGTGATGATGGCCAACGCCTACGGGCCGAAACTGATGACACACGGGAACGAATGGCGGGGCTACGCGGGCCAGAAGAGGTCAGCGTCCGTCAAGGTCAACATGAGCCGCATGTCGGCAAGGAGGTCACGCTGATGGCTAACCTGTTCGCGAAACCGAAGATGCCGAAGGTCGAGCCGCCGACGCCTCTGCCCGATGAGAAGCAGTTGACCGCGGCGCGCAAGCGCGTGGTGGCTAGCGAGGTCGCATCTGGCGGCCGGCAATCGACTTACCTCACGTCCGCCGGACGGGAAACACTGGGCGCGTGATGCTGAATACTGACGCGAAGGCGCTGAAGGAGCGCGGCGATCGCCTCTTTGCGGCCAAGTCGACATTCGACCGGCGCAATCAGGACATCGCCGATCACTTCTATCCGGAACGGGCTGACTTCACCGTCTCCCGTGATCCGGCCGACGACTTCGCGGGCCATCTCATGACCGGCTATCCGGTGATGGTGCGGCGCGATCTCGGCAACTCGATCGGCGCCATGCTGCGGCCGAAGGGGCAGAACTGGTTCCACGTCCGGGCCGACAGGGAGGAGCGCGAGGACCACGAGGCCAAGATGTGGCTGGAGTGGTCTTCCGAGACAATGCGCCGGGCGATGTACGATCCCCGGGCCATGCTGACGCGCGCCACCAAGGAGACGGATCACGACTTCTCGGCCTTCGGTGGTGGCGTGATCTCGGTCGAGGTCAACCGGCGCGATACGGCGCTCCTCTACCGCAACTGGCATCTCCGGGATGTCGCGTGGGAAGAGGATGCCTATGGCCAAATCTGTGCCGTGCATCGCAACTGGAAGCCGACCGTCTCGCAGCTCTGCCGGTTCTTCCCGCGCGGTGTGCATGAGAACGTGACCAAGCGGCTCGCAGCGGAGCCGAACGAGAAGGTCAGCATCCGGCACGTGATGATCCACACGTCGGAATATGACGGGCCGAAGATTCGCCAGCCGTGGGCATCGCTCTACATCGACTGCGACAACGATCACCTGATGGAGGAGGTCGGAAGCTGGACGCGGCGCTACGTCATCCCGCGATGGGCGACTGTCTCCGGCTCACAGTATCCGTACTCGCCGGCAACCGTGGTCGCGATCCCGGATGCGCGCCTGATCCAGGCGATGACGCTGACGCTCCTCGATGCGGGCGAGCGCGCCGCCAACCCGCCGATGGTGGGTGTTGCGGACGCGATCCGTGGCGACCTGAACATCTACGCGGGCGGGTTCACGGCGGTCGATGCCGAGTATGACGAGCGCCTCGGCGAGGTTCTGAGGCCCCTCACGCAGGACAAGTCCGGCATTCCGTTCGGCGTCGATCTTTCAGACCGTGTGGCGGCTCAGATCAGGGAGGCTTTCTACCTGAACAAGCTGGCTTTGCCGCCGCAAGGTGGGCCTGACATGACGGCCTACGAAGTCGGGCAGCGGGTGCAGGAATACATCCGGCAGGCGCTTCCCCTCTTCGAGCCGATCGAGGAGGACTACAACGCCGCGCTTTGCGACATGACGTTCGAGACTCTCCTGCGCGAGGGTGCCTTCGGCAGTCCCGGCCGGATACCGGAAAGCATCCGCGGCGCCGATGTCAGGTTCACCTTCGAAAGCCCGCTGTCGCAAGCCGCGGATCGTGAGAAGGGCCAGAAGTTCCTTGAGATGAAGGCCATGATCGCGCAGGCGGTAGAGGTCGATCCGAATGCCGTCCACACGGTCGATTTCGGCGTTGCCCTCCGCGACGCCCTTCAAGGCACCGGGACGCCGGAGAAGTGGCTGCGATCCGAGGAAGCCATCGCGGCCGAGGCTGAGAAGGCCCGCGCCGCACAGGAAGCCGCGCAACTCCTCGCCGGGATGCAGCAGGGCGCCGACGTGGCCCAGAAGCTCGGCGCGGCTAGCCAGTCCTTCGCCGCATGAGAAAGCCCCGCGATCCGGCATGGAAGCCGGTTGACTACGCTGAATCGGACGTCCTCGCCATGAAGGCGCTGGCAACCGGGACCGCGAACGAGGTGCAACAGAAGCAGGCGATCGACTGGCTGATCCGGATCGCGGCCGGCACCTACGAGCTTTCCTTCCGATCCGACGCGGACGGGGGCGAGAGAGAGACGGCATTCGCGGAAGGTCGGCGCTTCGTCGGCCTCCAGGTCGTCAAGATGGTCAACATGCCGCCGGACCTGGTGGCGCAACTGAGGAAGCAGAATGCCTGATGACGTGATCGACGCGCCGCCGAATGGCGGAAACCCGTCCGACGCACAAAACCCCGCCGCCGAAGCCCCGAAGGACGGCGACAAGCCCCTTGCGGGTGGTGGCGGGTCAGACAAGCTTGTTGCGGCTCCTGCGGACTGGCCGGAAGATTGGCGCACCCGCATGGGTGGCGACGACAAGGACGCGCTCAAGGCGCTGGATCGCTACAAGAGCCCGCTCGACGTGGCGAAGGCCCTGCGCGAGGCGCAAAAGAAGATTTCCTCCGGGCAGATGAAGCCCACGCTGCCGAAGGATGCGACGGAAGAGGACATCGCCGCGTTCCGCAAGGAGCTTGGCGTGCCGGAAAAGCCCGACGGCTACCTTGAGGCCCTGCCGAACGGGCTGGTGATCGGCGAGGAAGATAAGCCGATCGCCGACGCATTCCTCGCTGCGGCCCATGCGGCGAACATGCCGCCCGAGTTCGTCGGCACCGCGCTCGACTGGTACTACAAGACGCAGGAAACCCAGATCGCCGAGATGGCGACGGCCGACAAGACGTTCCGCATGGCATCCGAGGATGAGCTTCGCGGCGAGTGGGGCGGCGAGTACCGGTCCAATCTGAACGCGGTCAAGAATTTCCTCGATGCGGCGCCTGTCGTCGGCAAGGACGAATCCGGCGCGGACATCACGCTCGGCGATCTCCTGCGAGGTTCCCGTGCTCCGGATGGACGAATGCTCGGCGATCACCCGGCCTTCCTGCGGTGGGTCGCCGACATGGCGAACAAGGAAAACCCGGCGGGCTTCGTTTCCCCGGCCGGTGGCGGTTCCCAGGCCGACACGGTGGCCGAGGAAGTCGCCAAGCTCGAAAAGTACATGCGCGAGGACCGCGCGGCGTACAACAAGGACGAAAAGGCCCAGGCTCGCCTGCGCCAACTCTACGATGCCCAGGAGAAACTGGCGCGTCGCTGACGGATACCCTCGCAAGAGCCCCGTCGATCCCGACCCTGCACGAAAGACAACGCCCCGCAGATCGCCCGGCACCCTCGCAAGAGCCCGGGCCGATCGCGGACACCCTGCGTCGGATGTGCCTCAACCCAAACCCATGAGGTAATCCAATGAGCGACACCGCTTTTCAGAAGCAGTACCGCCAGGAGATGATCGCTGTCTTCGAGCAGCACCAGTCCCTTCTGCGCGATACCGTGACGACCGAAGTCGTCATCAAGGGCAACCAGGCCGAATTCCTGGTCGCCGGTTCCGGCGGAGAGGCCACCACGCGCGGCGTGAACGGCCTGATCCCCGCCGGCATCACCGACAGCACGCAGTACACCGCGACGCTGGTCGAATGGCACCGCCTGGTCGAGAAGACCGGTTTCAATATCTTCGCCTCGCAGGGCAATCAGCGCGAGCTGCTGCAACGCGACGCGATGATGGTGATCAACCGGAAGATCGACTCGGACATCATCACCGAACTGAACACCGGCACGGTCAACACCGGCGCGGCAACCCCGGCGTCGGAAGACCTGGCGATCCGCGCCCTGACCATCCTGCAAAACGCGGATGTGCCGTGGGACAACAGCGTCTTCGCGGTCATCACGCCGGCGTTCAACGGCTATCTGCTCAAGGTGAAGTCCTACGCCTCGGCCGACTACGTGGACATGAAGCCCATGCCGGCCAACGCGAACGCATGGTCGGACCGGCCGAAGATGAAGCAATGGCTCGGCGTCAACTGGATCGTCCACCCGAACCTTCCGGGCAAGGGCACCAATGCCGAGAAGTGCTTCATGTTCCACAAGTCGGCGATCGGCCATGCCGTCAATTCCGGCGGGCTCATGTCGCCGGTCGGCTACGACGAGAAGCAGGACGTGTCGTGGGCGCGGTGCTCGATCTACATGGGCAGCCAAATCCTGCAAAACAGCGGAATCGTCGTGATGAACCACGACGGCTCGGCCTTCGTCGCAGCCTGACAGGAGGACTGACACATGGCTTACTCGACTTCGAACCCTCCGGCGCTGATCTCTTCGGGGGTCGGCGGCCGTGGCCAAGTGTGGATGTACAAGTCCACGGATGCGGAAACCGCGTTCGATGACACCGACTACATCACCAACGCCAGCGACCTCGGCATGGTCACGGGCGACTTCGTGCATGTCATCGACTCGACCAACGGCCTCGCCACCATGGCGCAGGTCACGGTCGACGCCGCTGGCAACGGCACCCTGTCGGCCCTGACGGCCATCACCTGATGGCTTGCGGCGGGGCTTCGGTCCCGCCGCTCCATTCTCATCAACGGAGGCCGATATGGCTTATGATACCGCTTATCCGCCGCGGCTTCTGGCTTCGGTGGACGACGGGGCAACCCCGTCCGTCTGGACGTACTACACGACCGACTCCCTCGCCGCCGTGCAGGCGTCGGGGTACTTCACCAACGCCGTGAACGTCGGCCTTCGGGTCAAGGACATCGTGATCGTGATCGGCCCAGGCAAGACGCCGACGCAACTCATGGTCGAAAGCATCTCGTCCGGCGCGGCAAGCGTCAGGCCGAATGCGGCGTTCACCCCGGGCGTCGGCATCTCCGGTGGCACCGGGACGGTGTTCTACTCGTGGCAGACCCAGGACGGGCCGGTCATCAAGTCGAACATCCTGATCGACATCACCGGACTGAATGCCGGCGGCACCGCTGGCGACATCATCGGCACCGATGGCGCCGGTGTGGCCTACCTGGGCCAGGTGACGGCCGCCAAGCACGGGACCATCTTCAAGGGGCAGATGACGTGCCTTGAAACCCCGGCTGGGCCGACCGGCGGCGATGACATCGACGTCTATGCGGCGTCGGTGGGCACCGGCGTCGAGGACGTGGCGATCTCGGGCATCTCGGGGCAGGCGCAACTCGTCAACGCGGGTGCCAGCGCCAAGGGGTCCACGGATGCCTTCACTGCCTTCCCGGCGGCGGATTCGTATCTCTACCTGGTCGGTCAGGGCACCGGTAACGCGACGTTCACGGCCGGCATCCTCCTGATCGAACTGTGGGGACACGGCACCATCGCATGACAACCGGGGCGGCTTTCGGGCCGCCCTTCCTTCAACCCATGAGGACCGCATGACCGATCTCAAGGAAGCCCCGGCCCGCAACGTCCAGCGGCCGACGCAACTGAACCTCGAAACCCACTACACGCAACGCTATGCCATCTTCGTGCCGAGCCATGTCACGATCGACGACGTGCTGGCGCCGGGCTGGTGGGCGCACGTGGCGATGAAGCTGCGCCCGGGCGACGAGGTGAAGGTCATCCCCGAAGATATGTCCTGGCGCGCGGTGGTGTTCGTCCGCGCCGTGAGCCGGGTCGAGGCCATCGTGCAGACGATCGAGTTCACCGAATTGGGGTCTGCGGTCAGCACCGTTGCGCCCGATGCGCCCTACTACGTCAAGTATGGCTCGCCTTCCGTCATGTTCCGCGTCCATCGCCGGGACAACAACGAAGTAGTCAAGGATCACTTCCAGACGAAGGAACAGGCCGAACAGTGGATCAAGAACCACATGAGGGCGGCGGCCTGACATGGCGATCTCGAACACCGACAAGCTGGACGTGTACAACGGGGCGCTTCGGCGCCTCGGTTCGCGTCGGCTGGCATCCCTGAGCGAAAGCCGCGAGCCGCGCCGGGTTCTGGATGACATCTGGAACGGCGGTGCGCTGGTGGACTACGCCCTGGAGCGCGGCGAATGGAACTTCGCCCTTCGGTCGGTGCAGGGCGCCTACAATGCCTCCATCACTCCGGAGTTCGGCTTTCGCCGGGCCTTCGACAAGCCCGACGATTTCCGGCGGCTGGCATCCCTGTCGGCCGACGAGTATTTCCGGATTCCGTTGACGGCCGAGGGCTACAGCGACGAGGGCGGCTACTGGCTATCCGACCACGACACGCTCTACATCCGGTATGTCTCTTCGCACGACAACTACGGATACGACTCCTCGCGCTGGACGGAGAGTTTCCGCTATTACCTCGAAACCTGCATGGCCTTCGAAGCGTGCGAGCGGCTTACCAATTCCCGGTCCAAGCTGGCAGACATCGCCGCCGACATGCGGAGATACCTGAGCGAGGCGAAGTCGACCGATGCGATGCAGGAGGGCGTGAAGTTCCGCCCGGCCGGCGCATGGGTGCAATCGCGCGGGCGCGGCCTCAGCCGTGACGGTTCGCGATGAAGACGCGCGACATCCTCGCCACGTTCAACCGCGGCAGGATCAGCCGCTTCGCGGTGGCGCGGGGCGATGTGGAACGGGTCCGGCTCTCGGCCGAGGAACAGCACAACTGGATGCCGCGCGTGCTCGGCTCCATGTCCCTGCGACCCGGCCTCAAGAAACACGGCCCCGGCGCAACGGTCGGCGGGGATGGCTCCTATATCCCGTTCGTGTTCTCGCGCGACGACACGGCCATTATCGAGTTCTCATCCTTCGGAATGCGGGTCTGGGACGATGGGGAAAACAGGGTCACGCGCAACACCGTGACAGCGACGTTCTCCAACGGCACGTTCAACACGGACCTGACCGGATGGACCGACGCTGACGAAGCCGGCGCGGCGTCGACGTGGGAAACCGGCGGCTACATGCAGCTCCTCGGCACCGGGTTCGCGGCGGCGAAACGCTATCAGGCCGTCACGATCACCGAAACGGCGACGGTCCACACGATCCGGATCACGGTCGAACGCGGCCCGATGCTCATGCGGATCGGCACCACGGCCGGCGATGATGACATCTTCCGGCAGATCGTGCTCAGGACCGGCGTGCATTCGATCGCCTTCGATCCGGACGGGAACGCCACGGTCTACGTACAGTTTTCCTCGACGCTGAAGTATCCAGTCCTTCTCGACAGCGTGTCGGTCGAAAGCGGCGTCATGACCCTGCCGACGCCCTGGGCAACGGCCGCTGACAACAAGACGCTGCGCTGGCGCCAGAGCGGGGATGTCATCTTCATCGCGTCCAACGTCCAGCAAAGGCGCATCGAACGGCGCGAGAACAATTCGTGGTCGCTGGTCGTCTACGAGGCGAACGACGGCCCGTTTCTGACGGAAAACACCGACAGCGTGTCCATCACGCCATCGGCCATTTCCGGGGAGATCACTCTGACGGCGACGCAGCCGCTCTTCCGTTCGGATCATGTCGGCGCGATCTGGCGCCTGACGTCGCAAGGACAGTTGGTGGAATCGTCGCTCGTCGCGGAATTGACATTCACGAACGAGATCAGGGTCACGGGCGTCGGGTCCGACCGGGATTTCACGGTGACGCGCGCGAATACGTGGTCCGGCACCCTGAGTCTGCAACGCTCCATCGGTGCCGTTGGTGCTTGGGTGACGGTGGCGACCTACACGACGAATGCCTCGATCACCTATAACGACGGACTTGACAACACGGTCGCCTTCTACCGCCTCGGTTTCGAGGCGGCGGCATATACCTCCGGTCAGGCCGATGTGTCGCTGGAGTTCTCAGCCGGATCAATCACCGGCGTCGCGCGCATCGTGGGGTATACTTCGGCGACGTCCGTGGATGCGATCGTCCTCTCGGACCTGGGCGGCACCGATGCCACGACGATCTGGGCGGAAGGCGCATGGTCGGACTGGGAAGGATGGCCCACGGCGGTCGAGATTTCGCAAGGTC
>JACCDT010476854.1_pt1 | contig 19025 bp, 13 predicted proteins | sample 7446291 | NCBI WGS metagenome assembly JACCDT01 (sample SAMN15323446, study PRJNA562643) | freshwater metagenome | isolation source: river surface water | place: USA:Blue River Watershed | collected 2017-08-17 | reverse complement strand
TATCGAAGCCGAAGACATGGGCCGGTACGGTGTCGAAACCGGCTGGTACTGGTCTGCTACCGGAATGAAGGTTGAGCCGACAAGCGACGAGATCGAAACGGCCGCAGCGGCTGAACGCGCGAAATCCGACGAGAGCGGCCGCTCGTTCTCCCTCGATTACCTCACCGGCCGGGCCACCTCCGACGGCAAGCCGATCGCCAACCCCGTCGCCCAGCAGTTCACGCACGCAGACGACGTGTTCGACGCTCCGTCCTTGGGAGAGCAGAACGACCTCGCCGCCCGAAGGAAGGTGGACCCGCCTGCGCCCAAGACTCAGGCGGCCACCGAGAAGGCGCTCCGCAAGCTCGCCGACGGGATGACGGCCTGGCTCGGCGTCGAACCCGTCGGCGACATCCAAGTCGCCGACGACGTGCCGACGGCCCGCACGATCCACAGCGAGCGCGAGGGCAGCATCGTCGTCGTCAACCCGTCGATGATCGCCCACCCCGAGGACGGCGGCACGTCGCTGCGGTTCATCACCCACGAGGCTGCGCACACCATCTCGCCGGAACGGACCCTGCCCGGCTTCTCCCATGACATCGAGGAGGGCGGCGCCGAACTCCTCTCCCAGATGCACTGGGCCGAGAGCTACAACCTCGTCGAGAACGACGCGATCCGCGCCGACGGCCGGTGGGTTGGTGGCCCGGCCGCTCTGTGGGGCCACGGCGCCTACCACGACCTCACCCGCGACCTTCTCGGCCGGGTCCTGGCCGAGAACCCCGAGGTCACCCAGGCCGACGTGAAGGCTCGCCTCGTCGCCCTGATGCGCTCCGACCACTACGAGCGCATGGACTTCCACCAGTCCACTGATGGCGCTCCCCCGGCGACCGGCGCCCAACTCGCGTGGCTTCTCGGCGGAGACCCCGCCGACTTCGACCGTGTGATCGCAGCGCGAGGCGAGCGAAACGACCTCGTGGAGGCCCCCGACGCCCCCGTCCCTGCCCCACAGGACACCCCGGCGGGGGACGTAGCCGGGCGGGCTGACACCGCTACGGCGGCCGCAGGGCGGGCCAGGCGGGCGCTCGCCGAGGTCCACCACGACGGCCTCGGCGTCAACGGGATCACGCTCCCCACGTTCCCGATGATCGTCGGCGCCGACCGGTCAGCGGAAACAGACATGCGACCGGAGGCAAACGACAGCGCAGACGGCGGTTCACCTGGCGCGCACACAGACGCTGCCGAACCGCCTCCGATCCCGTTCCACCGACCGACAAAACGGATGTCCCCTACCTCCGTCGGGAACATGGTCGCTGCCGGGGAGCCGTTGTGGCATTACTCCGAGGTCGCAGACGACGCACAGTCGATGGCGTTGCTACGCACCCAAGTCGCGGTGAACATGTACGACCCCGCAGAACTCAGCGAAGACATGGACGGTACGCTTGGCACGCTCCTGTGGCGCGAGAACCGCGGGTACAAACTCTCGCCGGACGACGTGTCGATGCTTGGTGTGGCGCGCCACGAACCCGAAGCGGTCGGACGACTGTTCGCGAAGTTTCGCAGACAGTACGAAGGCAAAGCGGCCAATAGCAAGATTCCTGCGGAGGTCGAACTCTCTGCGGACGTGCGAGCAGACGCCCACGCAGCGTGGACGGAAACCGTCACGCACCCGGCGCTTGTAGCTGCGTTCGACACCATTGGGGTCGACCCCCCAAACATGATCCTCAGCAGGTGGAGGGAACCGTGGGACGACGACCGTGACGCCAACGGCACCTACACCGCCGGATCCAACACCGTCTGGATCAATTCCACCGATTTTTGGGGTGGGATCAGCGCAGGGCTGTCCAACGAGGAGGCACGTTCGTTCCCTATCAGCATCACAGAACGAGCACCAGCGGCGATCGGTGCGGCGACCACATCGGGGGGCGATCGCCGTGGAGTCATGATCCATGAGACAGGCCATTACGTTCACGATCATCTCGCTGCTGGCGGCGGGTTCGTAGGCACCCCGTTGGCGGACGAATGGAAACAGATGTGGGGCGCGTACCACGACGCCTACATCGCCGCCACCGAAGCCGCGTCCGGGGTGCCGGGCGGAATAGCAGGGTTACATCGCAAACAGTTGTCGTTCTACTCCCACGAGAACTTCAAGGAAGGGTTCGCCGAAACGTTCGGGCTTGTAGCACGCGGAGCGGACCCCGAAGGTCTGGATCCCGAAGGTCGGGCGCTGTTCGACTGGATGTCGACCAACGTGTTCGGTCTCGCCCCAGGCGAATCGTTCGCTGACATCGAAGTCGGGCAGACCTATAGTGTGAACGGGGTCAAGATCGAACGGACCGCCAACGGGTATGTCGATGTCGCAACTGGCGAACCTGTGAACGCTAACGGAAGACCGCTATGACAACTCCCGCTGTTCTTCCAACCGAACCGAATGGCGGGCCGAGCCGCGAGACGCTTCCCCCGCCTGACACATTCGAAACTCTCCTCGCTGACACGGGACCATCAGTTCGAACAGGAGAGGTCCAGGAACAGCCGCGTGTGTCGATCCGTGATGTGCGTGCGATGCGCGCACGTGGCTCGTCCTCTCTGCCCCCCGCAGAACAACTAGCGGTGTCCCGTGCACGCGTCCACACCATGCTCGACACTGAGCGTGCCGGTCGCAGAGAACCGCAACGCGATGCGCCGGACGACTGGCCTGACGACATTCACGCGGACTGGGATCTGACCCTGTCGATCCTTCGACGGCTACGCGGCGAACCGTCTGTCGATCCTGACGCCGCCGGGTAACGTTTGAGCCGGGGCCGTCCCCACACGGGCCAGGTGGGATGTTCAGTCGGTAGGTTGGGCGTTGTGGCTGTCACCGATGCTTCACCGCGGGTTGCGGGGTTTGATGCGAACAACGTTTGGCACGACCCCGGGAACGGGCAGTTCGCGAAACCCGGCTGGTCCACCGCGAAAGCTGTCGCGCTCGGCCTGATCCACAGCCTCGCCGACCTCGCACGCGACAACCCAGACGGCATCGACACCCAAGCCAAAGGCGGGCTGGAGAGTGTGGGGATCCCCGACGGTAGCCGTGTGAAAGCCCGGTGGCTTTCCGACACACACGCGACGGTCACAGACCCGACGGGACGTCAGCGGCGCGTCCCGTGGGCGATGCTCGCAGAGGTGTCCCCGTCAGAGTCGTCGCAGCACACAGAACACGGTCTGCGCGATCTGGTCCCCCCACCACCGGCCCCCTCTGCGCCTGTCGCCGGGAACGGCCTTCACGGGAACCACACGACAGGAGAATCATCCCCTGAACCGTCAGAACCGGAAGCCGTCGGGTTCGAAGTCGGCCAGTTCATCGAACCGTCAGAAACTACCGCGCTAGCAGCGAACGCACGGTTCAAAGTGTGGTGGACCGAGATCGGCGACGACACCGCTGTAACCGAGTACAGGCGGAGCACCAACGGACGGTTCTTCGACGTCGACACGCCGTTCGACGAGATCGGCGAAGACCCTGACGGGTTCGCCGACTACATCGGTGGTAGGGCCGTCGAGATCGTCGACGTTGGCGGTCCACGGTTCGAACCCACAGCCGAACGTGTCCAAACAGTGCTCGACGGCATGGCCGTCGATTCCCCAGCGAACGGGGTCGGGAACTGGTTGTTCTACATGTCGGCGGATCCGAACAACCCGACACGCGAAGACGTCGACCGGACCGTCACCGAGATCGCGGAACGCGCCAGGTCTCATAACGCGTTCGACCCTGTGCGATCGGTCATGTTCACGACCGCCAGGGATGGGCGACCGATCGTCCAGTACTCGAGCGAATCTGTTGAAGAGTTCGGGGAGTCGATCCGACACCCGTCCGCCTACCCGGCAGTGGATCGGCCGTTCGTCATCGTTCCTGTCGACAGCCCTGACTATGTGCGCCTCGCACAAGCTGCGGGCCAGTGGGAAACGGTCGACGAGTTCCGCGACGCTGAAACAGCGTTCCTGTCCGGTGCTGTGCCCAACATCCCCAGGTACAACGAGAAACTGAGGTGGGGTGCCGACCGGATGAAGGAACGATCGGACCGGCTCATCGACGAAGTGTTCGGGGCCAGCGACACCGTAGCGTTCTCCTACGATCCTGCCACCGGGGATTTCACCCCGAACCCTGACGGTGACATCACACTGTCCCGTAGCGAACCAGCGTGGATGTACGCGCGTCATCGAGACGGTGCGATACGTCTCCGTCTCGAGAACCAAACCAAGAACCGTGTGCTCGGGTTGAGCGTCGATTTCTCCACCGTCGACGACACGTCGCTCCCCTACGAGACGCGGGTCGCCGCGCTCGCGGAACAACGGCGGGTTCTGGTCGCAATGATGCCGGGCGGCGCATCGAACTATGCGACGTGGTTCCCTGACCAGCAGTACACAGAAACCGGGTCGGTGCGGATGCCGGTGCGGCGGATGGAATCGTTGGAACCCGTAGATCGTGAAGCGTTGGAAAGCCTGCAACGTGTCTCCGATCTCGGAGAACGCGTCGCAGCGTTGATCGGAGAGGTCGCTGAACAAACACCTCCCGTGTCGTACGCGGTTCCGCTGCACGAATCTGCGCGGATCGTAGAACTGCTCGCCGACGCGGCGAACGTTGATGAAAGGACGCTCGGCGACCAGCATGAAGCGTACGAGCAGACAATGTGGACGATCCGCCAAGCCGCCGAAGCCGTGGCGCAGGTGGCCGACATGCGGGTCAACCCGGAGACTGGTGCCACAACAGTCACGTTGATGTCGCCGGTGATGAAGGACACGCGAACGTCGATCGTTCTCACACCGGAAGGCCGGGTGATGGCATCGCACATCGCAGCGGGGGTTCCGGTGACGTCAACCGAAGTCTGGTTTCATCCCGACACGACCGGCCCGATCCAAACGGCGGTGCGAGAAGCCCAAGCAATACACGATCAGGCTCGGCCTGCGCCCGGCGCCGCAGCGATGACCTCGCGGCTAGTGGCACACCGCAAGGTGCTCACAGATCTTGGGATCGACATGACAACCGACGAGTCGATGCGTCTCATCGGCGGCGGAGAACTGTCGACGGTAGCGGCGGATGAGCCGAGAGGCGTGACACTCCGCGCCGGGCTGGCCGTCTACCCGCGGTCGTGGACGTCGACGCTAGCCGACCACGTCGTGGCGGTTAGCACGGTCGAACCGGCAGGCGGCGGATCGAACCTGACCAAAGACCAAGACATCGACCTGCGTCTTCCCGACGTGGCAGCGGCACCATGGCTAGCTGACGTTGCCGGGCATGAGTTCGGGCATTCCTTTCAGAAAACGATCCCTGCGGTGAACCAGGCCGAATACTGGCACATGCTGTCCCGAATGCGACCGGGCGAATCCCCGGTCACACGCCAGTTCGGCGCTCACGCTGTCTCTGTCGTTGAGGACGAGTGGGCCGATTCGTACTCGGGGCGGTTGTACGACGAAGGGATCACCAGCACTGATTCGATGGAAGTGTTCACCACCGGGGTTCAAACCATCTACGACACAGGTCATCGCCCGGCGTCACAGTTCGACGCAGACCCGCGGCTCCGAAACTTTACGATCGGGCTTCTCGCCGCGATCGAACCGGAGGAATCGGGCTATCGGATACCGCGAGACCAGATGAGTGTCACCCAACTATTGGGGGCCGCGTACACGGTCCATGACGTGACCGCGCTCCTCCGATCCGGTGCGCTCACAGATCGGCAACGCGCCGACCTTCGCGAAATCCTCGACGGGATGGTGTGAACAATGGTGATGTCACCGAGCGGCGGCGACATGTGGACCGGTGCTGTCGTTGTGACGGTTGATGTCAACGCAGGTCTTGACGAGTACCGGTTCGATTACTCGTCAAGAACCGTTGAACGGGTCGTCGGCCGCTCAGGTGCCGCCGACGTGTCACAGATTCTTAGCGCACGTCTCGATATTGGCACCGTGGCCCCACGGCTGGTCGGCAGACAGACAGACGAGTTTAGGGGTGTCACAGACTCGTGGGAGGCAGGCCCCGACAGTAGCGCCGCCGTCTGCGAAGACATCGGGTTGATCGTCACCGATTGGGCATCGGTGACGATGTGACCGGTCCGACGGGTAGTGTCGCAACCATGACGGGTTCTTCGATGAGTTTGCGTGAGGCGGCACAGATAGCGGCGATGGCCGCCGACATGACCGAAACCGACGCGGACGCGTCCACGACGGTGACACGGCAGGCGATCCTCTCGTTCGGAACCGCGCTGCGCGAACACCTCACCGCTCTCGAAACAGCGCTCACCGAACTCCTCGCTGCCACACACACCGAAGTCCCGTTGATCGACCAGCCCGCACCGACGGTCGCACCAGAAAACGAACGCCCCGATGTCGCCCCGCCCCCCGGGTTCACCCCGCAATGAAACGCCGCCCGTGCTCGACGTGCGGCGCTGCATGGCGCACCCCTGACCCGATTGTCGGCCCCGCAGCGATGTCGCCCTCCGGTTCGGTGATCCGGTTTGCGACCGTTGAACAAGCGGAACGGTACGTGCAACGTAACCCTGACTTCACAGTGGTCCCTCCATCCGGCTAACCGCCGTCGCGGCGTGTTCCCCCGTGCGGTGAACTAGCCAACCCCGATCATGGTCCCTGCGTGCCACCAGCATGTGGCCGACACCCCCGATCCCCCGATCCCCGGGGTACGCGGACCATGGAGGAAACACAGCATGGAAACGACCCCTGGAACGGGCGACGGGACCGACGAAACCAGCGGCGAGTTCGAGCTTGACATCGCGACCGCTGACGTCGACGAACTCCTCGCCGAGTACGAGGTGCGAAAGGCCGAGGTCGAAGAGCTTCAGGCGATGGCCCCGAGCCTCGCTCAACAGGCGGACCTGGCGGCGGCGGTCACGTCGCTGAACGAGGTCACCAACGCGATCAACGCGATCCGTTCGACCCCCGCCCCGGAGGAGGCGTCGCTCGTCGCCCCCGCACCCGTCGCAGAAGACGACGCTGCCGACTCGGACGAGGATGCCGACACCGTGGACCGGGTCGACGAAACCGGCGACACGACCGACACCATCGACGTGACCGCAACTGTCACCCCCGATGGTGAACCAGCCAGCATCGAACATGGTGACCAGATCACCGACACCCCGGAGGACACCACGGTGGACACGCCCATCAACGCAACCGGCGACAGCCCCGAACCCGTCGGCGCGGACTCCGCCTCGGTGGTCGAGGAAGCCACAAACATCCTGCTCAACGACGGACTCGTCGGCGCACACACCGCCTCGGTCGGTGTCGACGCCCGCCCCTCCGGTCCCCCCGCCGTATCGACCCGCCCGGTCGTCGGATGGGAGGCCGCAGGCGGCCAAACGAAGTTCAGCCAGGGCCGCCACATGTCCTTCGCCGACATCGGTGAGGCCATGCAGTCCGTCAAGGCACGGCGAGCCACCCCGCTGTCCGGTCCGATCGACGGGATCATCGCTTCGATCGGAGCGTACGAAGATCTCGGCGACCTCGCAGACATGGTCCTGTCCAGCGACCGGACCCCCGCACAGAACTCGGCGCTCATGCGAGCAACCGCCGACAACTTCACCGCCAAGCGGTTCGGACGCGAGGCCCGCACCGCCGCTATCTGCGAGCCGCTGGACATCCTCCGCGACATCCCGCAGTGCGGTGAGGTCGACACCCCGTTCGCCGATTCGCTGCCGCAGCGGCCGATCGCCCGGCTCGGGTTCCAGTACATCCCGTCGATGTCCGCAGCGGACGTCGCCGACGGTGTCGACGTGTGGACCGAAACCGACCAGGCCAACATCGACGACGACGACTCTTCCACGTGGAAACCGGTCGTCGACATCGAGTGTGCCGCACCCGTGTCGGTGAAGGCCGAGGAGATCACCGTCGGTGCCCGCGTCTCAACCGACGTGTCGCTGTCGCAGCCCGAGCACGTGGAGGAGTTCCTGCACAAGCTCCGGGTGCAGCGTGCCCGTCGACGCGAGCAGTACCTGCTCACCAAGTTCGACGGTCTCGCCGGTGGGTACACGTTCGAGTCGAACTACGGTGCCGTCGCCGGACTCATCGAAGCGGTCACATCGCTGATGCCGACGCTTCTGTACAGCGAGCGTCTCGACCAGGGCGACTACGACCTTGTCCTCGAGCCGGGGCATCGTGCGAAGCTCGTCAACGACGAGGTGTCACGGGTGTACGGGACGACCGTCGAGCAGCGTTGGGCGAACATCAAGGCGATGATCTCCGACCTGACCGGTGTCGGCCGGATCGTCGAGCTTCGCGACCTTCGCACCGGCACGTTGCACTCCCCGCAGGGTGCAGGTACGAACGGGTCGCTGCACCGTCTCCGCGACGTCAACCGTGTCCGCCTCAACCCGGCGTCCGCGCTGATCTACGGTGCGACCGGTGAAGAGGCGACCGGATGGCAGTCCGACCCGCAGTTGGCACGCATGAACCGCACCCAGTATTTCTCGACGGAGTGGGTGCTCCTCACGAAGCACGGCTGCCATCCCGCAGCGTGGATCGACCTGACGTCATGCGGTAACGGTGCACGTGCCGCCGGTATCGAGCCGGTCGACTGCACCACGCAGGGGTCCTGACCTTGACAGCGGGGGTGACCGGCCCCCGCTGTTGAACATGCATACACCCCCATGCAGAGCAGGGTGGTGTCCCGGGCCGGGAACGGTTCGGGACACCACCCATTTTTGGGTTGGGTCCAGGTATTAGCCGATGCGCCCGGACACCGGTGCAGGGTCGTACAGCAGCGGAGGCAATACCCTGTCATCGACGACGAGTTCGGCGGTCGGGTCGGAACGGTGGAACCATTTCCGGTAATGGCCTTCCAACGATCCCGGACCGTGCTCGTCTAGTGTCCGCCCGTAGCCCCGCCAGTGCGCCCCGAACCCTTCGCCTAGATCTGGGGCAGCAGCATAGGCGGCGGCACCGTTGCGGGCTTTGCGTTCGAACTGGTCGGCTGACCGGTACGGGAAGTGGCGGATCGCGAACTGGTGTTCCAAATAGGTGGCGACATACCGGTCGGGGTGCAACGCCCGATGGTTGCCCATGTCGACGACGATCCCAGGGACGCACCGGACGAACACCTTCGGCAAAGGGTTCGGGGTGTCACGCCGCCACCCCATTCTCAGTGTCGGATCCGCGTGGTCAGGGTCGATATCTGTGGTGACATGGTCGTACACGTCGACTAGTGCCGCGAGATGCCCGTCGTCGACGACAGCGGGGAGAACATCTGCGATCCTACCGAACGGCGAGTAAGCGATTTCGTCGGCGTCGAACGGGACACACCACTCCGCACCTGCGGCACGGGCGAGGTGCAACATGTCGGTCGTTTTGCGGGACTGGTAGTAGCCGACCTCAGGATCGTCGACAACGGTGACCGGTAGTTCCCCGGCGAGCCGGTCAAGGATCTGTCGAGTCCCGTCAGTAGACCGGTTGTCTGCGACGATGATCCCGTCGACCTGGGTTGCCATGTGACGGATCGTTGGTTCGATGATGTCCGCTTCGTCTTTGACGACCGCGACCCCGACGATCATCGTGCGGTCCTCGAGTTCCACAGGACCGGGTGGATCACCGGGAACGGCTCGGCCAACGGCGTGTCGAACAAAGCCGGATACCGGCCGGTGTGGCCGTGAGGGACAGCGACAAGAAGGTTCTGCCGATACCAGTTCTCGACCCGGTCGTCGTTCCAGATCTGCCAGCGCAACGCACCCGACACGGTGTACCCGTGACCGTCGAACAGGTTCGCCCAGTACGCTGGCCACGCCTCGTTGACATGGCCGACGCCGCCCTGCGCCGGTGCCGCAGCAGAGAACAGAACGACCGGGGCGAGCGTGCACAGGTTGCCGACGAACCGGTCAGCGACCTGTGCTGGGAGGTGTTCGGCGACCTCCAAACACACTGCGAGGTCGAACGGGTCGGTATCCAACGCGAAATCGGAGGCAAGATCGACAGGGGTGAACCGGTCAACGACCCGTGTTTGCACGTACTCGCCGTCCACCCCGTGCACGTGTGCGGCACCGGCGGATTCGAACGCTTTCGCCCAGTGGCCTTCACCGCACCCGACGTCGATCACCCGGTCGGGTCGAACCATGTCGTAGACGATCGGTGCGACAACCGCCGCCGACGCGACACACCCGGGGCGGATGAGGTCGTAGAACGAGGTCGTGTAATCGCCCATGTCAGTATCCTTCGCCTGTTGTTCGGGAATCGCCGATGTGATGCACCGCAGGAGGGTCGTCGGTGCGGCCCCAGTACCCGAACCGGATGTCAGGGTCGGCGAGGAGCCGGTGGGTGAACACGCCTTCGCTGTGGTCGCCGTCAGGCCATCCGTGCCGGGTGAGCGACAGTCGGTATAGCGACGGGTTCGTTGTGAAGAACTTGCGGTGCTCAAACCAGTCGTGGGTACCGTCAGTGTGATTCGTGAACGACGCACGGTCGGCGGCAACAAACCCGCCGACGGCTTCTTCTGTTGGCCCCCACGGCTGGCGGAGCAACGCCAACTGTGCGAGATGCGGATGGCTGTCCAACACCCGGATCATCCCTTGAAGGTCGACCGGCTGGTTGAACACGAAATCTTCTTCGAGGTGGAACACGAACCGGCAGGATGACACGCCAGGTAGAGTCCGCCACGCACGTGCGATGTTGCCACCAAACCCGGCACGGGTAGCCGCCCCGACGATCCCCCACCGCGGGTAACACGCGGCCAGATCATTCTGGTAGTCGGCGTCGGCGGAATCGTCGAAGATCAGACGTGCCGTGATCAACGCAGGGTCAACGTTGTCGTCGAACGACGCGAGGGTGGCGTCGAGGCATTCTCTGCGCCCGTGGCCGAACACGGCGACCGTGACTTGCGGGTCACACATGGCCGTGCGCCGCCCGGATAGCACGTAACCCTTCGAGTTTCGCTGCCTGGTCGACGTGGTTTCTGGACCCCGCTGATAGGTGGTACCGGTAGATCGCCCCGGTCGCGGCTGTCACTTTCGCTCCGCGTTCCATGCACCGCCACCAGAAATCCCAGTCCTCATACAACGGCCAGTCAGCGAACCTGACTGCCGCAGCGGTTTCCCGGTGTACAGCGGTCCCGATAACAAGATGGTTGCCTTGCGAGATCGGTTTCCACGGCAGCATTCGCGGCGGATGCTCTGTGCCGTCGGCGTCGACGTACTGGACAGCCGGTTTGTACAGGCGGTTCTGCGGGCGTGTTGGTTGACCACGGGACACGTTGAACAGGTCGGTCAACGCGTCGATGTACCCTGCGGCAAGCTGGTCGTCTGCGTCGACGAACACGATGTAGTCGGCGGTAGCGGTGTCGATCAAACGGTTCCGGGTTTCGTGCAAGGTCGCCCCGTGCAGATGCCGGGTCGGGGCCTGACCTGACGCTGAGGGGACAGCGTGTGCGAGCGCCAGATCCATCCACCTGTTATCCCCGTAGGTGGCGCACAACACTTCGAACGTGGCGGTCATCGCGAATCGGGGTCCCCGCCCCACAGGTGCGCCCGCTGCTTGTACACGGCACGTCCTTTCTCCAAGCGTGCGGTCGCACGCCGGTAGGTTGAGTCGAACCGGGCTTTGCCCCAGTGGGGGTGAAGATGTTCGACGACACTGTCGTTGGCGAACGCGAACCGGCCCCGGTGTTTCGCTGTTTCGACGAACTCGTCATCAACGAACTCGTGAGGGTACCCGGTGTGTAACAGTTGACCCGGTTCGTCGATCGTCCCGAACCGGGTCATGTAGTCCCGTGTCACCAGCGAATGTGTCGAATGTGTCCCGGCGAGGACTCTGCTGTTGCCCATGTCTTGGGTGCCGACCGCCCCGCATTGTTCGGGGAGCGTAGCGAGCGCAGCGCACGCGGCCTCATACCATCCGGGGTGAAATGTCACATCGTCGGCGGCGAGAAACAGGACGGGTTCGGTGGTTTTGGTGGCCGCAAAGTTGATTTTGCGTGCGTAATCGCCGGGTCCGTGAGGAAACCCGACGACAACCAGTTCGCCCCCGGCGGCTTCGACGGCTCGATGCTCGTCAGGGAACCCTTGCGAAGCGATGAACAACGCACGAAACGGTGCACCCGTGTTTTCCTCGAGGGACCGGAGGACTGGGGCGACACGTTTCGGCCGGTCGAGAACCGGGATGAGCACAGCGACAGGCGGCAGCATTAGGAGGAAACCGTATCAGCGCCGCCGGGTTGCCGGACACATAGCATGAGCCGCGTAATGAGAGTCACCGGGTTCGCGACACTGCCGCATTACCGTGCGCACATAGCACCGATCCTCGCCGCTATCCCCGTCGAATCACGCGGGGCGTTGGTCGATCACGTCGACGGTGCCCCCGACGAAGGGCCGGTGATTGTCGCAGGGTTCAGTGACCTCGCGAAACTCAAAGGACCCCGCCCGATCGTGTATGTCGAACACGGTGCAGGACAAACGTACGTCCCCGACGGCGGATATGTGGCCCGTCATCCTTGTTACAGCGGGTCAACACATCATCTGTTCAAACGTGTCAGCCTGTTTGTGTGCCCGAACGCGACGGTCGCGACCCGGTGGCGTGAGGTCCACCCGGCGACACCGGCGGTAGCGGTCGGATGCCCGAGGCTTGACCGCTGGCACCCGACAGCGGGGCGCGATAGCGGCGGCCCGTTGACGGTGGGGTGGACGTGGCACTGGGGTGCCGACATCGGCGTGAAAGAAGCGACATCGGCGTACCCGTACTACCGGGATGCTCTCCCCCAGATAGTCGCTGACGTCCGGTCGTCAGGCGTTGACGTGATCGGCCACGCTCACCCGCGTGCTCACAGCGTGTTCGCCGACGTGTGGGAATCGTGCGGGGTCCAGTGGGTTGAGGACCCTGACCGGTTGTTCGAGTCGTGTGACCTGCTTGTCGCCGACAACACAAGTCTTCTCTACGAGTTTGCGTCGCTGAACCGGCCGGTTGTCGCGTTGAACGCACCGTGGTATCGGCGGCGTGTCGAACACGGACTCCGATTCTGGTCGGATGTCCCCGGGATCCAAGCAGACAGTCCTGGCACGGTCGCCGACTCGATCGTCGAAGCGCTAACGGACCCCGCTGAGGTCGCCGCAGCCAGACAGGCAACCATCAGACGTGTGTACACCCATGTTGACGGGAACGCCGCAGCGAGGGCCGCTGCGGCGATCTGCGAAAGGTTCGGTTAGCCGACAGTCGGATAGTGAGACCGGTTGGTTTCCCACCGGGCGACATCGTCGGCGGTCCACCACGACGGCGGGCCACCCGCCACCGTTACCCTGCGCTGCGCCGCCTCATCAACCGCAGCGACAGGGTCACGGTCGAACACGTGACGTGGCAGCCGGATCCCAACCCATTCTGCGAACAACCGGAACGTGTCCCACCGGTGGTGGGTGAGGCGACACAATCCGATCGTCAGTTCCGGGGTGTACGCCGCTTTGCTCATTTGTGACCGGCGAACGATCTCGTGGGTGTCGACCGGTCCTAGACATCCGCAGAGATGGGCGAGCGCGCACGTCGACCATCGAACAAGATCACGTTCCCCGGACCTGGCAACAGTTTTCTTCGACACACGGTTGAGTGGCTGCCCAGGTTCAATCGGGGTTCTGCGTTGAAGACGTTTCGTCGATTTGAGTGTCGACCGGGCCTTCGGTTTCGGGGGTGCGGGAGCGGTGATATCCCAGTCGCCGCGGGTCCCTGTGCGCCGCGGTTCGGTCCGCCGATTCGGTAGCGTCACAGCCAGCCCAGCATGGTCACGGTCCGTCCCACATGAGATCGTCGGCCGCTGGATCGCCGGACAGATCAAAGAACCCGACCTCAGCGCCGACCTCTTCCGCTGCGTCGAAAAACGCTGCAACAACGTTGATCGGATGATCCCACGATCCGACCGCACCGGTGAACTCGTCGACCTGCGGGCCGATCAGGTCGCCGGTCTCGAGGATTTCGGTGACCGTGTCGGGGATCGTGTCGGAACCCGCTGCGGGATCGTCAGAGACGATCGTCTGCGTGGCGCGGTTGATCGTGAACCGTGTGACCCGTTCCTGGTCGGTGACATCGACGACAATCATCAGATCGTTGATTCTAGCTGAGGGTGTCGAGGATCTGCCTGAGCGCTGCCCGCTGGGTGTCGGTCAGGCCCCCGTCTTTGAGGACGGCGCGGATCGTGTCGGCGTTGAACGTGCCGCCGAGCAGTTCTGCGACCGTCATGTCTTCGCGTGCGACACGGTCCGCCGTTGTAGTGGTGCCGATCGAAGCGTTCCCGCCGCCGGTCGGGTCAAGGAGTGCCATCATCCCGATCGCCCATCCTTGCAACCGCGGGTCCGAACCGAACGACGAGTCGGTGTACAGCCCTTGGACCGCTGTGGTGAGCACTTCGCGTGCATCGCTGATCCCCCCGTCGTAGGTGCGACCGGAGTAGGAGCGTGCGAACTCGTCCTCATACAGATAGTCCTGACGCCCGTACCGGGATCGTCGACCGAACGGTTTCGGTTTCGATTTCGCCGGGTTCGCTGCGAGGCGTGCCATCAGATGCCACTGTTCGGCGGCGAGAAGTCCGGGGATGAAATGTTGGAACGTGTGACCGAACTCGTGGCCTGCGACGTCGGCGTAGTCGGGGCGCAACGAAATGTCCGGCGTCGAGATCAGGTCGGGTTCCCCTGCACGTGACGCGGCACGGTTGAATCCGCCTTCGCTTCGGAAGTCGACGTTGCCGGTGCGAAGCTGCAACCGGACCGGACGGTTCGCCGAAAGCGCAGTGGTCCACGACCGCGGGAACACTGCTAGCCCGGCGCGGGCGGTTTCCGCGAGGTTCTGGTTCGCTTCGCTGATCGGTTTCAACGCGCCTTGTCCGCCGTTACCGATCCGCACTGTTTCGTCGGTCGACATGTCGATCCCGAGGCTGCCCATGATGTCATGGAAGATCCGCATTGGACCCGAATCGACGACACTCGACGCGTCTACCCGGACACGGGTTTCCCGTTCGACCTTTGGTTTGTCGACGGTCGGGGCGTGCTGTTTGAGGCGGGCCGCTAGCGCCACGGCGGCGTCGTACGCGCCGTCGTTGTCGGAACTGTTGATCCGGCCGACGACGCGTCGGGTGCCTTTCCGGTTCAACTCGACTTCGTTGGTGGCTTTGACCGTGACCGTGAACGTGCGCTCGTAGTAGGTGCCGGGTTCTGTGACGAACACGAACTTGGCGTGCCGGACACCGTCTTTGCTGCCTGTGCGGACAGCGGTGAGTTCGGCCCGGTCGCCGCGGATCTGCGGGATACCGTCACCGTCGACACTGAAACCGTAGAGACCGAACCCGTCGATCCCGGCGTCGGCGAGAAGCGTCGAGAACGCTTCGACGGTGTGCTCGGGAGCGTACGGTTGAACGGGACCGGCCGGGGTTCGTGGCGCTGTTCGTGAGCGTCGACGGTTCGCAGCGATCGTCTCAGCTATCTCATTGGTAGGCGGGGCAATATCAGCGTTTGCTGAGAGGACAGTGTGCAGCCGTCTGACATCATCGAAATGTCCGTCGGTGTGGAGCGTTATAGGCCCTGTGCTGTCGCCTCGGTGGCCTACCTCGCCGCTGAACGATACGACGACCGCCTGGTTGCTGGTTTGCCGTCCGATTGTCACTCGGACTCGTGCACTGCCATCAGGCCGGGCGACAGTGAATCCCCAGTCGAACGTCGGGCTGGTCGGGTCGTCGAGGTTCGGGTCGACGTGAACACTTTCAACCCGGAACAGCGGTACTCCAGGTGGCGGGTTCCCTTCGACCTGGGCGGCGAGGTCGACGATAGCTTGGCCCGCAGGGTTCGATGGACGGGTGTTTCGGGATGCGTACTGTTGGAGTTCGCGTCCGAACACCCCTGCGAAAGCGGCGTCGAGGATTTCCCGGTTCACGTCGTCGTCGACATGGTGGCGATCGAGCAGCGACTGTGCCCGTTGTTCTGCGACAAGGTTCGCGATTTCGGTGCCGAACTCTTGGATCAGTTCGATACGGCGCACCTGTTCCATCGTTGCAGCGTCGGCGGTCCCGTCGATGATCGCCTTCACAACGTTGTCGCCGACTGGCCCTTGGAACCACGCTGACGCGGTGGCTCCGGGGAGCAGCCGTTGCAGTGTGGTGCGTTGCTCTGCGAGCGATGCGACCCGTTCGTCGAGCGGGACCGACTTGTCACGCACCTTGGTGTAGTCGACGGTGAGGCCGACGATTCTGGCGCGGGCATCGGCGGGGAGCCACAACCTCGGGTTGCCGTCAGGGTCGAGGTCGGCGAACCCGCGGATAGCGTCGTTGCCGTCGATGGTGTATTCCCCGGTTTCGGACGGGGTGAACGATCCGGTGTCGTGGTCGTAGTCCGCTTTTGTGGACGCCCCTGAGAAATGGTTGTTGTGGATGTCGCGGCCACGGTCGGTGAGCCACCTTTTGTAGTCGCCTCCGACGTCGCCGACCTGACCACCTCTCCCGCCGCCGTTCTGCAACGACGCGAGTGTGGATGCCATCACGGCCCGGTTGGTATGTTCGGTGGCCGCTGTCAACGCTGACGGCAACTTCGGGTCGTCGATCGAGAAGACGACTTCACCGTCGACGGGGGTAGCGTCACCGGTCCCAGGCAGGTCGGGGGTCCATGAGACTGCGCCGTCCGGGCCAATAACCACCGACTTCACCGGTGTACCTGGTTGTGACCACCTCGGGTTGCGAGGCGTAGCGTAGCCGCCGTTCGTGAGAGCGTCGATCAGGGCTGCACGCGGCGACATGTAGTTCCTGTTGGTTTCCCACATGTTCGCATCGAGATCGACCATGCCGGTCGAGAACTTGACGCCAACATCAGAGCGGGCTTGTTCGCTGGACGGGTTCTCAACATCGGGCGGGTCGAATAGAGGGATCCCTATCGCATTGGTGGTCCAAGCGAACGCCGGGGTCCCGTCAGGGTTGTTGAGTACGTGGGACATTTGCCCCGATGTCAACGCGTACGCTGGCGCGTCAGGTGTCGGTGGTGTGGTCGACCACAACACCGACGTTTCAGTTCGGGTTTTGCCTCCAGCAACACCGATATCAACGGATTCGATCCGGTAGAACCGTTGAGGGAGCGGGTCGCGGCGGGCTAGTCCTTCCCCTCCGCGTCGCGCCGCTCGCAGCGTTTCTGTTCGCAAGGCTTTGAGTGCGTCTTCGACACCGGGAAGGCTGCCGGTCCGGTCTGCGTCTCCGACACGTTCTGTGATGTCTTCTGAGAACCATTCGGCGGGAGACAAGTCGTCAGCCCACAACAGGGGGGCGAGAGCTTCACCGCTGGGGGTGGCGAGCAGCGTGTTCTTCAACGCTGCGACCGCGGAGTCCGCACCGTCCTCGCGACGGTCACCTGTGCGTGCAACGATGTCGCTGATAGTGAACGGCCCATCGCCGGGCAACATGATCCAGGAATCTTCACTGGTTGTCGGTTCGCCGATCGGATGGTACCTCAGCCCGTGTGTGTCGCTGCCGATCATGCGGTACTGGCGTCCGTCTTCGGTCGTGATCGTGTACTCGCGGCCCGCGCCACGCGGCAAGCCGCCGCGGGTTTCGATCACGGCACCGTCCCGATACCCGTTCTGGAACACTGTGTCTGGACGGGGACCGTTCAACACCGTGTCGGGCGTGTCGGGCGTGTCGGGCGTGCGTCCGTCGTGTATGGCGACGACATTGAGGGCGGAGCCTTCGGGGATCACAGCGCCTTCGTACGTGTGGTACAACGCTTGACCGGCGGTTTTGTTGGCTGCCTCAGGGGACGGTTCGATCATCCATTTCGGCACCACCATTTCGACGACTTTGCCGCCCTTCCCTGCGTACCGTTCAGCGTCGATGTACGTTGGAGCGACGTACAGCCCGTTTGACTGTGTCACGGAGGACACGTGGTCTTCGCGTGAACTCCGAGCGACGGTCCTGGTGGCTTCGATGTTGGCCGCTCGATCCGCTGATGTGCCGTGGAACACGACAACCATCGCGTCGTCGGGGAGAGCTTCGAACTCGGCGATCTCGGCGGCACGTTCCGTTTCGTTGTAGAACGTCGCTTCCATCCGCGACCGGAACGGGGTGACAGTCGGTTCGGGTTCGACCGTGTCCGGGGCCGTGTCCGGGGCCGGTTGCGGGAGCGGTTCGAGAAGGTCTGCTGCGTCCCCGAGCGCCTGGTTGCGGATCCGTTCAGCGGTCCGCTCTGCCACCGGGTCGAGCGAACCGGTTTTGCGGACGGTCCCGTCGCCGCCGATCCGATAGTCGGTGTTCCGGTAGCGGTAGTCCATCCCGCCGTCAGACCACGGGTCTGTTCCGGTGCTCCCGACAACAACAGTCGACGCCGCCGGAAGGACCCGGAAATCGTCGCCCGATTCGATTTCGAACGTCCCTGCGTTGGGTTGAACCGATGTGACTCTGCCAGTGAACGGTTCACCGTTCTCGTCTAGGACCGTGATTTGCCGGTCGGTCGACATTGCGGTGACATACCAGCCGGGGACCCGACGCTCACCAGACGGAGCAACAGTCTGCCCCCGCCCAGCGGTCGGGGCGGTAGCGTCTGGGAGCGGGTAACCGTGCTCGATTGCTTTGGCGGTGACGATGTCGCGGATATCGGGAGCGTTCGTATCGAGCCATTCAGGTTCGGTCCACAGGATCGCATACGCCTCGGCTGCGATCTCCCCGGGTGCCGTCTGCCCGTTGAGGTTCCCCCACGCTGGCAGATGGTCGACGAGTTCGAACGCCGATCCGTCGTCGAGCATCATGTCGGAGAGTCCGTGCCCGGCTTCGTGGTACATGACGGAACGTCGTGCGCTCTCGGGAAGATCGAAGAACTTGGGGGTGACAACGATGTGGTCACCGCGGTGGGCGGCCTCTTGCCCATGTCCTGTTTCGAACCGGAGCCACGACGGTGCCCGTTCCCCGTTCAAAAGCAGATCAGCGGGGTCGCTGCTGTTCGGGTCGCGTTGAACCTCCCACGGCCGGACGGACGACCACGATCCAAGGTCGACGGCCTCGGGTCCGGGCCGTTGCACGGACGTACCGGTGGGTTCATCGCCGGATGCGTTGGGGATGGTTTCGATGTACACCTGTTCGGTGC
>JACCDT011223274.1_pt1 | contig 19035 bp, 16 predicted proteins | sample 7446291 | NCBI WGS metagenome assembly JACCDT01 (sample SAMN15323446, study PRJNA562643) | freshwater metagenome | isolation source: river surface water | place: USA:Blue River Watershed | collected 2017-08-17 | reverse complement strand
GGATCCAATTTTTCCACCCTCGATCTCGATCGGAAGAAATACAACTTCAGTTCCAATCTCAATATTTGACGCATCTGGAATTTTTGAAAAATCAACTCCTTGGGCTGTGCGTTCAAACCGATATTTCCTATCCGGATCAAGAGTAACCGGATCATTGAAGTACGCCCCTTGGCTCATTACTCTTGCTTCATACATCCTCCTGTCACCTGAAAGTCCAGTTATACTTGCCAACAAAACACTCACGCTTTTGTCTTTATCATTCATAGCACCTCCATGCATTTTTTATTTATTTTCTGCTTCCTGATATTTTGTATCACACTTATACCTCATATGTCAAAGATATTTAAAATTAAATTTTATTATTTCTTTATCTCCAATATTTAAAATATAGTGTATGGAAATAAAAATCATAAATAAAACTGAAAATGAATTCCCTTTTCTACTTAAACAGATCAATGATCCACCTGAAAAAATATATTTGAAAGGAAATTTACCAAGTAGTGATAGTAAGATACTTGCAGTTGTGGGTTCTAGGAAACATTCAGAATACGGTAAATCTGTTTGTGAAAAATTAATAAAAGGATTATCTGGATACAATATATGTATAGTGTCTGGACTAGCATTGGGTATAGATAGCATAGCTCACAGAACTGCACTCGACTCTAGTCTACAAACGATAGCTTTCCCTGGATCGGGCCTAGATGAAAGTGTGATGTATCCCAAGAGTCATATAAATCTTGCTAGAGAGATTGTCGATAAAGGTGGTGGACTCATATCAGAATTTGAAATGAAACAAGAAGGAAGTCTGTGGACATTTCCAAAAAGAAATAGGCTTATGGCAGGCATATCACATGCAACCCTTATAATTGAAGCCGAGATCCAAAGCGGTACTCTCATAACTTCAAAACATGCAAGTGAATACAATAGAGATGTGGGTGTTGTACCTGGAAGTATATTATCTTCATTATCGGATGGTCCAAACATGCTTTTACGTATAGGAGCAATACCTATAAGAAACAGTAACGACATACTAGAGATGTTAGGTATAAAAACAAAGGATGAAACTACAGATAGTATGCAAATTAAAATACCTATAGACTTAACAGAAAATGAAAAAATAATTTATGAAATAAAATCTAGAGGTATAAAAAATATCAATGAATTAATAGAAAAAAGTAATTTGAATATAAAAGACTTTAATATAGCCATGACTGGACTCGAAATAAAGGGGTTATAATGACTTAATCCTCATTTAGTGATATAAATTTATTATGGAAAAAATAGAAATCTCGAATCACGTAAAACTAGATTTAAATAAATTTGGTTTTGTAAATAGAGAAAAAGACTCAAAAAATAGGATAGTTAAAAATAGATGTGGTAGAGACTTTTTATATTATTCTTTAAATTTTATTGAACCAGAGAAATTTAATCCTGAGAATTTAAATCCGTTAACAATTGAAAATAGAAATATATTTGGACTAAAATTACCATCTTCATTTATATGGACTGGTTTGACCTTTAAAAATATTCCTAAATTACTTTCAGATAAGGGATATTTTTTAACAATTAATTCCATAAAAATAAAATCTTATTTCGATATTATATATTCTTTATTTTTCAGAGCTCCCGAAGACTTCTTTGAGTCTATGAAGGTTTTAAAAGATTGTATAGATAATGGAAAAATAGTAGGTATAGATATTTCTATTAGTTTAGGTGGACTTGTTGATCACGTAATGTTTGTCTACGGATACGATAAAGATAATTTATACGTTTTTGACACACACAAAGCTTATTCAATAAATTATACTAAAATAACCCCAGAGAATGATAATAGATTTATAATGAAATTACCTTTTAGTACTATAGAAAAATCTTGGACCAGATTTAGTAGAATATGGATTATTGATAAAAGTTTATAAAAACAACAAGTCTCTTTCTATATCATCAGTATCGGTACCTTTTTCTTTATGATCCAAAGCATTTTTTGTAGAAGCTAGATAAACTATTCTTTTGCCATATTTTTCTTCCAATTTATCTATTCTTTTATGAATTGATTCAAATTTATCTACATAATCACTATGGCCAAAAAGGTCATTTTGAGAAGCATCTTTTGGAACGAGACTTGATAAAGTCACACCAACTGTCCTATATTTTAATTCTTTAAAATAAATTTCATCAAAATATTTCAAAACTTCCTTTAATATGATTTCAGGGGAATTACACGGCAATGGAAGTCTGACTCTTGCACTTTTATAAGAAAAATCTTTTGTTTTTAAGAATATATAGACCTCTTTTGAAACTAAATTATAATATCTAGCTTTATTACAAGCATCTTCTATGTGTTTTGAAAGCTGAGACAATAAAAATACTTTATCGTTTGTAAAAGGATGAAATGAACGAGTCTTCTGTATAGAACCATATAAAGTCTTTTTTTCTGAATCGACTCCCACTATACTTTCTCCTTTTAATTCATACCAGATAACTTCATGGGGTTTTGATAAATTTTCTCTTATCCAATCCCTATCCTTTTCTACAAAATCAAAAACATTTTTTATCCCTCTTTTTTTAAGAAAAATTGATGTGCTCGGACCTATACCCCAGACTTTATCTATAGGTGTATTTTTTAAAAAATATTCTACATTTTCTTTATGTATAAATGTAAAACCATTTGGCTTTTGCCATTTTGAAGCTAGTTTTGCTAGAACTTTTGTTGGTGCAAGACCTATGGACACAGACAAATCAAGCTCTTTACGAACATCATGTTTTATTTTCTTTGTAATATCTTCATAAGACATCTTTAGTGGCTTATCCCAACCTGTAAGATCTGCGAAGCATTCATCTATACTGTATTCCTCTACGTTATCTGTATATCGACGTACGATATCAAACATCTTTTTTGAATACATAGCATATGATCTATAGTCTCCAGGAAGGATAATCACATTTTTAAAATCTTTTTTTATTTTAAATATTGGCATACCTCGCACTACTCCTAGTGCTTTAGCCTCATACGAAAGTGCTGACACTATCCCCCTCTCTTCTCCAGTTACAACAGGTAAACCTCTTAGTTTTGGATTTTTTGCAATTTCTACACCCACAAAAAAAGCATCTCCATCCATATGGAATATTATTTTTTCTCTTTTATTTTCTCTTTGCTCAAATAGATTTAGAGTAGATGTATTATAGCAGATTAAACTCTATATTTACTATATCTTTTTCTAGGATACCCTCCTTTTTTCTAACAGACTTTTTTATAGACATTATATATATCCCGTGTTCACTATGTGGAAATAATGAAGTATTCCATTTTGTATCACCTATTTTTGCTTCAATCTTTACAAAGCCTTTTTTATATTTATTTCTTATCTCTTCAGATATATTTTTGTCCAAACTTACAAAATACCAACCTATATCACCAGGCCAACGCCAAACAGATTTTTTTATTTTATATCTCTTCTTCATTAAACCCATTTTTCTTTGAGTTAATTAACTTTGATATAGTGTAAGCCAATTTATCAACTTTATCATTTAACTGTTCGATATCTCTTTTTATATCTTCATTATTATTCTTTGAATTTGAAAAGTTGTTTCTGGGAAAATTGTCTCTATTACCAAATCCACTATCCCTATTTGATATATCTCTATTTGAAAAACTGTTTTTTCTAGGATCTCTTCTTTTTGATCTATCTCCACCCATAGCCATTCTTCCAGCAAAACAGTCGCGACAATACACTGGCTTTTCTCCTGTAGGTTTGAAAGGTATATCGCAAGTCTTACTACAACTAGCACATACTGCTTTATGCATAGTTATAGGCCTAGAATCTCTATTGAAACCTCTATTATCTCTATTTTCCTTATTTTTAAATCCTTTACTGAAACGTGGTTTCTTGAAATTATTCATTTAGTTTATTTTAGAGATACTTTGTATAAGAAATATCTTAAAATAACCATACCATATAAATCCAAAAATGGCTATATTATTGATATTTATCAAATTTATATCAATTTTTTTATAATCTTTTTTATATTTAAAATTTGCCTCTTTTACTATTCCCATGTAATACTTACAAATATGGCACATACAGTATGTGCAAAACAAAATGAAACTACTTATAGTTGAATCCCCTGCAAAAGCAAAAACAATTTCAAAATATCTAGATGGTAAGTACACAGTAAAAGCATCAGTTGGTCATATAAGAGATTTACCAAAAAGTAATAAAAAAGCTATCGATATACAAGGTGGCTTTATTCCCCATTATGAAATTTCTCCAGGAAAAGAGAGAGTTGTTGCAGAAATAAAAGAATTAGCAGATAAAGCTGATGAAGTAATACTAGCAACTGACCCCGACCGTGAAGGTGAAGCAATTGCTTGGCATATAGCAGAAGCTACAAAACTCAAGAATCCAAAAAGAGTTGTTTTCCATGAAATCACAAAAGAAGCAGTAACAGAAGCAATGGAAAATCCAAGAAAGATTGATCAAAATCTTCGTATTGCCCAAGAAGCTCGTAGAGTACTAGATAGACTAGTTGGTTATGATCTATCTGGACTTATATGGAAAAAAGTACGTTACGGACTATCTGCTGGTCGTGTACAATCCCCCGCTCTACGCATCGTCATGGAGCGTGAGCGCGAAATACGCTCTTTCATCTCACATCCATACTGGGTAATAAAAGCAAATATAAAAACAAAAAAGGGTGAGAACCTCGAGGTTTTGTGCGTAGAAGAACCTACAGACAAGAAAGTGATGGAAAATGTAATCAGTAAAGGTCAAAGTGGAAGATGGATCGTAGTAGATACAGAAGAAAATAAAGAAAAGAAGAAACCGCGTGCACCTTTTATAACATCTACACTTCAACAGGCGGCGAGCTCACGTCTCGGTTTTGCACCTTCACGTACTATGATGATCGCACAAAAGCTATATGAGGCAGGACATATAACATATATGCGTACAGATAGTACAAATCTATCGAAACAAGCTTTGGGTGAAATAGCTTCGGTCATAGAAAGAAAATATGGTAAAGAATATTTATCATTTAGAACATACAGCGCAAAGAGCAAAAATGCTCAAGAAGCACATGAGGCTATAAGACCATCACATGTAAGTGTCTTATCTGCTGGAATAAATCCAGAACAAAAAAAGCTATATGAGCTTATATGGAAACGCACAGTTGCTTCACAAATGACAGATGCGGAGATACTTAGAACAAAAGTTATAGCAAATATTGATTCAAATGACATTCCAAACTTCCATGCAAATGGATCTAGAACCCTATTCCCTGGTTGGCTTTTGGCAGATGAAGAAGGTAAAGGTGATGATATAGAATTACCAAAACTTCAAAAAGGTGATCCTCTTACACTTATAAATATATTTAGTGATGAAAAGAAGACTGAACCGCCACCAAGATATACAGAAGCAGGACTCGTGAAGGAATTGGAAAAAAGAGGTATAGGTCGTCCTTCTACTTATGCAAGTATAATAAAAACAATAGAGGATCGTGGTTATGTTGAAAAAGAAAATAAGAGCATAAAACCAACAGATACTGGCGATGTTGTTTCAAGTTTTCTTGAAGCTAACTTTATGCACTATATAAACGATTCTTTCACTGCAGAGATGGAAGATTCTCTCGATGACATAGCAAATGGAACAAAAGAATATGTTGCCACATTAAAAAAGATATACTTACCTCTTGCAAAAGAAGTTAAAGAAAAAGAAAAGGAAGCAAAAATCACAAATCTTGGAGATGCTGATTCAAAATATAAATGTCCAAAATGTACTAGTCCTATGGTTATAAAACTAGGTCGTGGTGGAAAATTCCTTTCTTGCTCAACATATCCTGATTGTGATGGAGCATTGACAATAGATGGTACTGAGATAAAGAAGGATGAACCAATAGGCCATGACCCAAAGACTAACCTACCTATATATGTACTCATTGGAAGATTTGGACCATATGTACAACTCGGTGAAAAAGCATCGAAACAAAAAGGTAGAAGAAAGAAAACAGATCCTGTCGTAGAGAAGCCACGCATGGCATCTATACCAAAAACTATGGATATAACAAAAGTTACAGTAACTGATGCTTTAAAGTATCTTAGCCTTCCTAGAGTGTTGGGAATAAATCCTACAAATCAAAAGGAAATATCTGCAAATGTCGGAAGATTCGGACCATATGTAGTTTGTGATGGAGATTTTAGATCACTAAAAGGTACTGATAATCCATACGATATAACACTAGATAGAGGTATAGAAATATTTAGCCAACCAAAACCTGTTAGAAAAGGTGGATTTAGATTTAAAAAGTCTCCGAAAAAAGAATAAGTTAAAAATAATAGATTAGTGAAGGAAAGATTATATAAATAGTATATACAAATAATTTAAGTCGGAGTATATAATTTAAGCTATTTTATACTACAAAATCTTTTATAGAGTATATTTCTTCGTTTTCATCTTTAACAACTTCTTTGAAAGGTCTATCATCAACCGGTCTTTCATTGGGGTCGATTTCAACTGCGGGAATGTTTGGTGCAGGGTTTGCTTTAACCCTCTCCACAACATCTGAAGATGAGAGTTTTTCCAAAATAACCTTTATATCTTCTGGGCTAAAGAAATCTATAGTGATTCTTCCACCATTTCCATGATCACGAGTATTTATACTTACTCTAGTTCCAAGTGATTCATTTAGCTTCTTTTCCATTTCTACAATCTCTGGATCACTTGACCATGTTTTCTTCCTAGCTCTTTCTGTGGCAATCTTTCTTGCTATGGACTCTGCATCACGAACACTCATCTTTTTTAATATGATCTCTCTAAAAAGTGTTTGTTGTTCTTCTTTTCTACTAGTAAGTGCTAGAAGTGGTCTAGTATGTCCTTCTGATATCCTACCGTCTGATAACGCATTTAAAATTTCATCAGGTAAAGCAAGGATACGCAGGGTATTTGAAACATATTCCCTACTTTTTCCAACTTTTGTTGCTATCTGTTGGTGTGTCATAGCAAACTCTTCTATAAGCCTATTGAAGGCTCTAGCTCTCTCAACAGAATTTATATCCTCTCTTTGAAGGTTCTCGATAATTGCCAATTCTAGTTTAACCTTAGCATCTTCATGACCATTTCTTATAAGTGCAGGCACAGTAGCTAAGCCAGCAATCTTTGAGGCACGAAGACGTCTTTCACCAGATATGAGTTCATATTCAACCACCATACCACCGTCGTGTTTTACTACTTCTTTTCTAGTAACTACAAGTGGTTGTAGTATTCCGTACATACGTATTGAGTCAGCAAGATCTCGAAGTCTTGCCTCTTCAAACTCTCTTCTTGGTTGATATGGGTTTGGCTTTATCTTTTCTGTTTCTATCCAAAATATTGAATCGCCAAAATAATGTGATTGTGTCATGAAATCTATTTTATCATTTGATTTTTGATAATGGAAGAATAGTTTGATTTTATATGAAAATTTAGTAGACTTGTATCTATATATGCCAGAGTGGCGGAATTGGTCTACGCGCACGACTCAAAATCGTGTGAAGGTAACTTCTTGTGGGTTCGAGTCCCACCTCTGGCACCTAAATTTCTTATTCAATTTAAAAGAGAAACTTAACAAACTTAGAAGACTGGGTTCTTTTTACTATGTAATTGGGTTAATTGTGACTGATGGGTCATTATCATCAGATGGTAGACATATAATATTCTCATCAAAAGATATTGAACTGATATATGAATTTAAGAAAATCATGTTAATTAATAACAAAATCGGTAATGTAAAAAATGGGAGTGGTAAAATATCTCACAGAGTGCAATTTTGTGATAAAATTTTATATAGATATTTTTATAGAATTGGAATTAAACCAAATAAAACTTTTATTTTAAAATCTATAAAGATTCCAAAAAGATTTTTTATAGATTTTTTAAGAGGACACCTTGATGGTGATGGTTCAATTACTACATATATTGATAAATATAATACTTTCAAGAATAAAAAATATGTATATAATAGATTATTTGTAAGATTTATTTCAGCAAGTAAAGATCATATTGAATGGTTAAATAAGATGATAATTAATAATTTAGGTATAAGAGGTTCAATTCATAAAAGTAAAACAACAGAGAAGATAAAGAACCCGATGTATATAATTAAATTTGGTAAAAAAAAATTCGCTGTTACTACTTTCTAAAATCTATTATTCAAACAAAATTCCATATTTAAAACGTAAATATAATATTTATTATAAGTTTATAAATAAATGAAAAAAAATACAAAGGTTATAGTCATATTAGGCCCCACTGCTGTTGGAAAGAGTGATTTGGCAGTAAATATAGCAAAGGAGATAAATGGAGAGATAATATCTGCTGATTCAAGACAAGTCTATACAGGTCTTGATATAGGGACTGGTAAGATTACAGAAAAAGAGATGCTTGGTGTAAAACACTATCTCTTAGATGTAGTACAACCAAGCGATAAATTTAACGTAGTAGATTTCAAAAATCTAGCAGAACAAGCAATTTTAACTATTCATAATAATGGAAAAATACCTATAGTTTGTGGAGGTACTGGATTTTATATTCAAAATTTAATAGATAATATTTCTTTACCCGAAGTAAGTCCTGATGAGGTCTTGAGAAAACAACTTGAAGGTAAGAGCACTCAAGAATTATATGAAATATTATCGAAACTTGATTTGGGTTTTGCAAATAAAATAGATAAAAATAATAAAATAAAGCTTATTAGGGCTATTGAGATCTCTAAACAAATCGGAAAGGTACCAGATATAAGTCATGGTGAAAATAAATACAATCCATTATTTATAGGTTTGAAAATAGATAGTGAGGAATTAAAAGAAAGAATAAATAAAAGATTAGAGAAAAGAATCGATCAAGGTATGATAAATGAAGTTGAAAATCTATATAAAAATGGATTATCTTTTGAAAGAATGGAGGAACTAGGACTTGAATACAGGTATATTGCAAGATACTTGAAAAAAGAGATCATTTTTGAAGAAATGAAGGAAAAACTTAAAACAGAAATATGGCATTATGCAAAAAGACAGATGACTTGGTTTAAAAGAGATAAAAGAATAACTTGGTTTGAGCCTAAAGACATTTTGGAGATCAAAAATAGTGTGAACAAATTTTTAAATAGCTAGTTTGACAAAAATAATTATAAATTGTATTGTTATTTTGGAAACTAACACATGGAGGTGTGTTTTGACAACAACAGATACTTACACAAAACAATACAGCAAAACTGAAGGAGCCTATAAAATAAGGACTCCTACCAAAAGACTAAACATCCTTTTCATCTCCGGTTTATGTGGAGATGGAAGTGAATGGGATTTTTTGAGCAATAATCTCAGGAAAGATGGTCATAATGTCACTGTATACAAAAATGATCCTGATAAAAATAGACGAGATATTAATAGCTTCACATTGGGATTGCGAGATTTTGTATGCAATCATTGTGATAATGAAAGGCTATTGATAGTATCACACTCTCTTGGTTGTATTGCGGGACTAAAAGCAATTATGACAATACCAGAAAAGGTATTGGGGTTCATAGCAATATGTCCCTCACCACAAAGAGGTGTTTGGTTACCCCTCAAGACAGTTGCCAGAAACCTGAGGTGGAGTTATATAGTGGGACTAATTACAAATAAAAATGTTCCACTAGCAGATTCTGATGCGAGGTATTTTGCATCAGGAAATGGTATGACTTTTTCGCCTGATTCGCCAAGATTAGCACTTGGCATCGGTGGAGCCTTCGGTTACTGGGTTCCATCACTTAGAACATTGAGTTTTAACTCGGTTGTAATAAATACTTCCGACGATCCAGTTATCGGTATGCGAGCAAACAAAGCAGTTAGTCGCTATCACGATACCGAGACGGTCACACTATCTTGTGGTGGACATTACCCACATGTACACCAAAACTCTCGCAATGAAATCGAAAGACTTGTTTCGAGAAAGATTATAAATTGGACAAAGAGGTGATCTAGGTCTCCTATTTCCCTCTCATTGCCCCGCAGCTTTTAGTTGCGGGGTTTTTCATGATATTATATATAAAAAAATAAATCTGTTCGATTCCAGTTCTACTATTTATTTTAAACTTTGCGGGCGATCGAGGAATCGGTCACAGGTCTCGGCTTGCTAGCCTCGCCCGCGACCCAGCCTCCTTCGCCTTCGCTCAGTCCGGCTTTCGATTCCTTATAATTTACTAATTTTAAACTTTGCGGGCGATCGAGGAATCGAACCCCGGACAACGGTTTTGGAGACCGTAGTTATGCCACTTAACTAATCGCCCCCACTTTTTATGTCTACATATATGTAAAAAGAGGGTCCTTTTATACTACCCTCTTTTTACTACTTTAGCAAAAGTTATTTCTTTGCTTCCTTGAAAGTAACGTGTTTTCTGAGCTTTTTACTGAACTTCTTTAGTTCAATCTTTCTCTCCACTTTACGCTTATTCTTACGAGACCAGTATACTTCACCTGTCTCCTTGTTTTTTAGTTGTATAAGTTGAATTTGTGACATAAATGTATATAAATGCTTGACTACTATAACCTATATTTAATTAAAAGCAAAGCATTGACATTTAATCATAAATATGATAGTGTTTCGCAAAAGCTCTTTTAAATTAAAACTTGCCGTGTGGCTTGTGTTTACATTGAGCTAAACTCATAGAAAAATGAAGACGATCAAATACGGTTTTTTTGTTCTCATTGTAGTGGGAATTTTTTCCCTTCTTGTGGCAATCAACAGGACTAGCTCTAACGGGCATGTTCCTGCAGAATCCAACACCTCTACCCCAGCTGAGTCTGGAGTTCAGGAGAAGTTGGAAGCTCGTACAGAACAACCTTCAACCAACAACGTTGTCACAAACGTTGTGGTATTCAAGATTTCCCCGAAGTTTGGGGGTTTCAGGAAACAGTAAAACAAGCAGAAACGACGGAAAAAAGATACACAAAATGAAGACTACCAAGTTCGCCATGATCATTGGAATGATTGTGGCCTGGTTCAACGCGATCGGGCAGGTGACATCTGAACCCGGAGATTACTCTCCGGTTGGTGGACCGCCGATCGTTCCGATCGGTGTGTACTCTCAGGGCAATCAAGGCATTGTCCAGTATCTCCTGCAACAGCCTGACCACGTGTCAGTCTCGTTTTCAGGGAAGAGCCTTATGCGCGACATCGGGCCAGTGAACCTTGATCGGAAGTGGTTGGAGCAGAATGGATACAAAACAGCTGGTTCATTCACCCAACTGTCGGAAGCTCTCCAGCACGTCAGTATGGCAGCTGAGATTGTCCCCCAACCAGGTAATTATACTGGGGACAACTATTACTATGTGACTACTGAGGTCACGGTATATAATGCTGCCAACCAAGTTATCCTTCAAGGAAATGGTTGGTCAAGTATCCATGAAGAAAAAGATGGTGGTCTTGTCGCAGACCCATTTCAAACCTGGATGTATCTGCCGCCCAATGTACTCGTAGACATTGGTGACAATATCAGTGCAAAACTGGTTAGTTGGAATGGTGATGCTGAGCTCGATGTTCAACAAGGCAAGGCGGGGCATGCACTTGTCCTGCTGGCCTCCGAACTCGCAGGATCTGGAAGGAACATTCTTCTCCACAATGGAAAACACCTCTCAGCTTGGAACTTGTCCACTGGACAATTCTTTCTGGGTCGCAATATCTTTGTGAATCTTGGAAAGCTGGAAGGAGGCGACGTTATGTCGCTTACCGATAGCCTCGATCACAACAGGAGGTTTTACGTGGATGATGGTAGTGTGATCTATGGCGACTTTCCTCTGATTGACCTCACGGTCAAGAAGAAGATCACCATCAGTCATAAACGGCTCGGAGTTGGTGTTTGGGGTAACCCAGATATGACGGTGTACCCCACAAGGGTATTGATCCATTCCCTGATCGATAGGGGAACCAAGACAGACATGGAAATTCCCCCTGGATACGAGATCGATCTTGTTCCAGGAGAATATCAGATCATCACAATCTGGGGATCTGAAATTCATGACCCAATCGACAACACCAACCCCGGCATGGGTACTACGCAAAATCCGATTGAGTGATTTTACGTGGTGAAGTTGTCGACATACTTACTTAAATGTCGAACAAAAGAGGCGCGAGACCGTGGAGGTGTCGCGCCCTCTTCTTTTATATAATAATATTCATATACAACAAACCCCCTTGAGACATGCTCAAGGGGGTATAAAACTATTTCTTTTCCGTCACTCTTTCCAATCGAACAAAAACCATTCCCAAGCAACTTGATTTGAATTCTGCTTCTTCAAGTCTGTTTGGCATACAGATCATAACTCCATCAGACTGTTTGTATTGAGCATGGATTTCTATAAAAGCAAAACCGTCGAATTCTTTAGAGGTTGAAACCACATAAACTTTTCTGTGTGGAATGAAATCATCTGGTAGACACCATGGCAATTCACGTCTTGTATCACCTTTACAGATCACACCATTATTACGTGAAAGAAATGCACAGAGGTCTCCAAGGCTTACATTATTTACCACCTCAAAGTAAGTACAAGAGAATTTTTCTCCGAGATACACTATTTCTTTTTCGTATGGCAACTGATTGAAGTGATACAGTGAGCCTCGATCGATACGACCGAAAAACATTTCAACGTCATCTATCAATTCCCTGATGTCACCTTCACGACTTCCCCCGATCTCGGAAGCGAGTACTAGAGCTCTGAGTTTTTTGATAACTTCTCCTTTAAGGAAACTAAAACTCAAACCTTCAAAGTTATCGCATCCAGGTCTTAGAAGTTCAAGGTAATTTGCATTTACTATTAGACTTCGAACAACATCCCAATCAGACAAAATAGTCTCTTTCACTTCATTGTCATACTCAATGCGTATATATTTAAACGCAATAGCAAAAAAGATTGAAATAATTACAGAGCTTGAAATAATCAATTTGATCTGACTTTTAGGATCAGCAAATGTCACAATCAAAAACATGCATACCATTTGAATCATTAGTGCTGAAACTATAAGGATATTTATCTTTTTATGAAGTTTTTTTCCTTCATATATCCAGGGATTCTTGCTTTTCCAATTTATAACGAATTCACTTGGTATACCGTAGTCTTTATCAATGTTCATGTTACCTCTTTGCCTTTTTAGTAATAAGGTTTGCGACCCACACAATATACATATTGGACGTATCCAAGCACTTGCGGTGCATATATCATGCATATATTACTAGTATAGTTTGGCAAACTATCCAATTTATAAATACCACAAAATTTGAATTATATCAATATTTAGACATAAGTTTCTGTAAAATAATGAAACAATACTAAATACGCAAAAACAGATAAATGTAATACAATATGTGTATGAGAAGAATAATCAAAAAACTATATAAGAAACTATTTATTCATGATGATGAAAACATGGTTACTGTAACCTTATCTAAAGGTGCACTTTTAAATAATATAAACGAGTTTATAAAGATTGGTAATGGAATAATGGTATCTCCTGTTTTAAAAAGTAATGCTTATGGTCACGGAATATGCGAAATAGCAGAGATACTAGATAAAGAAACTTCAACTGTTTCCGTTCCCCTTTTTATACTAGATTCATATTTTGAAGCAAAAAAGCTTCGTAATGATGATATACATAGATCGATTTTAATTATTGGCTATACAAGTATAAAAAATATAGTTGAAAATAAAATCAAAGATGTAATTTTTACAGTATCTGATATAAATGTCTTAAAGGAGCTTGGTGAAAAATTAAATAAAAAAACTAAGTTTAATTTAAAACTAGATACAGGTATGCATAGGCAAGGAATACTTCCCACTGATGTAGATGAAAGTATTAAAATAATAAATAAAAATAATAATATAATACTCGAGAGTATATCTTCACATTTTTCTGATGCTGAAGAAAATAAAGATTATACAGAAAAACAGATAGCTGAGTGGAATAAATTAGTTGATAAATTTAGAAATGAATTTAAAACAATAAAATACTGGCATATAAGCAATACCGCTGGTCATAACTATATAAATAAAGCTAAATGTAATATGACGCGTTTAGGAGCGGGTCTTTACGGTATACGCGATGGGGCCTATGTAGATAATGTTCACATCATACCAGTACTACAACTTGAGACTATAGTAACTGGAATAAAAAAGATCAAAAAGGGTCAGACCGTAGGTTACGGGAATAGCTTTGAGGCAAATGGAGACATGACTATAGCTACCATACCTGTTGGATATTATGAAGGTATTGACCGCAGACTATCAAATAAGGGTCATGTAAATATACATAGTAAGTTTGTAAACATAATAGGTAGAGTAAGTATGAATATTACTACTATAGATATAACTGATATAAATGATGCAAAAATAGGAGATAAAGTAATAGTAATAAGTAGTAATGAAAATGATCCAAATTCTATGTTAAATATCTCGAAGGAGACAACACTAGCTCGTGACCTTGCAGTAAATATCGCAAGCCATTTAAAAAGAGTTGTAATAGATTAAATTATTTTTTATCCCCTTCCATAGGCTCAAGGTCGAGACAAACTGAATTTAGACAATATCTCTTTCCTGTCTTTGTAGGACCATCGTCAAATACATGACCTAGGTGTGAATTACACTTGCTACACACTATCTCGACTCTTTGTATACCATAACTATCGTCTATTATTTGTTTTACAGCTCCAGGAATAGCTTCATCAAAACTTGGCCAACCAGTACCAGAATCAAACTTTGCATCTGATTTAAATAGATCACTTCCACAAACTTTACATTTATACATTCCACTTCTCTTTTCATGTAAAAGCTTGCCAGAAAACGGAGCTTCTGTAGCTTTTTCTCTGAGTACCTTATACTCTTCTGGTGTTAACTTGCTTTTCAATTCATTTTCGTTTATCTCCATATTTTATTTAATTAAATTATTAAATCTCTTTTGCAATTTTTCTAGTTTTGGAGCAATTATAATTTGGCAATATCCCGCTTCTTTATTGTTTTTATAATAATTTCTATGATAATCTTCTGCTTCAAAGAATTTTTCAAACTTTTTTACTTCAGTTACCACTGGTTTTTCATAAGCCTTATTTTCATTCAATTCTTTTATTATATTTAAAGCTTTTTCTTTTTGTTCTTCATTTGTATAGAAGATTCCAGAACGATATTGTGTACCAATATCATTTCCTTGTTTGTTTAAAGTTGTAGGATCGTGTGTGTTAAAAAATACTGATAGTAAATCGTCAAAAGATATTTCTTCAGGATTAAAATCTATCTTTATAGCTTCAGCATGACCTGTATTTCCTCCTGAAACCTTTTCATAGCTAGGATTGTCCATACTTCCTCCTGTATATCCTGGCATAACGCTTATTACACCCTTTAAATCTTGAAATACAGCTTCTGTACACCAAAAGCATCCCCCAGCAAACACAGCAGTTTGTATGTTTTTATTCATGTGCTAATTATACCAGATGAGGAATATAATTTTTATTTTGTGCGCCGAGCTGGACTCGAACCAGCGATGCCCAAAGGGCCGGAGATTTACAGTCTCCTGGAATAGCCACTATCCGATCGGCGCATTTTATCTAAAAACCTTACAAAAGAGAGTCTAGCATTTTTATTGCCTTACCTCAACCTCTCTCATAACTATATTGTTCTCAACTCTCTTTTTCTTTTTTACCTCAAAGGTAAATTCATCTGCACTTCCCTTTTTAATACCAACATTTATACTTCCACCTTTTGCAATTCCTTGTGAAATCATAAGTGAAGCTATAGGTGTAAGGATTTTATTTTGTATTATTCTCTTTAGAGGCCTTGCTCCATAATGTGGGTTATAACCCTCCTTAGCAAGATAAGTAAACACTTCTGGAGATACCACCAGATTTATATCTTTTGTTTGTAGTCTTTTTACCACTTGTTCTACTTGTATATTTACTATCTTTTCAATATTTTCTTTACTCAAAATATCAAATAGAATAATATCATCTAGACGATTTAAAAATTCTGGGCGGAAATAATCTTTTAGAGAATTCATAACTCTAACTTTTGCATCATCATAATTATCTTTTTCTAGTGACTCTTTATCTCTAGTAAAACCGATTTTTTCCATTTTTTCTATATATTGAGCACCGATATTTGAAGTCATGATTATGACAGTATTCTTGAAATTAACCGCCCTACCTTTTGAGTCAGTCAATCTTCCATTATCAAGTACCTGAAGTAATATATTGAATACTTCTGGGTGAGCTTTTTCTATTTCGTCAAATAGTATAACTGAGTATGGTCTATGTCTTACCATTTCTGTTAGATTTCCCCCTTCATCATGACCAACATATCCTGGAGGTGAACCTATAAGCTTTGATACTGCGTGCTTTTCCATGAATTCTGACATATCTACTCTTATCAAAGCCTTATCATCATTGAACATAAATTCAGCCAAAGCTTTTGTAAGCTCGGTCTTACCAACACCTGTAGGTCCAAGGAAAATAAATGATCCGATAGGACGATTTGGGTCTGCTATTCCGGCTCTTGCACGTTTTATGGTGTCTGAAATCTTTTTTACTGCTTGATCTTGTCCTACCACGCGCTTTTTCAACTCTTCCTCCATACGAGTTAGTTTTCTCATTTCTTCTTCCATCATTCTACTTACAGGTATTCCTGTCCAACGAGAAACTACATCTGCAATATCTTGTTCTGTTATTTCTTCTTTTAGTATTCTTCTTGATGATTGAAGTTTCTTCAATCTTTTATTTTTTGCTTCCAAATCTTTTTCTAGTGCAGGTAGTCTTCCATAACGAATCTCCGCAGCTTTTGTAAGATCAGCACGAGCTTCGGCACTTTCAGCTTCAATTCTCAATACTTCAAGTTCCTTTTTTATCTTCTTTATGTCTGTAATAGTTTCTTTTTCATTTGTCCATTTCAATTCAAGTTCTGAAGTGCTTTCCTTTAGATCAGCGATGTCTTTTTCAATTTTTTGCATTCTAGCCTTGGCAACTTTGTCTGATTCTTTCTTCAGAGCTTCTCTCTCTATCTCAAGTCGCATGATTTTTCTACGAGTTTCTTCTAGTTGTGGTGGCATATTTTCAAGAGAAATTTTCAAAGCTGAAGCAGCTTCGTCTATGAGATCTACAGTTTTGTCTGGTAAAAATCTATCACTTATATATCTACTTGAGAGATTTACAGCAGCTACTATTGCATCATCTGTAATACGCACACCATGATATAGTTCGTATTTTTCCTTTAAACCACGAAGTATAGCTATAGCATCTTCAATACTTGGCTCATTTACATAAACAGGTTGAAATCTACGTGTCAGAGCTGGATCCTTCTCTATATGCTTTTGATATTCTTTTAGTGTAGTTGCACCTATAGCGCGTAGTTCACCACGAGCTAGAGCTGGTTTTAACATATTTGAAGCATCCATACTTCCTTCTGAAGCGCCTGCTCCAACTATAGTATGTATTTCATCGATAAACAGGATTATTTTTCCATCTGATCTTTCTATTTCTTTTAAAATATTTTTTAATCTTTCTTCAAATTCTCCACGGTACTTTGTACCTGCAATAAGAGATCCTAGATCTAGTGATACTAGTTCTTTATCCTTTAGAGATTCTGGAACATCTCCTTGAGCCATACGCAAAGCCAAACCTTCAGCAATAGCAGTTTTACCCACTCCAGCTTCACCTATAAGTATTGGATTATTTTTTGTTCTTCTTGAGAGAATCTGTATGACACGAAGAATTTCGCTATCACGACCTATTACAGGGTCGAGTTTATTTTCTTTTGCCAACTTTGTAAGACTACGAGCATACTTTGACAATGTCCTCATCTTTTTTGGTTTATCATCATCTTTAATATCATTTACCTTTAGTTCATCGATAATATTCATGACTTGAGCTCGGTCTATTTTAAATTTCAAAAGTATATCTTTTGCTTGGCTTTGAGAATCAAAACAAGCGACAAAAAGATGTTCTGTAGATATAAATTCATCACCCATACCCTGAGCAACTCTTCCAGCATTTTCTATTATGCTTGCAAGTTCTGGTGTAAGGTATATCTGATACGAAGGAGCCAATACCCTTCCTGATTCTGGAGCTTCTATACCCTCTAGTATGACATCAGTAAGTAGCATGGTGTCTATCTCAAGTTTATCCAATATACTAGCAACCATACTCTCTTCTTGTAGTATAAGAGCACACAATAGATGTGTTGGGTTTACATGATTTTGACCACGTTCTATAGCCAATTCATGAGAACGGCGAAGTGCTTCCTTTGCTTTTGTAGTAAAGTTATTTAGTGGGGGCATGTACTATATAATAATGAAAAATATGCTTTGTGTCAAAGAAAATAATAATTATATTTACAAATATAATTTAGTAACAATATTGCTATTGAGCTGTATTTACTGTTTCTGAACTAGGTTCACTTGGTGTATCTGTTGGTGTTTTGTCCTCTATAACATTCTGCTCAACTGGCACTATAAGATTAGGCTGATTATTTGTATTCGATTCTGTTGTTGTAACTTGACCTTCAGTTTGTATTGGTTCTGTACTTGATGATACTGGCTCTATTTGAGGTGTTGTAGTTGAATTTTCTATTGCGTTATTTTGATTTAAATTTGATTCTGGGTTTTGCTGAGGATTATTTTGCTGATTTGTCTGTTGGTTTGTTTGGGGATTATTTTGTTGATTGATTTGTTGATTTAATTGGGAATTTAAATTATTGGTATTCTGATTTCCTGAAGTACATGAACCTTGCACTTTTTTCCATTCTCCATTTTCTATACTCACACAATACAAAGATCCAGTAAACTGATCTACCAATTGAATGCCTTTAGAAACTGTTATAGTGTTCGCCTCCACACTATCAGTCTTAAATACACCAGAGAATTTATTGGCCAAACCATCCACCTTAGTATTGATATCTTTAATAGCCTGAACTAGTAGAGCTACCATGTTTCCATAAGAGATACCTAGAGATCCTTCTGTACCTTCTACTACTTCAGGGAGTATAGGTTGTAGTTC
>JACCDT010267142.1_pt1 | contig 19046 bp, 26 predicted proteins | sample 7446291 | NCBI WGS metagenome assembly JACCDT01 (sample SAMN15323446, study PRJNA562643) | freshwater metagenome | isolation source: river surface water | place: USA:Blue River Watershed | collected 2017-08-17 | reverse complement strand
TTTCCTGGAGAAATAAAAATACATGTCATTCGTGAGTCGCGTACGATAGAGTTTGCGCGATAGATAAGAAAAGCACTCCCTACGGGAGTGCTTTTAGTTTGTTGTTAAATAAAGAGATCTTTTAAACCTTTTTATTTTATTAAGTTCTTTGAGTCTAGCAAAGAGCGCGTCTAAATGGTTTGAAATAGATGCTTTTTTCAAAAGCCATTGTCGAGTAAGCTTTTTTCCTTTTCGCAGAGCGTGAAGCCTACGCGCTTTTCTTAGCACAAGAATGTGTGTCACTAGTTCCCTGCATTCTTGTGCGTATCTTCGATCTTCCATGCTTATACGAAATACTTTTATGCCATTTTCTTGATTTCCAATATGCGACATGATGTCTCCTGTAAGGTGCCTTGCTACATCCTATACGATAATTATATTTTTTGACAAATAAAAATATAATTGTAATATGACTTGCTAAAAAACCTGTGCGTACTATACTTATTTTATCCGTCCGTGCAACAGGCACGTGCGAGTAATTTAATAAATTTATTTTTTGTTGCTGTGATCCTAGGAAAACATAGCAACATAATCACTCACGTATATGAACAAAGCAGGTCTCGTTGAAGCAGTACATCAGGTACTCGGTTCAACAAAGGTACAAGCAGAAGAAGTAGTAGATACACTTTTTTCTACCATTATCAAAACTCTTTCAAAGGGTGATGAGGTAGCAATTGCTGGTCTCGGAAAGTTCACTGTAAAGACTCGCGAAGCTCGCGAGGCTCGTAACCCAAAGACAGGTGAAACTGTTAAAGTTCCTAAGACAAAAGTTCCTAAGTTTTCAGCTGCTAAGGCGCTTAAGGATGCAGTTAAGTAATTAACGATACCTTACTGTTCTCGTGTAAAACATTACACGCACAAACAAAAAAACACTTACAATGTAAGTGTTTTTTTGTTTTATTTAAGCGGCTCTTTTTATTGTGTAGCGCTCATTCCCCTCTTCTTGTTTTTTGATTAGCTGTTTAACTATAGCGAGAAACCTTTCTGTCTGAGCAATTTCATGTTCTTTTTCAACCGAGACTTCAAATGTTTCAGATCCAAGATCAAGAACTGTATCCTCTGTATCTCCGTAGAGTCGACGCAGTGTAGCTTCGAGAAGGTTTTGTTTTTCTACAAGCTGTTCTTTTGAAAGAGATGAATGCACTCCTTCAAATTTTTCATAAATATCTTTTTCTGTTCCGTGATAAGGTGATGTTTCTCTTGATTCCATAGTAGCTAAAGTATACTCCTTATGATTATAAAAAGAAAAGAGAACGAAAGTTGTTCGTTCTCTTAAGTTCTGACGAGGAAAAGCGGTATGGCACCTCTTCGCTTAGAAAGATCTTCTGCAGCGACATGAAGAGTGGACTTAGTCTTTTCCATGATTTCAAGTGCAAGCTCGAGTTCAGATCGAAGCTGAGGAGGGAGGTCTTTATTTTTGAGAAGCTCCTCAATCTGAGAAATCTTGCCCACCAGACTCCTTCCTGCTCGGTTCAGTCTAAAAGCGCATGCTCCTTGTATTTTTTGAACCCCCAAAAGGGTAAGCTCATCCATAGCAAACCCCTTAAAGAACGAAGATGTTTTAGATACTACATCTTGTTATTCGGTATGTCAATGTCTATGCAACCATCCCCTCTTTCTGCTTTTTAAGAATAGCTTCAACGGCTTCAAGATTTCTTTTCTTTTTATCTCTCATAATATTGAGCTGTATGGTAAAGCGAACGATGTCTGCTGGTTTCCATACCCCCTCCTCATTTTTCTTAAAAATTTCAATATCCCCAGTGAGACCTTTAATAAGAGCATCTAGTGTTTGATTTTGAAGGTAAAGATCATCAAGATGTTCTTGTTCTTTTTGTTTTTCGGCTATTGCCATCCACTTTGCGAGACGTTCCTCAGGGGTTTCACTCATAGATTATCTTGCCTTACAGTGTATCACTTTGGGTAAGGTAGAAAAGAAAAAGAAGTGAATAGAAAAGTGATTAAGATTGTTCCTTTGTTAGCTTGATTAAATAATATTTTTTTGACATAAAGGATTATTTAATGTAGTTTTTAAGTGTTAAGATCATTTTACCGCCTTAAAGGAGAGAAAAAGTGGCAAAACACCTTGGTAAATTTATTGTTTCGTTAATGTTCATTTTTGTTTTTTTGGGAATGTATCAGTGCTTTGGATATGAAACAATTTCTAGGAAACATCATCCTCTAGGGGTTGTGGCAATTAAGAAAGAAAAACTTACTGGAAATATCTATAAGTTTGACTGCTCCCCTGTCGTGAAAGGTTGTATGGTTACCAAAATATGAACTGCTATTGCAAGGAATTGCTCTAGCAGTTTCTTGTTTTATTACGCCGCACAGAATATGAAAATCCGGAACAGTTGTTGTTCCGGATTTTCATATTCTGTGCGGCGTAAGAGAATCGAACTCTTGTCTCCTGCTTGGAAGGCAGGCATTCTACCACTAAACCAACACCGCTTGTAGAGACTATACTACTATACTTTTTATTTTTTTTCCAGTCCTTCTTTTTTGTGTATAAAGTAGTTCCTTTTTACCTAAAGATGATACTTTAAAAGTTTTTTAAGGAGATCTTATACAATCTTTCTAAAACGAGGTAAATCCCCTTCTTCTGTTGAAACTTGTTCTATAAAATCTGCAGCAGGCCGTACCCATATCTTTTTATCAGATAATGCTTGATAAATCACGTAGTCACACATATCTAAAGAAGGCTCTTTTACTTGTAGGCACCCAAGAGCAAGTATCTCGTACTGCCCTTTTGTTTTATAGTGTTCCAAGATTTCTTTTTGCGGTGTCATAGTTTTATTAATTCAGTTTAGCATGGTGGTTTTTACCTTAGTTCGATAAAATGATTTTTTATAAAATCACCTCTTGCCATCTTCGAGGGAATTTCTCCTACAAATACTTTTTTGTCGCCACAAAAAAGTTTCGTAGGCTACTCCTCGTTGTTTTGCTTGCTAGCAAAACATACTCCGGACTTTCGAATCCCTACGAAAGCCAAGCAGTTGGCTTTCTGCACTCCGACAGAATACAAAAAGCACATGACAATCATGTGCTTTTTGTATTCTGTCGGAGTGCAGGGATTCGAACCCTGAGTCGCTGGTACCCAAAACCAGAATGTTAGCCGTTACACCACACTCCGATGTGTGATTCGGAGTGTGGTGTAGTTGTTTACGTGACTTAATTTGTCGCTGACTGGTAATACTTGCAAAACCAGTCTATGTTAACTACTACACTGCACCCCGATATGTGATTCTTTATGTAATTGTCCTGTAATACTAACATATTTTTTTAAAAATGCATTATCCCCTACTCTCCAAGTACGTTAGGTATAAGTTTAACCCTTGCAGATCTAGACATTGTGTCTATATAAACACAAGCAAGGTCAACTTGTAGAGGTGTTTCTTGTGGAACGTTTCTTTGAAAACAGTACATTTTAACTGCTTTTAAAAATCTTCCCTGTTTCTTTTTAGTAAAATTATCTTCTGGGGTAATGTTTTCTAGTTCGACTCTTTCAAGATCGGATGATTGTAAACTCTTCACTTCAATAAAGTGGAATTTACCATCTTTTTTCATTACGATATCTATTTCTCCTTGGGTAATCCTGTAGTTTCTTTCAATAAGAGTAAAACCGAGTTTCACAAGAAACGTCGTAGCAATCTCTTCGCCTATTTTTCCAATTTCATTATGTTCAGCCATATTTTCACACACGGACATTAATTCGTTTCACGTGAAACAAATGTCTTATTTTTAAATACAAAAAAATCTGTACTTTTAAAAACCTATATAAAATAACACTTATTATGAACCTTTACACTTTAGGACATCAAGAGACATTGTAGTTTTGCTGTCCGTTATACACCATACCCACAGACTTATCCACATTTTTGTACTTTTGTGCACATCCACAGTGTACAACTTTAAATAAAAGTAAAAGGGGATCTTTTCACAGTATTTCTTTTCAAAAAACATTGATTATGATAGTATACATAGCACTGCGGTGTTGGTTTAGTGGTAGAACACGTCCTTGCCAAGGATGAGACAGGAGTTCGATTCTCCTACGCCGCACAAAATAAGGAGTGAAGCGACTATATTTTGTAAGGAAATAAGCCAACTTCTTGGCTTATTTGAGAATCGAATAGGGGTCGCAAATTTGCTTCGAGGAGCAAAGCAACGAGGCAGATTTGTGACCAGTTCTCCTACACCTCACCATAAATCCAGAATTTTGAATCTATAACAGCATCTTTCAAATAGGGGATATTAAGCAACCTGTTACACAAGAAACGGGTAGACTAATAGAGAAGGGAAGGGGCAAGATTCGGTCACAAAGTCTATTTTTGATTACAAAAATATAAGACTTCGCGACCCCTATTCGAATCCTGACGTAAGTGACGCAGGTCACTTACTGCGATAGCAAAAAATATTTGCTTCGCTCATATTTTGTGCTCCCGCCAGGATTCGAACCCAGAATAACGGTTCCGAAGACCGCTGTGATATCCATTTCACCACGGAAGCATTATAGATACGTATATTATCACACTTTATGACACAAATACAGCCAATTAACGTTTCTTCCATTCCAAAAGAGGTGATGATGGTCGTCGCCGTATTAGAAGGAGCTTCCTACGAAGCTTATTTGGTTGGAGGGTGTGTTCGTGACCTTTTAATGGGAAAGAGGCCGAAAGACTATGATATTACGACAAATGCAACACCAGAAGAAATAATAGCTTTATTTCCAAAGACTTTTTATGAAAATAGCTTTGGAACTGTAGGGGTGGTGACATGTGGGGAAGAGCTGGGAACGGTTTGCACTGATGAAACAGTAAAAATCATTGAAGTGACACCATATCGCTTAGAAAGCGCTTATTCTGACCATCGTCATCCTGATGCGGTAACTTGGAGCAAGGAAATTAAGGATGACTTAGCTCGAAGAGATTTCACATGTAACGCCATTGCTTACAATCCTGTTACACAGGAAACGGTTGATCCGTACGGCGGAGTTTTGGCTATTCTTGAAAAAAGGATTACCGCAGTCGGGGATGCTCATCTTCGTTTTAATGAAGATGCTCTTCGTCTTATGCGTGCTATACGTTTTATGAGTCAGCTTGATTTTGATATTGATACCGTTACACGTGAAAATATTGAGAAAAACACACATCTTCTTAAAAACATTTCACGTGAAAGGGTGAGAGATGAGTTCGTAAAGCTTATTATGACTGATTTTCCTATGCGAGGACTTGTTCTCATGAAAGAAACAGGGCTTTTGGAGTATGTTGTTCCGGAACTATTGCGCGGAGTAGGGGTTACACAGAATCAGGCCCACGCATACGATGTTTGGGAGCACAATCTTCGAACATTACAGCATTCTGCTGATAAAAAGTGGCCGTTACATGTGAGATTGGCTGCTATCTTTCATGATATTTCAAAACCAGAAACAAAGCGGTTTTCACGTGAAAAGGGTGTTATTACTTTTTATGGGCATGATGTTATCGGTGGGCGTGTTACACGTGAAATTATGGAGCGTCTTAAGTTTCCGAAAGATTTAGTTGACCGTGTTTCAATGTTCGTTCGTTGGCATATGTTTTTCTCAGATACTGAGCAAATAACTCTTTCTGCCGTAAGAAGACTTATTACTAATGTTGGAAAAGAGAATATCTGGGATCTTATAGATTTACGAGTTTGCGACAGGGTGGGGACCGGAAGACCAAAAGAGGAGCCGTATCGCCTGAGAATGTACCAGTCCATGGTAGAACAAGCGCTTAAGGATCCTGTTACCTTAAAAATGCTTAAAATTGACGGGAAACGCATCATGGACGTTACACAAGAAACGCCAGGGCCAAAAATAGGATATATTTTACATGCTCTTTTTAATGAAGTGCTTGATAATCCAGAGAAAAACACCGAAGAATACTTAGAAAATCGTGCGTTACACATGAAAACATTGTCTATTGAGGATTTGAAGATGCTTGCTGATGCTGGGAAGGAGGAAATGGAAGAAAAGAATAAAGAAATAATAAATACTATACGTAAAACTTATAAGGTGAAAGGGGTAAAATAAAATGTCCTTTATAAAAGACATTAATATACAAGCAAAATAAAGATGTCCTTTATAAAGGACATCTTTATTTTTACTTACACCGTACATGTACATGATGTAGGTGATGTATACTAACATTTCAATGAAAGAATCTTTTTTAGAAACCTTGCACCCTCTTACTAAAGAGCTTCTTACGATTCGTGGGATTACAAAGGAAGATGAAATGAAACACTTCCTTTTTCCTTCATACGAGGAACATGTTCACGATCCGTTTCTTATTGACGGTATGGATACAGCTGTTAAGCGTATTGTGGATGCGATAAAAAATAGTGAAAAGATCGCAGTGTATAGTGATTATGATTGCGATGGAGTGCCAGGAGGAGTACTTCTCCGTACTTTTTTTGACGATATCGGGTATCCTGTAGAGCTTTATATTCCTCACAGACATAATGAAGGATATGGAATACACACTCACGCAATTGACGCTCTTAAGGAAAAAGGGGTGACACTTATTCTTACGGTTGATTTGGCGATTACTAACATTCTTGAAATTGCTTATGCGAAAGAAAAGGGTGTTGATTTTATTGTTACAGATCATCACTTACCTGTACATAAAGATGACGGTGAAGCTTTTCTTGAAAAAGGGGTACTTTCTGGGTCATATGTTATTCCTCCTGCGGTCGCTGTCCTTAACTCAAAAAAAGATGTCTGCCTTTACCCAGATAATATGCTCTGCGGATGTGCTGTTGCGTGGAAGCTGGTAACTGCGATTCTTTCGTATACGAGAAAAGAAGATGTTTCACATGTAACAAGCGTTTCGTATGAAACTGTGCTCGAGAAAGTGAAAGCTCTCGGTGAAGGTCATGAAAAGTGGTACTTAGATCTTGTGGGTATTTCAACAATTGCAGATATGGTGCCTCTTCAGAAGGAGAATAGGGTTTTGGCGCATTTTGGTTTAAAGGTACTTCGTAAAACAAAACGCCTTGGGCTTAATCACCTTTTTTTGGAGCAGAGAATGAGAAAAGATCTCCTTACTGAGGATGATATAGCTTTTACTATTGCTCCACGAATAAATGCTGCTTCTCGTATGGGGGATCCTATACTTGCCCATAAAGCACTTTATGAAAAAGATAGAAAGCTTGCTGAAATACACATGAATGAGCTCGAAGAACTTAACCTGAAAAGAAAGAGTGAGGTAGGGGACATAGTGAGCCAAATTTCTTTTGATCATGATGTGTACAAAAATGATGTCGTTGTTGTAGGTGATCCATCTTGGGGGCCTGGAATTCTTGGGCTTATTGCACAAAAGATTATTGATGAAACAAAAAAACCTGTTTTTGTATGGGGACAGGGAGAGAATGGAGAAGAAGTGAAGGGGTCCTGTCGATCTTTAGGAGATGTTCACCTTGTAGAACTTATGGCTTCTGTTGGAAATAAGGCTTTTACTCATTTTGGTGGACATGAAGGGGCGGGAGGGTTTTCTCTTTTGTATAAAAATATAGAAACATTGAGCCCACTCCTTAACGAGGCATATCTCCATGTAGAAAAGAAAGAAATAGACAAAGAAGATGCAAAAGCTGACACCGCTCTTCGTTTTTCTGATATTCACGAACAAACATATAGAGCGATAGAGATACTTGCTCCTTTTGGAGAAGGGAATAAAAAGCCTTTATTTGCTTTTGTAAATGTGCAACCGCTTTCAGTGAGATGGTTTGGTAAAAAAGGCGAACATCTCGAAGTTATGTATGAAGAAAGCGGTAAAAAGATTAAAGCAATACAGTTTTTCGCACCAAAAGATCAGGAGGAGAAAGCTAAAAAAGAACATACCCTCCTTGCTCACTTCGAAAAGAGTTATTTTATGGGAAAAACAGAATTTCGACTTAGAGTTGTTTCTTTTGTGTAGTTTATTTGTTTTCGCTTAGTACAGATTGTGGTAGATTGTAACTATGAAGCAAGTTGTAACCATTGGTGGCGGAACGGGAAGTTATACTGTTTTATCTGGCATTAAAGAGATAGAAGATATTAGTATTACTGCTCTTGTTTCCATGGCAGATGACGGGGGTTCAACGGGTGTACTTCGCGACGAGCTTGGTGTACTTCCTCCTGGAGATGTAAGACAATGTCTCGTAGCGTTAAGCGAACATAGTAGTATTGTGCGCAAGGTGATGGGGTATCGCTTCTCTGAAGGAAGTCTCACGGGGCATTCCTTTGGAAATATTTTTTTGGCAGCTCTTGAAAAAGTTTCAGGAAGTTTTGCGGAAGGGGTTGAAGTCGCCTCAGAGATCCTTAAGGTAAAAGGACGGGTGGTGCCAATTACCAACCACAAAGCAGATCTTGTAGTAACACTTCGTGACGGAAGCAAGCTTTTTGGTGAACACAGCTTTAATAGTAGCTCTGTTCAGGAAAAAGGTGTTGCTCATATTGGCTACAAAGAAGAGGTAATGCTCTCTCGTCATGCAGAACAGGCTATTATGTCTGCTGATTATATTATTTTAGGGCCTGGAAATTATTTTTGTTCAATTGTGCCGTGTCTTATTATTCAAGGTTTTAAAGAAGCTATTAAGAAAACAAAAGCAAAAATTATTTTTCCTATTAATCTTACTAATAAACAAGGGCATACACTCGGATGGTCAGCGACAGATTATGTTACCCATATTGAAGAATACATAGGCAGAAATCTTGATATTGTTCTTATTAATAATGAAGACCCTACAGAAGAACAGCTCGAGGCTTACCTTTTAGAGGAAGGGGATGGGGTGCTTGTAGTTGATGACTATAAAAAAGAAAATGTTATTCGTAAACCTCTCTTGTCTCATACTGTAATTGTGCAGCAAAAAGCTGACACCATTTCACCTCTTCGTAGTTTTATTCGCCACGATTCGCAAAAACTTGCTCTCGCTCTTAAGGGTTTCTTTAGATAAAATGGTGACCGCGCCGAAAGTGCTCTTCGGAAAGCCTAGTAAGTATTTCACGAGCCTCTTGTTTGTTATACTTGAAAAATGAAAATCACAATATATACCGACGGATCAAGTAGGGGGAATCCTGGACCTGGCGGGTGGGCATCTATTATTTTAAGTGACACAGAAGTGGTTGAGTTTGGTGGGCATGAAGATGCTACAACAAATAATCGCATGGAACTTATGGGTGCAATTATGGGGCTTCGCGAAGTGGATGATCGTCACCGCGGAGTGCTTGAAGTTGAGGTGTGCACCGATAGTGAATACGTAAAGAAAGGGATCAGTGAGTGGATACATGGGTGGATAAAAAATGGATGGAAAACTTCAACTAAGAAAGAGGTGCTCAACAAAGATCTCTGGCAGGATCTTCTCTTGGAGAAAGAGAGACTTACAGCAAATGGAGTAAAAGTTATGTTCACGTATGTGCCAGGTCATGCAGGAGTATCACTTAATGAGCGGGCAGATGTTATTGCTACAGCTTGTGCAGATAATGCGAGTCATTTGCAACTATATAGAGGGGCTCGCAGCGAGTATAGTCACTAAAGGGTATGCATATCTCTCTTGTAAGTCTTACTGTTGGTCTTATAGGAGGGGTGATATATGACCAGCTGTTCCTCTACGCTTCAGAGATAATACTTTTTATGTTGTGTTTAGGTGGAGTTCAGTTTATCTGTCATACGGTCTTTATAAAAAGAAAAAGAGAAGGTGAAGCCTTCTCTTTTTCTTTGTCACTTATAATTGCACTTTTTTGTTTCGGGTTTTCTTTGGGCGCTATCAGATATCAGTTTACAGAACCTGTAACCAAACTTAATTGTGTATCAATGTGTAAGTTTACTGGAGTAGTAAAAGAGACTCCTGTTATACAAAATGCACAACAGAAAGTTGTAGTAAAAATAGTAGACCAAGATGTCTCTTTGGTGCTGCTCACACTACCACTGTATCCAAAATTTTTTACAGGAGACTATCTCAGCGTAGAAGGTGTTACAAAAGAAGAAGGTGTTCATTATGGATCTTTTGATTATGAAAAATATCTCGCAACACAGTCAATTGGGTCGACATTATTTTTTCCAAAAGTAGAAAAAATAAGCAGTGAAAAAAGTGAAACAGCTTTTGTAAAGAGTCTCATTAATTATAAAGAAAAAATGTTGCAGGTGATCGACACCTACGTTACGTACCCAGAGGCCGCTCTTGTGAAAGGGGTGCTCCTCGGAGACCGATCCTTGCCGTCTTCGATGAAAGAAGTTTTTCGTACAACAGGACTCTCTCATATCGTCGTCTTGTCTGGATTTAATATAACGATACTCATCATAGCTGTACTTTTTATATTTCGTTTTTTGCCGCTTACGTTACGTATCTTCCTTACTCTTTTTTGTATAGCAATGTTTGTTGTTGCAGTCTCTGGTGGAGTGAGTGTGCTACGTGCAACTCTTATGGCGAGTGTCGCACTCTTCGCGCTCCTTCTTGGAAAAAGTTATGTTAGTAAACAAGCTCTCTTTTTGTCACTATTTTTTATTGTACTCATTGAGCCACGATATATTCTTTTTGATGCATCTCTTCATCTTTCATTTTTAGCAACAGCAGGAATTATTTATTTTTACCCTCTCTATGAATTTTTTGTGGGTGAGAAGATGAATTATTTTCATCAGGTTTTTGGAACAACTTTAGCTGCCTCACTTTTTACTGTGCCATATGTAAGTTACGCATTCGAGCAGTTTTCGTTGTATGCACTTCTTGCTAATATGCTCGTTGTTCCGGTCATTCCAGTTATCATGCTTTTTGCTGTAGTCCTTCTTTTGACAACATACCTAGTTCCTGCCGCTTCGCTTTTTATTGGATTTTTTGTCTCATATATTTCTATCTATGTCGTTTATATATCAGAGACAATTTCACGTTTTCCTTATGCAAACATATCGACATCTTTTTCATTTACAGCAATGGTTCTTGCATATTTGTTTATTTTTTCCACAACGTTATTCATCACAAAAAAGAAGAGCCCTTTGAACTCTTTAAAAAATGAAACGTCACACACAAAAGATGGTGTGATTACTTCTCCTATACTTACTTATTAAATAAGGGTTATTTTGAAAACTGGTCTCGGTAGGTTTTATAGATAAAGAAAAAAATAATTCCTCCAACAAGTAATGAAACGGCACCAAGTGAAGTGAGGCTTGCATGTTCCCCAAAGAAAAAACCAATTGAAATGATGAGTGTTGCCCATACTCCTGATGCAATAAAGAAGATTATTGAAGTAAGTAGGGTTGGGGTTTTTGCGAGTCCTGCGAGAATTGGAATGAAGGCTTTTACTGAAGGGGTGCACTTGCCGACAAGTATCCACCACATACCATGCTTAGAAAATGTTTTCGAAAGCGCTCGATGCATTTTTTCAAAAGTCGCTTCATCAAGCATTACTATTTTTTTTGCAAATGCTTTGTCATATTTTTTTACAAGCAAAAAAGTAACAACGTTACCTACGGTATTTCCAAGTACTCCAGCTAGAAGTGCGGGTAAAAAAAGAAGTGTGCCATTTCCAATAAAGTACCCAACAACTAGATAAAGAATTTGCGAAGATGGAATATTAATAATTCCATTTCCAATCATCAAAACAAAAATCGCTACATAAGAAAATGTTGTAATAAGAAAATGTATGTCCATAGTATGCAGTATAGCAAGTTGCAAAAAGAAGACCTCCTCACCTGATATACTTTTAGTATATGACTCGCTTTATGTGGGTGAAGACTTTTTTAAAGTCATGCAGTGTAATCACTTCTCTGTATGGTAAAGTGGCTACACTCCTCATACTTCTTCTTTGTTTATTTTTTCTTATCGCTACACTTTTTTCTTTTCTTGGTCACAAAAAACTTGAAGTTGCATTTCTTAATGTTGGACAAGGTGATGCAACACTTATCACTACCCCTAATGGATACCAGATACTTATTGATGGAGGAAGGGATTTGAGTGTGCTTGGTGAACTTAAAAAGTATCTTTCATATTTTGATACTTCTATTGATATGGTGATTCTGACTCATGCTGACGCTGATCATCTTACCGGACTACTTCCTGTGTTTGAAAAGTTTACTATAAGACATGTCGTCACTTCTTCGTATGTGAGTAGTTCTTCACTTGAGGAAATTTTTGAAGAAAAAGTTGTAGAAGAAAAAGCTGTAAGGTATGTTGTTTCTTCCGGTGACAGTTTTCATGTTGACGGAGTGACACTCTACATGCTTCATCCAAAGAAAGATACTCTCACTTACACTAAAGATATAAATAATGCATCTGTTACTTTTATTATGACATATGGAGAGGCTTCATTTCTTTTCACCGGAGATCTCTCCTCTACGTACGAACCTTCTCTTCTTGTTAAACAGCTCCCTAAAAAAATTTCTGTATACAAAGCTGGTCACCACGGAAGCAACACTTCAAGCGGAGAGTTATTGCTTTCATACATTCGTCCGACATATACCGTAGTGAGTGCTGGCGAAGGAAATAGTTACGGACATCCGCATCAAGAAGTTATTGAGAGACTCTTAAAATATAACAGTCATATTTTTTCTACCGCAAGTAGTGGGTCAATTACAGTAGTGACAGATGGTAAAAGTATTGATGTGCAAACTGAAAAATAATGCGAAGTATTTGCAAATAAAATCTTAGTACTCGATGGTGATTGGAAATGAAATGGATGCATCATTTTCCGGCATGTCAGACGGATTATCTTTTTTAAGAACAAGACGAGCTTTACCAATAAAGTCCTCATTCACTTTTACTTGGGCGGTAAATGGAACAAACTCAGTAGTCATCCATTCTCCTTGTGCTTGAGCAACAGAAGTTGCGAGTACTTTATTATTTTCATCGAGCACTTCTATCGGGAAGCTTGCTTCAAAGAACCATGGACCACGCGCTTTACCGATAACGGTAAATTCTTTTCCTGTTACAGCTTCGACAAACGGAAGTTCAACAATGATCATGTCACTTGTTGCATTTGTGTAAGTGATTGAAGTCAAAGGGGTTGTTGTTGAGGTTTGTTCTACAGGTTCCTTTAAAGTTATGTTTTCTGGAGATTGAATATTTTTAAATACAGCAAAAGCTAAAAGAGGTAAAATGATACTTCCAACAATGATGCTTCTTTTTTTCATGTAAGATTATAAATAATAAGAAATAAATATTCTTGCGAGGGTCTTTCCTATAGAATAACAAAAAACACGATGTTTTGTGACATCGTGTTTTTTTGTTAGAGTTTGATTTGAAGGTGAATTCCTTTTTTCATGCAAGATGTACAAATCTTAACACGAGGACCGTTAGGGATACGTGCCCACTGGAGGTTAGGGTATACACGACGAGCTCCACATGGGTTGAACTTTGTAGCACGAACAGAGTTAGAGTACTTTCCAACTACTTTTGAGCCTTTTTCGCAGAGAGGACAGATGTTTGCCATAGATTTTTAAGTTAGTCGTCATATCTTACTATATAATTGGACTTTTTGCAAGCCCATGTTTTGTTTCTTTTTTCTCCCTTCTTTCTCTTTTTTAGTCATGGTACTATGGTTTCACATATGGAAGGAATTATTGGTATTTCACAAGGTTTGTTCCCGTTTCTCATTATTATCTATTCTATAGTGCTTCATGAAATCGCTCACGGCTATGCTGCTTATGTACAAGGGGATCATACAGCATATAGAGCGGGGCGTTTAACGCTCAATCCTCTTCCTCATTTGGACGTTCTCGGGTCCGTGATTATACCGTTGGCAGCGTTCCTCACTGCTGGAACTTTCTTTGGATGGGCAAAACCCGTTCCATACAACCCTCATAATATACGAACGAGAATTGGGAACGCATTTGTTGCTTCTGCGGGTGTTTTAACCAACCTTCTTCTTGCTTTGCTTGGAATTATTGCTTTTAAGTTGCTGTATATGCAGGGAATTCTGACTCCTGAGCTCGGTAAAGCAATCTTCACTATTATTTCCGTTAACGTTTCACTTGCATTTTTTAATCTTATACCAATCCCGCCGTTTGATGGAATGGCTATCCTTGAATCGCTTTTTCCAAAAATGGCTATACGATCCAATGTTATCTATAATCCTCTATATATGGTGATTGCGATTATTGGAGCATCTGTCCTTTATGCGAGCATGCTTCCGTACATTCACGCAGGCCTCCAGACAATACTCTTGTAAGAGTGAATAATTGTCTTTTACTTTTGTCTTTTATGCGGTACACTCTTTTGTAGAGATATATCGTTATGAAGTCACCATTACAAAAGCGTAGTTTCCAAAAAAATCCTGAAAATGCTTTTTCTCATCGTTCCACAAGGTCGATTCAAAAGAGTGCACATGAAAGTAAAACTCGAAAACCTTCCATCTCGTCTTTTCATAAAACGCTTAAACGTTATTCGAAAATAGGTTTAAGAAATCTTCTCCTCTCTCCGTGGTTTCATCAAACAGTAAAGGTGACAGGAATTACTATTGTTGTGATTGCTGTCCTTGCAACTTCTCACCGTTACATAAGTACAACATTTGCTAATGAAGTGGTGATTTCTCAGTCAGAAATCATTTCTCGGGTAGCTCTTCTTACAAAGCTTCCTGATCAGGACCCAATAGAGATTGTGCGAGTTGAAGATGACGAGGTTCTTAAAAAACAAAATCCATTTTATGTAGATGCTAAGGAGGGTGATTATGTTATTGTCTATAAAAACATGGTTATTATCTATGATTTAAGAAATGATAAGATTGTTGCTCTTAAAAAAGATAAATAAAAGGCTTGGTTGTTTATTCTAAAACAGAAGAAGTTTTTAAAAGGAAAGCTTGCAAATAATCTGTTTCTCTGGTATGATTCTCCGTACTATTTATTTTATATGCCAACAATTAATCAGCTTGTAAAGAAATCACGCGCAAAGGTTGTGCGAAAGTCTCGTTCTATCGCTATGACACGTGGTTTCAACAGTATCTTGAATAAGCCTAACTTCTACGATTCACCGTTTAAGCGTGGTGTATGTATCAAGGTAACAACAACAACTCCTAAGAAGCCAAACTCTGCGCTTCGTAAAATCGCTCGTGTTCGCCTCACTAATGGTATGGAAGTAACTGCTTACATTCCAGGAGAAGGACACAAGCTTCAGGAGCACTCAGTAGTAGTACTTCGTGGAGGTCGTGTGAAGGACCTTGCTGGAGTTCGTTACCACATTGTTCGTGGACGTCTCGATGCTACATCAGTAGATAAGCGTCGTCAGGGTCGTTCACTTTATGGAGCAAAGCGTCCAAAAGCTGGAGCAGCTGCTGCAAAGAAGTAATTTCTTAAAACTGTTTTCAAAAGCACCTCGTAATGAGGTGCTTTTGATTTTCATGTTCAAGTTTGATAGCATTGTGCTTTAGAGTAACTTTAAAGAAACGGACCACCATGAATTCTTTTTCAGTACACATGGTTTCGGTTGTGCTAGGAGTTGTTGCGCTTCTTTTTACAGCAATTGTTCTTTTTCCGCGGACGAACAAAATTAACCCCTCTGTAACTAATGAAGCACAGCTAATTTATAGTCTCTTTGAGGTTGGGAGAGAGTATGAATTTACTGAAATTGAGGACTTTGCCTATGATGATTTTGGTCTTGAAGGAGAAAGAATTTTTAATCTTCTTCAAGAGCTTGTTGTGAAAAGAAAAATAATTAAAATGCACGTTGTTAAGCAAAAGTACAAAGTCCTCACTACTTCAGGAGAAGATAGCACACCCCTCAAAACTGTGTATGCGCTGCACCTGTAGTTTTTAAGAACACTTTGCTTTGGCGAGGTGTTTTTTTATTGAGATGGTATGATAAGAATATGAAAATCGCTACTTACAATGTTCGTAATTTATATGACCCTGGAACAAAAGTTGATGATACTGCATTAGATGCAGTGTCTGAAAGTTTTTTTAATAAACGTATTGCATACTTTACAGAACAGCTACAAAAGCTTGATCTCGACATTATTTGTTTCCAAGAAATTGGTGGAGAGCTTGGGGTAAAGGTGATTGCAGAAGCTCTTAATTGTGATTACTTTTGTGCTCGTCCGAACAAGCGCGGTATTCGCATGGCGGTAATCTATAAAAAAGATTTGTCTTCAAATGTTTCTTGTGAAAGTATTTCATTTGGTGATCTTCCTATTCCTTCAATTCAGGTTTCTGGAGATGCTGAGGTGCTTACTCCTATTGCACAGCGTCGAGACATTCTTGAAATCACTCTTACTGTTAATGGAAAAATAATTTCTATCAACACCTTTCATTTGAAGAGTAATTTGCCTCAGTACCTGGAAAACGATGACATAGAAAATGATAAGAGCGCGTATATAGATGCAAAGTTTAGATGTCTTTTTTATAAAACAATGGAGCTTTGTGCTATTCGTCGTCATGCAGATAAGCGACTAGCTGAAGGAAAAGAAGTTATGCTTTTAGGTGATTACAATGAAACTAATATTGCTAGCATCTTGGATATTCTTACCGGTTCACAAAACCGCGAAGTTATTGAGTACCACGATCTTCTTGTGGGGTATGAAGGGGACGCAACGACTCACCTCTATCGTGGTAAAAAGCTTGTTTTTGATACCATTATCGCTTCCTCAGGAATTAAAAATGCAGCCAAGGATATCGTTGTAGAAAATACAACCCTTAAAGACTATAGTGCGCTCCCTCAAGGGGCTATAGAGCATGAAGTGGAAAGTGATCACGCGCTTGTGTTTGTTGACATTTCCTTGTAGTATCCACAATAGTTGAACTTTTTAGGAGCTCTACATGGCCGCACTCATATTGCCTGGAGTTTTGCTTTTTATTCTCCTTACGCTTTTTCTTGTTGTTCGGGTGGGTATTTATTACGAAAGAAAGGCGTGGAAAAATAAGAAGGAACTACTACGTTTCTTTAGAAAAGGCGAGGAGCTGACCTTTGTTGTTATTTCTCAAAGAATTGAAGCTGAGTCTGCTGGGAGGAGAGTTCCACCGTCTGATTACGCCCTTATCTCTTTGTTAGAAGATCTTTGTAAAGAAGGTTTTCTTGAGAAAAAAGAAGAAGAAATGAAAGTTGCAGAAATGACTGTTCGTCCAACGTTTTATACATTAAAAGAAACATAAAAGCACTGTACTCTGGGTATGGTGCTTTCTTTTTGCTATTTTGTATAAAGTGTTGTAGTATAGTAAAACTCGTTATTAAGAGTAATGAAGCACTTACTGAACATATAACGTGTATGTTTAGGTAAAATTCGCGAAGCTTAGGGATTTTCAGAAGAAGACGCACAAGAAGTAAGGCGACTGACAAAAATCCCGTAGCGACAAAGAAGATCACCAAACAGAAACGTTATATATTAACTCCTTGTGGAGTACCCTTTGCTTCGGGGAACGTTTACACAAGAAAAACTATTGCTATGCGTCGTAAAGTAAAAAATCGAAATATTGTTGGACCAGATTCACGTTACAATTCAACAAAAGTGTCTAAGTTTATTAACTACGTGATGATTGGTGGAAAGAAGTCTACTGCACAGGAAATTGTGTACGGAGCATTTGATGTGATTAAAGAAAAGCTTAAGGTAGAAGATCCTCTTGAGACTTTTAACGCTGCACTTAATAATGCAGGACCTGTAACTGAAGTTCGCTCACGCCGTATTGGTGGAGCAAACTATCAGGTTCCTCGTGAAGTACGTGAGGAGCGTCGCTTCATGCTTGCACTTCGTTGGATTCTTGAAGCTGCAAACTCTAAGAAAGGTAAAGCCATGAAATTTAAGCTTGCCGATGAACTTATTGCAGCCGCAAACAACGAAGGAACAGCAGTAAAAAAGAAAGAAGATACACACAGAATGGCGGAATCGAACAAGGCGTTTGCTCACTTCGCTTGGTAGTCTTTCAAGTAAAATCACTTCATCTGCTTCGTTGCATAAAATTTTTGCTCCACGCGTCGTACTAGTTGTACGCCTTGGTCGCAAAAATTTTATGCGCCTCGCATCTAAAGCAATTTTACTTGAAATCCATGTGCTAATAAAAATAGCTAAATACAAAAGTGCGTCATACGACGCGCTTTTGTTATATTCTAATAAAATCCTTGCAAAATCAAAAAGACAGAGAGATGCTTAAAGGTAATTAATAATATTTTTATGCTTAGCGCCTTACTTTCGTTATTTGTTGGTGTGCTCCCGTTCCTTAACCTTTTGAGTATTGTTTTTTCATCAATTCTTATGTACAAAATGAGAAGCTCGATTAAGGAAGGCGAAGTAGATGACTCACCTCTTGCTGGAAGTCTTCTTCTTCAGGTTATTTTATGTATAGTTTTTGCCCCTGTGCTTGCTCAAATACTTTTTTATTATGGATGGAAAAAACGGCTACCAAACAAAGCTAAAAGAGCAAATGATATTGGATGGATCGCAATCCTTATTTATATAGGATTTATCTGGTTTGTCAGTTGGTATGCGAAACATATAGGAGATGGTTATGAATATAGACCATCTGTTCAGGGTATCATGTTTATGAACATATTGCAGAGAAGGTTATAAAATAGTGTTTACATTTAGTGTAAATAATTGTTCTTGTAATCTTTCTTCTGCGTGATAATATTAAGATATGAAAAAGACTGTGGCTGCAAAAACATATGAGTTCCCAGTGCTTATTGAAAAAGATGGAGAATCTAGTTTTTTTGCGACTGCACCTACGCTTCAAGGTTGTTATTCTTCAGGAAAGACATTTAATGAAGCGGTAAAGAATATTCAAGACGCCATCGCACTCTATGTCGCAGATCTAAAAGAAGAAAAGAAGTCTGTTCCAAAACGAAAAACAGTGAGCTTTATGTCTGTTGAAGTGCTTGCGTAGCGTTGTATGCCGAAGCTTCCAAAGGCAAGAGAAATTGAAAGGGTGTTACGATCTCTTGGATACGAACTTTCTCGTCAAAGCGGCAGTCATGCAATCTATAAAAATAAAGAAGGCAAAAGAATAACGCTTCCTGTTCACGGTGGTAAAGAAATAAGTGTTGGAGTCTTTAGAGCAATACTTTCTGATCTTGCGATGAGTAAAGAAGATTTTTGGAAAAAATAACTA
>JACCDT011053162.1_pt1 | contig 19054 bp, 13 predicted proteins | sample 7446291 | NCBI WGS metagenome assembly JACCDT01 (sample SAMN15323446, study PRJNA562643) | freshwater metagenome | isolation source: river surface water | place: USA:Blue River Watershed | collected 2017-08-17 | reverse complement strand
GTACGGTCGCGAGTTGCCGGGCCCCGTCGGCGGACCAGAGTTCGAGTGTGACCGCGCGAGACCCGAGATCGCCGGCGACCTCGAACTTGAGATAGCCCAAGCCGGGCGGCGTGATCGGCGCGCTCGTCCATTTCCGGATGTCCCGGTTCGCGGCCGGTTCGCCGTAGGATCCCCACGTGGGTGCAAAGAGGAGTCGGACCGTCGCCGGGGAGGTAAGCTCCGCCGCGAATCCCTCGGCGGTGTCCGGAACGAGGGTGAGGGACCGGGCTACGCTCACCGGAAGGATCTGGGTCAGTTCGGGATGGCTGAGCCTCTCCACGAGCACGTCGGCGCTCGGGTAAGGAATCTCCGGCTCCTGCAGCCACTGCCGATCTCCCGTTCCGAGGTACAGCCGCGTGTTCCGCGTGCTTGCCTCAAACCAGGCGCTCACGGCCGGAAGGTCGCCCGTCAGGACCCTCCTCGCGTGCAGGGTCAGCCCGGCCCCGACGCATACGCACCAGACTGCCAGCGCGGAGCGCAGGAGCGTCCGTGCGCTGAACCAACCTGAGGCGGTTGCGTGCAGGCGGCAGAGGGCCATCAGCAGGATCGCGAGATTGACCAACAGACCGAAGGTGTGGGTATCGAAGTAGCGTGAGGCTGGCCAGGCACCGTTGGCTCCGCGAGCGTAGGCGGCGGCGAGGAACTGCAGTACGACCCAACCGCCCGCGGCGGCCAGAACATGAGCGCGTCGGTCTGCAAGAAACGGCGTGCGCGCGAACGCCAGATTGAGGCAGAGCGCGAGCCACGGCGCGTAGCTGAGTACCGCGAACGGAGCGAAAAACGTCACCGGCCACTGCAGCGCGCGCCACAGCGAGAGAGCGAAGTCGTGGAGCGAATGGGCCCGCAACCCGTCGTGCCCGGCGAACCGGACGTTCAGCGCGATGCCCAAGGCCACCACGATCACGCAGGCGAGCGCGGTCGGCCAGAAACGTCGCAGCGACTTGAGTGGCGGGCCGTTGAACGCCAGTACCGCGACGAGCGCGACGGCGGCCGCCGCCGGACCGGACGCCATGCTGAAGAGGGCGAGGGCAAGGCATCCGATGCCGAAGAACCACCCCAGCGACCCCTGATTGCAACGCAGCGTGCGATCGAGACCGAGAAGCGATAAGCCGAGCAAGAAGTACTGCTGGGAGTGAAACCCGCCCAGATTGTTCTGCCAAGCATGCGGCGGGGCAAAGGTGGCGAGAAGCGCCACCACCCAGAGCAGTCGCGCCCATCGGCTGGCGAGCAACGGCTGCAGCCACGCCCACAGGCCCACGGCAATCACGCTGTGCACCGCTCCGTTGAAGAGCATCTGGATTCGCGCATCCCACTGACCGTTCACTCCGACCAGCAGCAAGGCCCACAGCTTGGTGAGCGCGATGCGGTGTTCGTTGTGCGGTGCGAACAGGTCGGTGAAGCTCAGGGTACCCTGCTGCCACGGGAGCAGGAGATACAGGCCCTCCGCATCCCACTGATCCCAGTTCGGGAGGTCTGACGCGAAGCGCTCGGAAATCCAGAGCTTGATGCTCGTCAGGAAAACGAAGCACAGGCCAAGGGCGAGAAGCCGCGGGAAATCTCCGGGCCGCTTGGCCGGGCCCCCGTCGGGAGGTGCAGCGAGGTCACGAGCGGGCATGGCGGGCGACGGCGTACAGGTGATAGTAGAGGGGGGTGCCCTCGGAGGTCCTCAGAGGGTGCTCGGAGTAGAGCCCGATCTCGACCTCGTGGTAGCGCTCCCGGAGCAGGGCTCCGAGGCTCGCGCGGGTGAAGAAGTTGCAGTGATCGGCCTCAAGCATGTGCCAGGGAATGACGCGGTGAGCGCTGAGATAGGCGAGAAGCTCTGCATTCGGCACGGACACGAAAAGGCCACCGGGCGCAACTCGGGCGGTTTCGCTGAGAAATCCGCCCAGATCGCGCACGTGCTCCAGGACCTCGACAGCCATGGCGACGCCAAACGCTGCATCCGCGAAGGGGAGAGTGCCTCCGCTGACCCGCGTGTGGGGCAGACCGGCAGACTCCAGCGCCGCGCAGTCTTCTGGCTTCATCTCCGCGCCGTGCCACGCGTAATCACGGCGGATCAGTTCGCGGCCGTACCACCCTAGACCACAGCCGACGTCCAAGACGCGCTGTGGCGGCGGCCCCAGAAAGCGCACCAAATGCTCCAGCAGTTCGGGGCTGCCGGACGGCTGCGATGGGCCGCTCGTGTAGACGTGCTCACGATGGTTGACCGGCGGAAAATCCTGGCGAAGGAGGATGCCGAATGCCCCAAGGCGGTGATCGGTGGCGATGAGGCGGACTTCCCGCTGCAACTCAGCCGTGCATTGCGATCCCTGCCAGACGCGCACGATCAAGGTTGCAGTCGTGCCGAACGGGCCCTCGGGGGCGTGGGCCACGACGAGGAAGCCCGAGCGGGCCGAGGGCGGCCAGTTGCAGGCGTGGTTGACGTCGGGTCGCACGAACCGCTGCGTCGTCGTCCCGATCTGCTTCCCGTCCAGCCAGACCTCGACCCGGGAGTCCCCGCCGTCGGGGGCCGGATCGGCCCAGCCTTCCACGCGCAGGCAGAGCGGATCGCAGAGCGCGCCGGCGGCAGGTTGGTCGACGAACAGGGGCATAGTGAATTTCTCGCGTAATCCGCCGCCGGCGCCCAGACGAAAATCGACTGGTCGGGAAACGATGCCCGCCGCGAGCCACCGCCCGGGCGCTCCGAGTGAACTCCGCGGAGCCTACTCGAACCGCAAGGCATCGATCGGGTCGAGCCGGGCAGCCTTGTGGGCCGGATAGAACCCGAAGACGATACCGATCACGGCCGACACGACCACGGCGATGACGACCGCGCTGGTGGACACCAGCACGGGCCAACCCAGTTGGCTTGAGACAATCTCAGAGGAGGCGATGCCGAGCGCGACACCGAGGACACCGCCGAGAATGCTCAGGATCATGGCTTCGATCAGGAACTGCATGCGCACATCGCGGTCATGCGCCCCGATCGCCAAGCGGATCCCGATCTCCCGCGTTCGCTCAGTCACGCTGACCAACATGATGTTCATGATGCCGATCCCGCCCACGACGAGGGAGATTCCGGCAATCGCGCCGAGCAGTGCGGTCATGGTGCGGGACGTCGCCGTGGCGGCCTCCGCCAGCTCCATCTGGTTGCGCACCGTGAAGTCGGGCTCCCGTCCGCCGCGCCGCTGCTGCAGCAGGTCGGTGATGTCCTGTTGGATGCGGGAGATCGATTCCGGGGTCTGTGCCTGAATCAGGATGCCGCTCAGGTTCTGCCGGCGAGAGACGCGCCGCATGGCGCTGGTAAGCGGCACGATCACGACGTCGTCCTGGTCCGAACCGAAGAAATTGAAACCCTTGGGCTTGAGGACCCCGACGACCTTGAACGGCAGGTTGCGGATTCGCAGCGTCTGCCCGATCGGATCGACGTCGGGGAAGAGATTGGTGACTACGGTTTGACCGATCACTGCGACCTTGGCGGTGCTGCGCTCGTCCGCGGTGGTGAACATGGCTCCGGAGGACAGCTCCCAGTCGCGGATACTGAGGTACCCCGGTGACTCGCCGAGAATGGACGTATTCCAGTTGAGGCCATTGGCGAGCACCTGCTGCCGGTCGCGCACTTCGCCGCTGACGGCGACCGCGCCGACGATCTCGCGCTCGATCGCCTGGGCGTCCTCGATTGTGAGCGTGCTGCTCGATCCCCAGCCGCCGCGCATGCCACCGGTGGTGGCGCTGCCCGGGAACACGGAGATGACATTGCGGCCCAGACTGGCGATTTGTCCCTCGACGAGTGACTTCGCCCCGTTGCCGATGCTGACCATGGCGATCACGGCGGCTACGCCGATGATGATGCCGAGTGCGGTCAGGACGGAGCGGAGCTTGTTCCGGCGCAGGGCGCGCAGCGCGATGACGACGGTGGCGGTGAGGCGCATGGGGAGATCAGGTTGAGCCGATGAGCTTCGCGGCCGTTTCGGCCTCGCGCAGACGCTGCATTTCGACTGCGGCCACCAGGCGGTCGGGGACCGCCTCATCGCGCACGATGCGTCCATCGCGGACGATGAGGTTGCGGCGGCAGAAGCGGGCGATGTCGAGCTCGTGGGTGACCATCATGATCGTGATCCCCTCTTCGTTCAGCTTCTGGAAGACTCCCATGATCTCCACGGACGTACGACTATCGAGATTTCCAGTCGGCTCGTCGGCCAGCAGGACCTGCGGCCGATTGACAAGCGCCCGCGCGATGGCGACGCGCTGTTGCTGGCCGCCGGAGAGCTGATTGGGAAGGTGTTCCGCGCGATCGGAGAGTCCGACGATATCGAGCGCTTGCACCGCGCGACGGCGGCGCTCGGCGCTGGAGATCCGCTCGGCGCTGTAGAGCATGGGCAACTCGACGTTTTCGAGGGCGGTCGTGCGGGAGAGCAGGTTGAATCCCTGGAAGACGAAACCGAGCTTGCGGTTGCGGAGGTCAGCGCGCTCGTTTCGCTCGAGGCCGGAGGTATCGACTCCGTCCAGCAGATAGCGGCCGCTGGTCGGCCGGTCGAGGCAGCCGAGGACGTTCATCAGCGTGGACTTGCCCGAACCGGATGAGCCCATGATGGCGACGAACTCGCCTGGCATCACCTGGAGGGTAATTCCGCGCACGGCGTGCACCTCAACCTCTCCGTTGGAGTAGGTCTTCGTAACGTTCTCAAGCTGGACGACCGGCTGCATAATCGGAGTGACGGTCGGGCTAGAATGGGCGCCGGGCACCGCTGAACGGATTCCGCGCGGGCTGGTTGCTGGCGCCGGACTCCGGGGCGGCGAAGCTGGAGATCAGCACGTCGCCCTCGGCCAGTCCCTCGAGCACCTCGGTGAACGATCCGTCCGTGATGCCCAGCTTCACGGTGACGGGCTCGGCGAGAGGCTGGGTCGGTGTGCCCGCTAGCTTGTAGACGGTTCGCGTGGTGACCGTAGCACCGGAGCCTCCGTTGCCAGAGCGACCGCCCATGAAGCGCTCTGGCAGTTCAATCCCGCGCTCGCGGGCGAGGGCCTGCAGGCGGGCGAGGGCCTCCGGGGCCGGGGGCCCGGCCCGGAAGTCGACGCCGGCATCGGCCATGAGTTGGCGGAACTGTTCCCGTCGGTCACCGCCGGGGCGAGCCTCGCCGCCCGACTTACCGGACGCGGCTGGGGCGGATCCCGGCGCGGGTGAGGTGGCGGTCGCCGCAGGTCCGGTGGGAGCTGGCTTGGCCACGAGGTATGCCTCCGGAATGCGCGCGCGAAGGGCGGCGTTCGGGATTCGGAGCGTGGCGCCTCGCCGCGCGATCACGATCGAGACGTTCGCGGTCATGCCCGGCTTCAGCTTCAGGTCGTCGTTGCGGACGTTGATGATGGTGGCGTAGGTGACCACGTTCTGGGTGGTCGTCGGGAGATTGCGCAGTTGCTCGACCCGGCCGCGGAACTGACGATTCGGGAATGCGTCCACGGTGAAGGTCACATCCTGACCGACCTCCACGTTCCCGACGTCGGCTTCGGCAACCGCAGCCTTGATTTGCATCTGGGCGAGATCGTTCACGAGCGTGAACAGGGTCGGCGCGTTGAAGCTCGCGGCGACCGTCTTCCCGACCTCGGCGACGCGATCGATGACGATGCCGTCGATGGGCGCGTAGAGCGTGCAGCGAGACAGGTCCGTCTTGGCATTCTCGACGCTCGCGGTCTGGATCAAGAGCTGTGCGCTGGCCTGCTGGAATTGCGCCTCGGCCTGATCGAGCTCTTGCTGTGAAACGAGGTTCTTCGCGAAGAGTCCCCGCGCGCGGTCGACGTTGAGTTTCGAGAGCGTGTGGTTGGCGCGCGTGTTGGCGAGTTGCGCCTCGGCCTGGCGCAGGCGCGAATCGTACGTCGCAGTGTCGAGGCGGGCGAGGACATCACCCCGTTTCACGCGGCTGTTGAAATCGACCGTCACCTCGACGATTTGGCCGGAGATCTGCGAGCTGACCTCCGTCGTGATCACCGGTTCAAGGTCTCCCGTTGACGTGACCGCCTGCACGATGTCTCCGCGACTTACCGTCGTGGTGATGACCTCGGGTGGTTTTTCTGCGCTCCGGTTCCAGTACCAGTACGCTCCGCCGGCGAGGACGAGAAGCGGTACGACAAGGGTGAGGATGCTGCCGAGACCTCGGGATTTGGCCATGAGGAAGGGGGAATGGGAGGGCGAAAGTCGGATGCGATGGGGCGAAACGAGGGGCGTCCGCTGCAAACCGACGTGGGGAAGACGCTAGGCGTCCGCCGCGGGTTACCAATGCTTTTTTGGGCTCGATTGCGGTTGCTGTGAATGTACCCGCGGCCTAAGACGCAGATCGCATGCGCCTTCCCGCCTTCGCCCTTGTGTGTGTCTTCACCGGAATGATTGGGAGTGGTTGGTTCGCCCATGGTCAGACGCCGGTGCCGGAGCACGACGTTCAGCCCGTGGCGTATGATTTCTATTCCCGGGGCCCTTGGCGCGCAACCGTCCCGCGCCCTGCGGCGCTGCTTGGCTACGAGCCCGGTGACTTTCATACGTCCTACGAGGCCTATGAGCGGGTGGTGCGCGAGATGGCGCAGGGCACGGACCGCCTGCGCACGTTTCGGATCGGCACGACCCCCGAGCGCCGGGCCTTGTACCTGCATGCGGTGAGCGCCCCGGCCAACCTTGCCCGCCTGGAGGAGATCAAGGCGAACGTGCGACGGTTGGCGGATCCCCGTGTCTCGCTGTCGGACAGCGAGCGCGATCAACTGATTACGCAGACCCCGCTCGTTTTGTGGCTGGCCTATTCGATCCACGGGGATGAGTCCGCGGGGTTCGAGGCCGGCATGCAGGTTCTCTACCAGCTCTTGGCGAGTGATGACCCGGCGATCCGGTCCGCTCTGGATAACGTGGTCGTGTTGCTTAACCCGTGTCAGAATCCTGACGGGCACGAGCGTTTCGTGGTCTGGTACAACGCTCATGGCCGTGGGCGTGCGGAGCCCTTCGCCTGGGAAAAGACGAATCCTTGGAACGTGTCGGGAAGACTGAATCATTCCTATTTCGACCTGAACCGTGACCTCCTCGCGTTGTCGCAGCCGGAGACGCGGGCGGCGGCGGCGGCTCTCTTGGAGTGGCAGCCACAAGTCGTCGTGGACCTTCACGGCGAGACACCGTCGTATTTCTTTCCGCCCTCGGCCCTGCCCATCAATCCGAACCTGCCGCGTGCGCAGCTGGAGCACTGGCTCGAGGTCTTCGGACGCGGCAATGCGGCCGCGTTTGATCGCTATGGTTGGATGTACTTCGTGCGCGATACGTTCGACGTCTTCTATCCAGGGTACTGGGATTCATGGCCCTCGCTGCACGGTGCGACGGGCATGACCTACGAGACCGAGGGTGGCGGGAAGTTTGGCTTCCGCACCCGGCGGCCGGATGGAACCCATGTCACCTTGCGCGAATCAATCGCCATGCACGTGACCGCCAGCCTGGCGACCCTGGAGACGGCGGCGAAGCACCGCGCGGCGCGCTTGCGTGACTTCCGTGAGTTCTTCGTCGCCTCCCTCCGGGCGGGAGGCGAAGGCAACGTGCGACGATTCGTTTTTCCTCCGGCCGCTGATCCGGGGCGCCTGCATCGGTTGATGGATGTTCTGCAGCGTAACGGGGTTGAGGTTGGTCGATTGGAGACGGCGATGGAAATCAAGGATGTCCATTCCTACGCAGGCGCGGTGGAGGCCCTGCGCACGTTTCCGGCCGGCACTCTCACGGTGGACCTCGCTCAACCCAAGGGCCGGGTTGCCCGGGCGTTGCTCGAGCGCGACTCGGCTCAGGATGCGAGTTTTCTGGAGAGGCAGGAGGATAAACGGCGTCGCAACGAAACGCGCGGGGAGAATGCCTCGAAGGCTGAGTACGACTTCTACGACTTCACCGCGTGGGCCCTCCCGCTGGCCTTTGGCGTGGAGGCGTATTGGACGCCGGACGTCGGTGCAAAGGCGGTTCCGCTTGCGGCCCCGTGGGCCCCGGAGAGGCCAGCCGCACTGGCGCGGGCGTCCTCGGCCTATGTTTTCTCCCCAGAGAGTGAGGCTGGGTACCGACTGGCGTTCTCGTTGCTCGCGGAGGGATTTCGGGTTGGAGCGGCGATCCGTCCCCTGCGGGCGGCGGAGCGGACGTGGCCGCGCGGAACCTTCGTCGTGCGCGTCGAACGGAATCCGGCCCTGCTCCACGAGCGCATCTCCCGCTTGGCCCAGCAGGCTGGCGCGATGGTTGTGCCGGTGAACACGGCCTACATCGATGAAGGCATCACGGGCGTCGGTTCCGGTTCCGTTGTGGCGTTGAAGCGGCCGCAGATCGTCCTCCTTGCTGGAGAGCCCACCCAGCCGAGCAGTTACGGTTCGCTGCGGGCGGTGATCGAAGACGTGTACGGATTCGATGTCGTGCCCGTCTCCGCGGACGCGCTGATCGAGATGCCGTTGGAGGACTTTCACGTCGTGGTTCTTCCCCAAGGATCGGACTCCGCCTACCGGCGCCGGTTGGGTGACGAGGGCGTTGCCCGACTCAAAACGTGGATCGAGCACGGAGGGACGCTCGTGGCAGTTGGCGGCGCGGCGCGCTTTTTGATCGATGCCGAGGGGGAGTTGACTACGGCGAAAGTGGTGGGCGATGAGCAGTCCTCCGAGTTTGCGAATGACGCGGGGGCGGTTGCGGCCAGAGCCGAGCACACGGCTGCAGGCGGAGATCAGCCGCCGCTTCCAGTCAGCGAGCCCAATAAACCGGCCTCGGGGAAACCGCTCAAACCCCTGGCTGTCCCAGGTGCGATCCTACGAGCTAAGGTGGACCACTTTCATTTCCTGACGTTCGGGATCGAGACTCCGACGCTCCCCATCTTGGTTGAAGGCGACCTTTTCCTGCGGGGCAGCACGTCGGGAACCAACGTGTTGCGGTTCCCGGAGCAGCCGACGGACGCTCTGCGCGTGGCGGGATTCATCTGGAAGGACAACACCGAGCCCCTGATTCGCGGCACCGCGGCGGTGGTCGAGGAACCCCTCGGCGAGGGCCGCGTCATCCTCATGACGCAAGAACCCGGGCTGCGCCTCGTGTGGCATGCCAGCACCAAGGTGCTGATGAATGCCTTGCTTTACGGACCGGCCGTGGGGCACACCCCCACGGGCGACTAGGAGCACCGCGCCGGGTCCCTCAGGGCTTGGGCGCGGTGAAGGATCGGCGGAGCGCGGCGGCTACGTTCGCGGGGACAAAGTGATTCACGTCCCCACCGTACCGTGCGACCTGCTTGACGAGCGTTGAGCTGCAGTAGCTGAACTGCTCGTTGGGCATCACAAAGAGCGTCTCGATGGTCGGTTCCAGATGGCGATTCATCAGCGCCATATTGAACTCAAACTCGAAGTCAGAGAGTGCGCGAAGTCCGCGGATGATGGCATCGGCCTTCTGCTCGCGGGCGAACTCCATCAATAACCCTCCGAAAGACGTGATGGCGACGTTGGGCCACTCGGCCAAGTGTGGCTGAATCATCGCGATTCGCTCGTCGGCGGTGAACAAGGGGCCTTTCCCTGGGTTCACGGCCACGGCGACCGTCACTCGATCGAAGAGGCGAGCGGCCCGTCGCAGCACGTCGAGATGGCCATAGGTGATGGGATCGAACGTGCCGGGATAGATGCAGTGGCGCATGGAAGGGGCGGTGGGACGCAGTGTCAGACCAGATCGTAGTGGCACGCGACCGTGTGACCGCTGCGTCCGGGGACCTCGCGCAGCGCGGGCTGCTCGGCGCGGCAGCGCTCAGTGGCGTGCGGGCAGCGCGTGTGGAACGGGCAGCCGCTCGGTGGATTGATGGGAGAAGGGACGTCCCCGGAGAGCACGATCCGCTCGCGCACGCGCTGAGGGTTGGGCTCGGGGATGGCGGAGATCAGGGCCCGCGTGTAGGGATGGCGCGGGTCCCGATAGACATCATCGGCGTCCGCGAATTCGACGATCCGCCCGAGGTACATGATCGCGACGCGGTCGGAGACGTGCTTCACGACCGCGAGATTATGCGCGATGAACAAGTAGCTGAGCCCCATCTCCCGCTGCAGATCGAGAAGCAGGTTCAGGACTTGGCTTTGGATGGAGACGTCGAGCGCGGAGACCGGCTCGTCGCAGATGATCAGACGCGGCTCGAGTGCGATCGCCCGGGCGATGCCGATGCGCTGCCGCTGGCCGCCTGAGAACTCGAATGGGTACCGCTCCGCAGCACCCGCCGGCAGGCCGACCTTGTCGAGGAGTTCGAGCACCTTGCGGCGGCGCCATGACGCATCCCCGATGCCATGGATCAGGAACGGTTCGGAGATGATCTCGCCGACCATGTGGCGGGCGTTGAGCGACTCCACCGGATCCTGGAAGATCATCTGCAGGTTCCGCCGGTGGGCCTTGAGTTGCTTCGTGGATAGGGGGGCGAGATCCACGTCGTCGAAGCGGATCGTGCCGGCGGTGGGCCGGTTCAGCCGGACGATGCACTTGCCCAGCGTCGATTTGCCGCAGCCGGATTCGCCCACGAGGCCGATGGTCTCGCCGGCGCGCAGGGTGAAGCTGACGCCGTCCACCGCCCGGCAAACCTTGCGGGCCCGCTGGAACACGCCCTCCTTCACCGGAAAGTGCATCTGCAGGTCGCGGACCTCGAGAAGGGTGGAACTCATGGATGGACCTCCCCAGGTTGACCAAGCTCGCGCCACCGGTGGCAGGCAACGTGGTGCCCGGCGGAAACTTCGTCCGTCGCCGGCTGGACGACGCACGCTTCGACGCGGTGCGGGCAGCGATTCTGGAAGCGGCAACCGACGGGCAGGTCGGCGAGACCGGGGACCATGCCGTCGATGACGCTGAGACGGCTCTTCCGCGGCGTGGTCAGCCGGGGAATGGACTGCAGGAGTCCCCGCGTGTAGGGGTGCGAGGGAGCTCGAAAGATTTGTAAGACCGGACCGCACTCTGCGACGCGTCCCCCGTACATCACGACCACGTCGTCGCACATCTCGGCGATGACGCCGAGATCATGCGTGATCAGGAGAATCGCCATGCCCATGTCGCGCTGGAGCGACCGCATCAGATCGAGGATCTGTGCCTGGATCGTCACGTCGAGCGCGGTGGTCGGTTCGTCAGCGATGACGAGCGACGGGGAGCAGGCGAGGGCCATGGCGATGACGACGCGCTGCCGCATTCCTCCCGATAGTTGGTGTGGATATTCGCCAACCCGAATCTCGGGCGAGGGAATTCCTACCTTGGCGAGCATCTCGACGGACAACCGCAGCGCCTCGCCGCGATCCTTAGTCCGGTGCAGCAGGAATACCTCGCTCAACTGGCGACCGATGGAGTGGACCGGGTTGAGGGCGGTCATCGGTTCCTGGAAGATCATCCCGATCTTGCCTCCGCGGATGCGCCGCATGGTCTCGATTGGGAGGGAGGAGATGTCTTCTCCTTCAAACAGGATCTTGCCGCTGCGGATGCGACCCATGGGTTGCGGCAGCAGGCGCATGATTGACAGCGCGGTCACGCTCTTGCCGCAGCCCGATTCCCCCACCACGCCGAGGGTGCGCCCTCGGCGCACCTGCAGGCTCACGCCGTCGACCGCCGTCAGGGTTCCCGCGTCGGTGTCGAACGTGGTGACCAGATCGCGGACGTCGAGGATGACGTCGGGCTGGTTCGAAGAAGGAGGAGCGGCGCTCACTGCGGATCGGATCTCAGCGGGCGAATTGATCAAAGGTCAGGACCTGCTGCGGGAACGTCCGCCCGGAGCGACGAGCCTCCTCGCTCTCTCGGCGGGCATCCTCGTCGATCCACGAGAGGAAAAACTCCTCTGCGGTGCGGCTCTGGGCGACATTGAAGCCGGCTGGCCAACGGATGTGGCGGGCGTAGCCGACGCGATAGAAGGGCATGGTCCATCCGTTCACCCACGACGCATGGTCGTAGATGATCTGCTCGATCTGGGCGGCGATCCGGCGGATCTCATCCATGGTCTCCGCCTTGTCATAGGCCTCGATCAGGCGATCCAGTTCGGGGACGAATGTCATCGTCATGTTGTTGGTCTGGACGCGGACCTTCGACGGCGCGGGATTCGGCGTTCCCTCGGAGGTCTTGGCCACCGGCTTTCCGGCGGCATCGAGGTAGGCGTCCTCGTACGCGTTCGAGCCGTGGTAGATTTCCCAGTAGCGTGGGTAGGGTTCCACGGATCGCGCGAGGGCGACGAGCGTGATTTCGTGATTCTTCTCTTGGACCTTTTTCCAGCCAGTGGTCTGATCCAGGACCTCCAGTCGCAACTCCAGACCCGCCTTCAGGGCCTCTTGTTTGAGAATCGGGAGCAGGTCTCGCAGATCGGGCCGGGACGTGGTGAGCGTGAAGGAGAGGCGCTCGCCTTTCGCGGTGGTGAGCACGCCATCGGGTCCTTGCTGGGTGAAGCCGGCCTTGGCGAAATGGGTTCTCGCGAGATCGGGATCGAAGCGCCGGTAGGTGAGGGTGGGGTGAGCCCTGAAGGGGTAGCCGTCTGAGCGCGTCTCCAAACGGACTGCATCGCCGCGGAAGAACTGCTGGCACACCAAGTCGAAATTCGCCGCGTGTTGGATGCCGAGCCTTACCTCGGTCTGGTTGAGGATCGGCTTGTGGGAGTTGATCCACAGGCCCCAGTCCGGACGCGGAATGCGATTGAAGAACTTCGCCTTTACGATGGCACCGGACTTCACCGCGGGGTGGTCGTCGGGAATCGTCTCGTACCAGAACTTGGGTAGGGAAAGGGGGAACATGTCGAGGTCGCCGCGAGCGAAGGCTTCGACCGCCTTGTCTGGATCGCGGATGACTTCGAGGCGGTACTTGTCTGGATTGAAGCGTCCGCGGAAGAATCGCTTGTCCTTGGCCCACCAATCCTGCACGCGCGTTAGGGTCACCGAGCGACCCTTTTCGACGTCGCGATCGAGGAGGGTGTAGGCTCCGGTCGTCGGCAGCGTGCGCCACTGATAACGCTCCAGCCAGCCGGGGCCAAAGTCCTTGAAGGCATGCCGGGCGTAGAGAGCGAATTGGCTGATATCGACGTCGAGGCTGGGCTTCCGCTCAGGAGCCGTGAGTGAGAATGTCAGGTCGTCGTAGACGGTCAGTCGTTCGTAGCGCTTGCTGTAGAAATTGTTGTACCACGGTTCGCCGAGGTCCGGGCTGCGCATCATGTAGAAGGTGAACACCACGTCTGCGGTCGTGACGGGGCGGCCGTCAGACCAGCGGGCATCGGCGTTGAGCCGGTAATAGACGGTGCGATTGTCGGCATCGACGGCCCATTCCCGCGCGAGGCCTGGGTACATGCGGCCGGCGACGTTGGGATGAGCGTGCAGGATGTAAACGGCGACGTGGTCGAGCAGGTACGGTCGAATGCCGCCCGTGGCATCGGGCCCAATCGTGCGCAGGGTGCGGGGAAAGTCCTGCATGTAGTAGCGGAAGGTGCCGCCCTTGCGTGCGGCTGGATCGGCGAACTCCGGCAGGTCGGAGCCGTCCTGCCAGGTGAGCGATGCCGGGATGTCCGAGAGCGGGCGCGTCTGGTAGAACGAAGATTGCGCGGCAATGGTCCGGGCGAGGTCTGCCTCCATGTCCGGGCCTGCGGTGGCCGCCGCGCTGGCGGACGCAGCGCCGGACTCCGGGGGCGACTTGGGGCCGCACCCCGTGGCGAAGAACAGGACGAGCGACGATACGGTGACGGTCAGCAGGCGACGCACGAAGTCCGGAGAAGTGGAGGATGAGGTCATGGGATCACTGATACGTGGTAAATTTCTTGGGATCGAACGCCTCGCGGACCGCCTCGCCGATGAAGGTGACGAGGACCAGGACGACGACGAGGGCCGAGAAGGCGGAGGCGACGATCCAGGGCGCGTTGAGGTTAGAGGTCCCTTGGCGGAGCAGTTCACCCCAGCTCGGGGTCGGCGGCGGCAGACCGAAGCCGAGGAAGTCCAGCGCGGTCAGCGAGCTGATGGCGCCCGCGACGGTGAAGGGAATGAACGTGACGATCGTCGACAGCGTGTTCGGCAGGATGTGACTGAAGATGATCCGGCGGGTCGAAGCTCCCAGTACTTGAGCGGCGTGGACGTAGTCGCGGGCCTTTTCTCGGTAGGTCGCCGAGCGCATGTAGTAGGTCATGCCGGTCCATGAGAACAGCACGACGATCGTGAGCAGGACCCAGAGGCTCATGCCGACGCCTGCCGGCACGACGGAGGCGACGATGATGACGACGAAGAGGAAGGGAACGTTGGACCAGATTTCGATCAGCCGCTGGACGAACAGGTCGAACCACCCGCCGAAGTAACCCATCAGACAGCCCACGGTGATGCCAATCAAGTAGGTGAGGAGGATAAAGCACCCGGCGAAGACCAGCGCGTTGCGGAACCCATAGAGCAGGCGTGCGAGGATGTCTCGGTTGATCTGGTCGGTGCCGAGGAAGTGGCCCTTGGACCAGTCGGGTGGGCGCGGCCGAAACGTCTCGTTGCGGTAGCAGTTTTCCACCGCGCTGTAGGGGATCGGAGGAAGGAGAACCCAGTTGTCGGTGCCGGCGAACTGCGCCTTGAGGTCCCGGTAATTGACCTCGTAGTCGTAGCCCATGCCGAAGTCCCGCCCCGTGTGGATGGCGCCGTAGGTCGGGAAGTACCAGCGATCCTGGTAGCGGACCACGAGCGCGCGGCTGTTCACAAGCAACTCGGCGGCGACGGAAAGAACGATCAGTCCGCAGAGGATCAGGAAAGAGACATATCCACGCCGAATCTGCCGGAAGCGCAGAAGCTTTTTCCGCGTAAGGGGATTAAGACGAAGGCTCGGCAGCGGGAGGCGCATGGCTGATGCGGGGCTGGGTCTACTTGAATCGCACCCGGGGATCGACCAAGGCCACCAGCACGTCGGAGAGGATGTTGCCGAGCAGCAGCAGCAGTGAGGAAATTAGCAGCACGCCCATCACTGTTGGGTAGTCGCGATCGACCACGGACGTGTAGCCGAGCAAGCCCATGCCGTTGATATCAAAGATGAATTCGATCAGGAACGACCCCGAGACCAGCAGGGTGAAGTTGTGCCCGAAATGGGTGGCGATCGGGATGAGCGAATTGCGCAGTGCATGACGCACCACGGCGGTGCGGAACGACACCCCCTTGGCCACGGCTGTGCGCACGAAGTCTGCGGCCAGGTTGTCCATCAGGTGATTCTTCATCAGGAGCGTCACCAAGGCGAAGCTGCCGACTGTGTAGCAGAGCAGCGGGAGCGCGGCGTGGTGCGCGAAATCGATCACCTTGCCTCCCAGTGACAGATCGGCGAAGTCGCGACCGACGAAGCCTCCCATCGGAAACCACCCGCGCCGCGCGGCCAGGTAGACGACGAGGATCGCGCCCAGCGCGTAGCCGGGGATCGCGTAGCCGGTGAACACGATCGCGGAGGTGATGTTGTCGAGGGCGGTGCGGTGCTTGATCGCCTTGAGGACCCCCAGCGGGATGCAGATCGTGTACACGAGCACCAGCGTGATCAGACCGAACGTCAGGGACACCGGAAGCCGCTCAAGGATGATGTTCAGGACCGGTTCGTTGAAGCGATAGGACGTTCCGAGGTCACCCCGAAGCACCTTGCCGAGCCACGTCACGTACGCGGTCAGCGGCGGCTGGTCGAAGCCGTAGTACGCCTTGAGCTGAGCGAGCTGTTCCTCGGAGATCGCTCCCCGGCCGGCATCGGCTCCGCCGGCCATGGCGTTCTCAGCGGTCTTTGCCTCCATGATCGCGCGCTCGATCGGACCTCCGGGCACCACGCGGGTGATCAGAAACACGATCAGCGTGATCCCCAGCAGCGTCGGGGGGATCAGGAGGAGGCGGCGTGCAAAATAGTCCCGCATGCGGGGTGGGTAACGAGGGGAGGGGTAAAGCGGCACCAAGAATGCCCGGTCGGCAAGAAGATGTCGCGTGAATGCCTCCGGCGCCAGCGATTTGCTACAAAAGTCGGTCTTGGTGTTGCGCCGCATTCGACCATTGTCCGAGGCATGAGCGCGTGGCGTACCCTGTTTTTCAGCTTTCTGATTCCCGGCGGTTTCCTTCTCGCGGCGGCGAGCACTCCCGGCGCGGCTTTGCCCTCGGATGTGGTTCCGCTGTGGCCCGGGGTGGTGCCGGGCGCGTTGGCCGACGGCGAGGATGATCGACCCACGTTGACCGCGTACCTCCCTGATCCCGCGCGGCGAAACGGGGCGACTCTGCTGATCCTGCCGGGCGGCGCGTACATGGGCTTGGCCGAGCATGAGGGCAAAGGCTACGCCGAGCGTTTCGTGGCCGAGGGCATCGCCTGCTACGTCCTGAAGTACCGTCTGGGATCGAAGGGCTACCGCCACCCCGTTATGCTGCAGGATGCAGCGCGGGCGCTTCGGACGGTGCGGGCGTGGGCTCAGCGGGACGGCCTGGATCCGGCGCGGGTCGGAGTGATTGGTTCATCGGCGGGCGGACATCTGGCCTCGACCCTCGCGACGCATTTTGACCTTGGGCGGGCGGACGCGCCGGATCCCATCGAGAGGCTGAGTTCGCGACCCGATGTGGTGATCCTGTGTTACCCGGTGATCACGCTGAAGGATCCGTACGCGCACGCGGGTTCGCGTCGGGCGTTGCTGGGTGAGAAGCCGTCGGCTGAGCTCATTGCCTCGCTCTCAAATGAGGATCGGGTGACGGCCGAGACGCCGCCGACCTTCCTGTGGCACACGGTCGAAGATCGATCGGTCCCGGTGGAAAACAGTCTCCTCTTCGCCGAGGCGCTGCGCCGGGCGGGCGTACCGTTTGCGCTCCACGTGTTTGAGCGCGGTGCACACGGTCTGGGAATGGGGCGTCCGGGCCGACCTGCGCCCCCTTGGTACGAACCGTGCTTGTACTGGCTTCGCGAGCGTCAGTTCCTTTCGCCTCCCAAGGCCTGAAGGTGAGTCGAATGGGGCCGGGGCCGCATTCCCTTTTGCGTTTACTTCGTAAAACGCTCTAATTTACACATCATCATCATGTCCGACGCTGTTCCGAGTAACGATCCCACGCCCAACCGGTCGGAAGTGCCCGCCAAGGCCTTCTCCCCGGAAGACGAGGCGGCGATGCGGGAGTCGCTGAAGCGCTGCTCGGCTGCCACGGTTGAAGCTGCCGTCCAGTTTCGCCGGACGCGTGATCCGGGGCTTTTGCCGACGATCGTTCTTGGCGTGATTGAGCGATTCGTGGAGTCGGAACTCCGCCCCAAGCTGCGCGAGGGCGATGACGATCTGCGTCTGGTCGAGGACCTCGGCGTGGACTCCCTGACGATGATGGAAATCGTCATGCTCGTTGAAGAGGTGCTGCAGATGCAGACCAATAACGACGAGCTGCGCAATCTCCGCACGGTGGGCGACGTGAAGACCTTCATCGACTGCAAGGTGCGAGGGCTCCCGTTGCCGAAGCCGACGCGATTTTTGCCGGTGGAGCAGGTGGCGTCCATCATGCCGATCCAGCCTCCGTTTCTTTTCATCAACGAGGCGCAGATCGGCTCGGCCGGGGCGCAGGGCAAGTACAAGATCACCGGCCAGGAGTTCTTCCTGCAGGGGCATTTCAAGGACAACCCGGTGCTGCCGGCGTCGATCATGCTCGAGGCGTTGGGTCAGCTTGCGGTGCTCTTCCTGCTCGAGGGCTCTCAGGCCGAGCCGGAGAAGCGGGTCGACCCCAGCCGGATCTTGTTCACGAGTTGCGAGGGCGTGCGGTGTCACCGCATTTGCCGTCCCGGCGATACGCTTTCCCTGAGCGTGCGTCCGCGTCGCGTGAAGATGCCGCTGGCGACCTTCGAGGGCTCCATCCGCGTCGGACAGGAAAAGGCGGCCGTTGCCGAGGAGATCACGCTTACGTTCGCGTACGTGGATGAGGTCGGGGGCGAAGTCGCCCCGCGCGAGAGCAGTGCTGGATCGGCGGCGCGTCCCAGGGATGTGTCCGGCGGTCAGCCGCCGCTCGCGGCCGCCTCCGTCGCTGCGTCCTGAGTCCGCGGAGCAGGCGCAGATCGTTCCCGCGTTGACCCCGCTTTACGGGGCGCCACCATTTCTCATGTCCCGTCCCAGCGCGGTGCGCTGCGACCGGGCGTACATCATGTCTCGGATTTTCGTCACGGGAGTCGGCTTCATCACCAGCATCGGCAACGACCGGGATTCGGTCGTGCAGAGCCTGCGGGAGCTGCGCCACGGGATGCTCCGCTATCCGCCCTTCGACAAGCCGGAGGTGCCCGTGAAGGTCGCGGCCCCAGTGCGCGGGTTCGCGGTGGATTCGTCCGATCCCGAGGACTGGACGTACCCGGCCGATTATCGACTGAAGCGCGAGGTGTTGCGGAGCCTCTGCCCGAATGCGCTCTACGCCTACTGTGCGATGCAGCAGGCGATCCGGGACGCGCGGCTGGCGGAGGGGGAGGTCTCCAACGAGGAGACTGGCCTCTACGCCGCGTCCGGCGGATCCCCGGTGATCCTCGGACGCCTGCTCAATCAGATGAGTCAGCAGGGCGTGATGCGGTGTCCGCCCCTTGGAATCGTGGCGTCGATCGCCGGTACGGTGCAGTTCAATCTGGTCGCGCATTTCAAGATCAAGGGCGCCTCGTGCGGATTTTCGTCCGCGTGCGCGTCCTCCTCGCACGCCCTCGGATTCGCGTTCGATGACCTCAAGCTGGGCCGCCAGAAACGGATGTTCGTGGTTGGAGCGGAGGACGGCAACGTCGAGACGATCCTGCCGTTCGCCGGCATGCGAGCGCTCTCACTCAATCCCGATCCCGAAACCGCCTCGCGGCCCTTCGATGTCGCCCGGGATGGCTTCGTGGGCACGGGCGGAGCGACAGTGCTCGTGCTCGAGACGGAGGACGAAGTCGTGCGGCGCGGGGTGACTCCCTACTGCGAGGTCGCGGGGTGGGGTCAGGCCTCCGACGGACACAACGTGGCGATCTCGCATCCGGAGGGGCACGGCCTTCGTCTCGCGATGCAGCGTTCGTTGCAGTCGACGAGAATCGCCGCGGCTGAGGTGGACTACGTGAATGCGCACGCGACCTCGACGCCGATCGGTGACGTCTCGGAGG
>JACCDT010186382.1_pt1 | contig 19060 bp, 17 predicted proteins | sample 7446291 | NCBI WGS metagenome assembly JACCDT01 (sample SAMN15323446, study PRJNA562643) | freshwater metagenome | isolation source: river surface water | place: USA:Blue River Watershed | collected 2017-08-17 | reverse complement strand
TTTTGAATCAACGCCTAACTCGTTAATTCGACTTTTGATCAGCTCGCTGATCTCGGAAGGGTTCAGTTGCATCAATTACTCCTAGATATGAATCGAATATTCTTAATAAATCAGCTCTATGCGCTTAGATTGGTTTGCATTTGCACTAAGCGGGTTTTAATTGAGCCATCTAAAACTTCGTCGCCCACCTGCACGCGCACACCACCAATCAACTCTGGATCAACAATAACCGTTGGGCGCAAATCTTTTCCACCAAAATGACTTTTCAAGCTTGCCAGCAAATCCTTTAATGGGCCGCCCTCCAAAGGAAAGGCAGACGTAATAATTGCTTCTGCTGCACCTTCACTTTGGTTTTTCATTGCGACAAACTGCTGAGCAATTTCTGGTAAGGCAACTAAACGATGATTATTCGCCAGCAGCTTCAGGAAATTTGTCAGACTCTGATCGGGCTTGGACTGAAGGAGCCCCTCAATCAACTTAAAGAGGTCGTTTGAGCTTAATTTTGGATTGTTAGCCAAGGCAAGTAGCTCGTCATTTTGAAAAAATGTGGCTAAATCCTCTAGTTGCTTTGCCCAGGGCGCTAAATCAGAAGGTTTGGCGCTGGCAAACAATGCCTCAGCGTAAGGGCGAGCAATCGTGGCGATATCAGCCATTTATAGTTCTGCCTTTAGTTGGTCTAACAGTGCCGCGTGAGCCTTGGGATCAACCTCGCGTCGCAAAATTTGCTCTGCGCCCTTAACCGCCAAACTTGCAACCTGATTTCTCAGCTCGTCTCTTGCCTTACCAACCTGTTGCTCTGCATCCGCTTTTGCTTGAGCAATAATTCGAGCGGCCTCAGCCTGAGCATTTGATTTAATTTCTTCCGCTGCAATTTGTGCTCGTTTTTCAGCCTCAGCTACGCGCTGTACGCCTTCTTGACGCGCGGATGCCATCGCTTGCTCTGCTTTTTTGGTCGCATTCTCAAGATCAATCTTGCCACGCTCAGCAGCCGCCAGGCCATCAGCAACTTTGGCTGCGCGCTCGTCTAATGCCTTCACCAATGGGGGCCACACAAAACGCGCAACGACCCACCACAATATGAAGAAAACGATCATTTGCGCGAATAAGGTCGCGTTTAAATTCACGATGTTCCTTTCAAAACTCTTAACTGTTATGGGCCACCAATGTGGCCCGAAACAAAATTACTTAATAACGGCGAGGAGTGGGTTTGCAAATGCAAACAACATTGCAACACCAACGCCGATCAAGAACGCAGCATCAATCAAGCCAGCCAGCAAGAACATTTTGGTTTGCAATTCATTCATTAACTCTGGCTGACGAGCAGCGCCCTCAATGAATTTTCCGCCCATTAGGCCAATGCCCAAACAGGCGCCCAAGGCTCCGAGGCCAATGATGAGGCCAATACCAATTGCGGTGAGACCTTGAATGTTTGCTAAGAATGCTTGCATGTTGACTCCTAAGTAATAAAAGTGGTGTTAAAAATAAAACGGTTAATGATGGCTGTGTGCCTGCCCGATGTAGACCAAAGTCAACATCATAAAAATAAAGGCTTGCAACAAAATAACGAGGATGTGGAAGATGGCCCATGCTGATCCAGCGATGACATGACCAACAAGGCCCAGCGCGCTTACATCAAGGCTAAATGTCCAAATGCTTCCTAAAAGGGCGATCAACAAAAAGATCAGTTCGCCTGCATACATATTGCCAAACAGTCGCATTCCTAATGAAACGCCTTTGGCGATGTACTCAATAATGTTCAAAACTAAGTTGAATGGTGCAAGATACCATTTGGCCCCAAACGGTGCCGATAAAAGCTCATGCGCAAATCCACCAACACCCTTGGCTTTAAAGCTATAAAAGAACACGAGCAATAAGACCGCAAATGACATTCCCAGTGTTGCATTCAGGTCTGTCGTCGGAACTATTTTGTGGTGAGGAACATGAACGCCAAAGTTCTCTAAGAAATGATTGACGCCAATCACCCAGTCCACGGGAACAAGATCAAGAGTGTTTAATAAAACGATCCAGCAAAAAACAAAAAGGGCCAAAGGCGCAATATAGCTGCGATCGCCATGCACGATGCTTTTTGATTGTGTATCCACCATCTCGACAAGCATTTCCACCAAAGCCTGAAAACGGCCCGGCACCCCCGGGGTTGCGCGTCTTGCAGCAATCAATAAAAATCCGACCGCAAGCAAGCCCATCAAAATGGTCCAAAAAAGAGTGTCTAAATTAATAACGCTGAAATCAATAATGGAAGATTGGGCGCCACCAATATTGTTGAGATTTTGCAAATGCTCTGCAATGTAGGCTGTTGGTGTTAAGGGCTCGTTTTGAGCTCCGTGTGCTGCGCTCGCCATTTTTAAGCAATTCCTTCGTTACACAAAATAAACGCCGCTCACCGCCAAAACCACGCAAGCCAATAGCACTTGAGCGTGACAAAGTAAGTGACCAGCAACGGTATCCACTTCAGATCTGGGTAACTAAATGCCACCCAAATAAACATTGCGATCGTCACGGCAATTTTTATAAATTCGCCAGAAACAACCGCAGCCAACAGGCTCCCAGGATTTTGGTTTTTTACCCGCTTCGTTGCACCCATTCGTAGTGCAAAGAGTGCTGCAGGGAAAAACCCAATAAACCCTCCCAAAAGAGCGGAGTAAGTATAAAGGCTCAGCCCCCTTGGGGTTCCAAAAACCGACCAAATAAGCGCGCATGCTGCGGTTGCCATGATCTGAAAACCGATTACGGCCCAAGGCGAAAGAGTAAAGAAGAGCTTGCTTTTAGCCCTTTTCAGGGCCTCCATTTCTTCCTTGCTGTAAGCCCGATAAGCCGCTTCTTGCTCATCTTGCTCTTGCCATGACTGCTGCGGCGCTGATTGATTTTTTTTGGGAATCAATTAAGCCTCAAGATTTTAGTATTTACCCTAGTGAAGGTCAATTGTTTTAGACACTTTTATTACTTAAACGGACTCAATGCCCAATTTTTTCATCAAGGAGTCAAGCTCATCAAAGTGGCTGAAATAAAACCGCAGCTCTCCACTCTTTCCCTTTTTTTTAAACTCCACCTCTAAGCCAACAATATCGGCCATATTTTGAGCAAGGCGTTTTAGGTCTTGATCTGCCAAATTAGCTCCGGCAGTGCCTATCTTTATGGTCTTTTTCTTGGCTAAATCGCCAGAAAGCAAGGTTGCCGAGGTGGCCAACTTTTCGGCCTCTCGAACAGACAGGCCCTGCGCTACTATTTTTTGTGCCAGGGCCACCTGACTTGATCCCGGCAAAGAAAGGAGCGCTCGCGCATGTCCCATATCGATCTCGCCAGCCAATAGCATTGCCTGAACCGCCTTTGCCAATTGGCTTAGGCGCAATAAATTACTAACAGCGCTTCTAGACTTCCCCACCGCTTTAGCAGCCTGCTCGTGGGTAAACCCAAACTCCTCAATTAAACGAGCCAGTCCACGGGACTCTTCCAAGGGGTTGAGGTCCTCGCGCTGCATATTTTCAATCAGGGCCATTGCTGCTGCGGCCTGATCATCCGCCTCAACAATGCGGACCGGCACCTCCTTAAGGCCTACGAGACCTGCCGCCCTAAAACGTCTTTCACCGGCAATAATTTCATAGCGACCGCCGCCACCCAAGCTCCTCACCAATAAAGGTTGCATAATTCCGCGCTCACGAATGCTATCCGCCAACTCCTTGAGTGGCAATTCATCCATTTTTTGTCTTGGCTGGTATTTACCGGCCTGTAGCAGCGTGAGTGGCAAAAAGGCGCCGCTCTCTACGCCAGCTTGTGTTGATGTGCTTTTATTGGGGGCTCCCAATAGAGCGTCCAAGCCCCTTCCTAAACCTTTTTTCTTGTTCATGCTCATGTTTACCTACATCGTTTTAATACGCTCAACCATCTCGCCCGCAAACTCAATATAAGCCTGTGCGCCGCGAGCTGATTTATCAAAAATAACGCCTGGTACGCCAAATGATGGCGCCTCTGCTAATCGCACATTTCTGGGAATAATTGTTCTAAACACTTTGTCGCCAAAATGCGTTATGAGCTGCTCGGACACTTGTTGCTGAAGAGTAATCCGGGTGTCGAACATGACGCGCAACAAACCAATTATTTTTAAGCTCGGATTCAAGTTGGCATGAACTTGTTTAATGGTATTGACTAAATCTGATAAACCCTCCAGCGCAAAATATTCGCATTGCATCGGCACCACTACACCATCCGCAGCACAGAGGCCATTTAAGGTAAGCAATGAGAGGGCTGGGGGACAATCAATTAATATGAAATCAAATTGACTGGCAACCGCATCAAGCGCAAGCTTAAGACGCATCTCACGATTTTCTAAATCAACCAGCTCCACTTCAGCGCCGGCCAAATCACGATTTGCTGGCAATATCGAGTAGCCGGCTTCTGCAGAATGCTGCAGAGCTTGTGAGGCTGAGGACATGCCAATGAGAACCTGATACACGCTGTTTTCTAAATTGGCTTTATCAATACCCGAACCCATGGTTGCATTGCCCTGCGGATCAAGGTCAACCAGCAATACCTTTTGTTTTTGGGCAACCAGTCCTGCAGCAAGATTCACTGCGGTTGTTGTTTTCCCAACACCACCTTTTTGATTAGCAATGCAAAATGTTTTGGCCATTTACGTTTTACTTACTTTTAAAAACTAATAATCGTCGATCTATGTTTTGTCCTGGTAGCGCTAAAACACACTCTTCCAAAAGAGTCCAACGCTCTTGAGAAACCTCTGCAATTTCTTCTTCGCTGCGCTGACTTTTCATTGCAAACACCAAGCCCGATGATTTTAGTAAGGGGCGGGCAAGATCCAATAAATTTTTAAGGCGAGTAAACGCTCTTGCTGTAACGGCATCAAACTGCCCGGCCATCTCGTGCCCAACATCCTCAACTCGTTTCGCCATTACCTCAACATTTTTTAATTGAAGCCCGCCTCGTATGTGTTGCAAAAAAGCGGCTTTCTTTTTGCTTGCCTCAATCAAGCTGAACGACCAGGCTGGTTCCAATATTGCCAATGGAATAGCCGGCAGGCCGCCACCTGAGCCCATATCAGCCACACGCACGCCAGCCGCTTTGTCTTTTTGTGTTTCACCTAAATAGCGTTGAAGAATGGGAAAAATTACAATAGAATCAATAAGATGCAGATTTATCGCGGCATCTGTGTCCTCAATAGCGGTTAGATTATGAACCCGATTCCATCTAAACAATTCATTTAAGAAATAGTCCATTCCCCGAGCTTGATCGGGGCTCACGCCATGAGCGGAAAGGCTCGCTCCAAGAACCGTCGAGCTCATACCAGAGCCTGTGTTTTGCCAATGCCCTTCTTAAGATGGACCAATAGCAGGGAAATTGCAGCGGGCGTAACCCCAGAAATTCGGGATGCCTGCCCCAACGTTTCTGGTTGATGAAGGTTTAGCTTTTGCCAAACCTCGACAGAAAGGCCCTTAACCAAGGAATAGTTCAGGTCGGGAGGGAGTCGTAGATTTTCATAGTGCTCGTGCCGCTCTATTTCAATCTTTTGCCTTTCAATATAGCCCTCGTATTTGATCGATACTTCGACCTGATCCATAACCTGCCCACTAAGGTGGGGGTCGGCCAAGATTGGCGCCCCCTCAGAAAAAGATGGCTCAGCCTGAAGAAGATCACGATACGCGGTCTCGGGGCGCCGCAAAACATCTGCCAATGAGCACTCGTGGGACAGGGGCTGCCCCAACAACTTAGCCAGACTGTGTGCCGAGGAATGTTTTGGGCCAACGCGAAAGGCGCGTAAGCGGGATGTTTCACGTGAAACACAGTCCTGCTTCTGCTGAAAAAACTCCCATTGTTTATCAGAAACCAGCCCCATACTTCGCCCCAGGGCCGTTAAACGAGCATCCGCGTTGTCCTCCCGCAAACTCAATCGATACTCTGCCCGACTAGTAAACATCCTGTAGGGCTCTTGTACGCCGCGGGTAATAAGATCGTCAACCAAAACGCCCAGATAAGACTCGCTCCGTTTAGGCAACCATGGTTCAAGGTCTTTTGCGGCAAGGCCGGCATTAATACCTGCCAGCAAGCCCTGGGCTGCAGCCTCTTCATAACCAGTGGTCCCATTAATTTGCCCAGCAAAGTAAAGGCCGGATATGGCTTTGGTTTCCAGGCTGTGTTTTAGTTGCCTTGGATCATAATAGTCATACTCAATAGCGTAGCCTGGACGAACTATCTGGGCCGACTCAAGCCCCCGAATGCTATGAACCAAATCAAGCTGAACATCGAACGGCAAGCTTGTTGAAATTCCATTTGGGTAAAACTCGTTAGTCGTCAGGCCCTCGGGCTCTAAAAATATTTGGTGGCTTTCCTTCGCTGAAAACCGATGAATTTTGTCCTCAATTGAGGGGCAATATCGGGGGCCGACTCCCTCTATAACGCCGGTATACATTGGGGAGCGATCCAAACCACCCCGAATAATCTCATGTGTTTTTGAATTGGTGTGCGTAATCCAACATGGGAGCTGGCGAGGGTGTTGTTCCGGCCTGCCCATGAATGAAAAACAAGGGATTGGGTCTAAATCGCCGGGCTGTTCTAGCATCACCGAAAAGTCGATGGTTCGACCATCAATTCGGGGTGGGGTCCCAGTTTTCAGACGGCCCTGAGGCATAGAGAGCTCTTTAAGACGAGCCGACAGGGTTGTTGCAGCGGGATCACCCGCGCGCCCACCGCTGTAGTTTTCCAGCCCAACATGAATTTTGCCATCCAAAAAGGTCCCGGCCGTCAAAACAACCTTCTTTGCCTCAAACTGAAGGCCGCTTTGGGTTTTGACCCCGCGAACAACATCGCCCACCACGATCAGGTCGTCGACTGCTGCCTGAAAAAGGCTCAAATTGCTTTGATTTTCAAGGCGCCTACGAATAGCAGCCTTGTATAGAATTCGGTCTCCCTGGGCTCGCGTTGCCCTAACAGCGGGCCCCTTACTGGAATTTAAGATCCGAAACTGAATACCCGCCTCATCGGTTGCGGCCGCCATGGCCCCGCCCATCGCATCAATTTCTTTAACGAGGTGCCCCTTGCCAATTCCGCCGATCGAGGGATTACAGCTCATGGCGCCGAGTGTCTCAATACTATGGGTCAACAAAAGGGTGTCGCAGCCCATGCGCGCAGAGGCTAGCGCAGCCTCGGTGCCAGCATGGCCACCGCCCACCACAATAACGTCAAATTTCTTGGAATAAAGCATCGATTGCCCTTTGTCGGGCGTTGATCATAGCATTTTTACTGTTTCACGTGAAACAGGGCACCCCAAAGATAGGGTTTATACATGTAACCTATTGATTTAATTAGGAAAAAATGCCATGTAGCCAGATTTTGCAATAAGGGCCATTACAACCACCAAAAAGATCTTCCGAACAAACTGGCTGCCGTGTTTTATTGCCAATTTGCTCCCAAATTGACTGCCAATAATGTTGGCAACCATCATGCTTAGGCCCAATGGCCAATCCATGAACCCGAGACTAACCAGCATCAAAATTGCTGCAAGGTTGGTTGTGACGTTTACCAGCTTCGTTGCGGCTGAAGCGTGAAGAAAATCAAAATGAAAAATGCGCACAAAAGCGAATAAGAAAAAGCTGCCGGTTGCCGGGCCAAAGAAGCCATCGTAGAAACCGATAACCGCACCCATGACAACAGCCTTAAGTGCTTCGTGCTTACCTACTTTGCTAGCAGGTCTGTTCTCAAGGCCGAAATTGGGGGCGAACCAGGTATACACCAATAAAGCAACCAACATGAAGGGCAGGGCCTTGCGGAGAGGCTCGGATGGAAAAACACTTACCGCAAGGGCGCCGAGCAGGGCCCCGATAAATCCTGCCACAATTGCTGGGCCCAAAATATTCCAAGGAAGCTGTGCGTGCCTTAAATATCGACGCGCTGCATTGATGGTTCCGCCAATCGACGAAACCTTGTTCGCGCTTAAAAGTGTTGCTGGGTGTGCATCAGGATATGCCGTAAACAAGGCGGGCACCTGAATCAACCCACCGCCACCCGCTATTGCATCAACCAGACCGGACGCAAATGCGGCAAGCAAAAGAAAAAGCCAAAGGTATGAGGAAAAATCAATTAGCGTTTCCACAACTGTGCCCTACTGATTTAAAAATTCTCTTTGGTCATTAAAGAGAATTGCGCGCCAAAATAAATCGTGAAAAGGCATCCTTAGAAGTATCGTCAAGAATATCTACCGGTATACGCTGCGAGCCCTGAACAATCATTAGCGCATAGGGTTTTGCAAGTGCAGAGGCCTCTTTCGAGAGAATGAGTTCCTCCCCTTGAGCGGGTGATTGGGCGCGCCAATAGTTAATTGCGGCCTCAAGCTCTTGAATCGTGATAAACAACATTTGTATAAACAATCAGTCGACATCAAGCATGGTGCCTCGACACCGCTTACTTCCACAATAACAAGCGTATTCTTTTTTAACCTTTTTGGTTAATTTGCCATCCAAGTTTAAGGAGTAGTCATAAAAAAGTTCTTCGCCGGGGATAAGTTTGCGTTTTGCAAAAATAAAAACGCGGCTTTCTCCATCCACCATGATTTCATCAGCCATACAATTCGGCTTACAGGAGTGGTTAATCCAGCGAGCAGCATTTCCGCCAACATTGGCATCAATCACCCGACCATCTTCTAAAGAAAAATAAAAGGTGTGATTGGGTTGGTTTGGGTCGTGGGGATGTCTTCTAAGGGCCTCTTTCCAACTAATGCGCTCTCCAATGTACTCAATAACGGCGGCACCTTTTGGAATATCCTTTTTTACAAACACGCCGCGACCATGAATCTTTGAGTTCTTAACAGCAATACAGGACTTTGCCACCGTCTTGGGGGCTATATTTTTTTTCATTGGTTTAAATATCTAAATTACGAGCAATCAGGGCGTTCTTCTCGATGAATGCACGGCGCGGATCGACCTCATCACCCATAAGGGTAGTAAAGACCTGGTCTGCCATAATTGCATCCTCAATTTGAACTCGCAACAAACGTCGGGAATTGGAGTCCATCGTGGTTTCCCAAAGCTGCTGGGGATTCATTTCACCAAGACCTTTGTAACGCTGTCTACTAATGGAGCGCTCGGCCTCAGCTAGCAGCCACTCAAAAGCACCACGGAAATCACCAACAACGTGTTCCTTGTTTGTTTTTTCTGGGTCACCGCGTCGCACGCGACTGCCCGAAAGAACCCGGCCAGAGAGAGCTTTGGCGGCCAAAACCAAACTCTGATAATCGTCACTTGCGACAAAGTCCGAGCTAATTACAGAAAGCTTGAGGTTGCCATGAATACGTCTTGCGAGCAGGAGGCGGTAGCGCTCGGTGCGCTCCTCTTTTTGGACTGTTATCTCGGGCGCCACCAAAAGCGGGTCTTGATTTTCAGAGAACGTTTTTCTTAGGCGCTCTGCGGAGGCATTTGCATTCGCCTCCGTATCAAAATTGAGGCTAACCCCAGCAGCTATCGCGCGCAACGCATCCTCATCCATTGTTCGAGAAAGCCGATCAACCACCGCCTGAATTGTTTGATAATTTTTTGCAAGGGCCTCTAGGGCATCGCCAGAAATCAATTCGCCCGAGGGGGTTTCAATAGACGCTTGCTCTAAAGCTATTTTGAAAAGAAGTTGATTTAGCTCAGCATCGTCTTTAATGTATTGCTCGCTTTTTCCATGTTTAACTTTATACAGGGGTGGCTGTGCAATATAAATGTGCCCTCGCTCAATCAACTCGGGCATTTGTCTGTAAAAAAATGTGAGCAACAAAGTTCGTATGTGACTTCCGTCAACGTCAGCATCGGTCATGATGATGATGCGGTGATAACGCAACTTGTCGGCTTTATATTCCTCAACACCAATTCCGGTGCCGAGAACGGTGATCAAGGTCACCACCTCTTGGCTGCTGAGCATCTTGTCGAAACGGGCTTTTTCTACATTTAGGATTTTTCCCTTTAGGGGCAAGATTGCTTGAAACTTTCTATCGCGGCCCTGCTTTGCAGAGCCACCCGCCGAGTCTCCCTCGACAATAAACAGCTCAGACTTGGCTGGGTCTTTTTCTTGACAGTCTGCTAGCTTGCCTGGAAGCCCAATGCCATCAAGGGCGCCCTTGCGACGGGTCATCTCACGCGCTTTTCTCGCCGCCTCGCGAGCCTTTGCCGCATCAACAATTTTTCCACATAAAATTTTTGCGTCTTGTGGCTTCTCCGCCAAATATTCAGCAAGCGCCTGAGCAACAACCTCCTCAACCGGGCCACGAACCTCGCTAGACACCAACTTATCTTTTGTTTGGCTAGAAAACTTCGGCTCGGGGACCTTAACAGACAATATGCAGGTTAAGCCCTCTCGCATATCGTCGCCAGCAATTTCTACCTTTGCCTTCTTGGCAATCTCATTTTCATCAATATATTTATTAATCACCCGCGTCATAGCTGCGCGCAAGCCCGTTAGGTGGGTTCCGCCGTCGCGTTGCGGGATGTTATTGGTAAAGCACAAAACCTGCTCGTTATATCCATCATTCCACTGCATGGCCACTTCGACTGTAATTTGACCACCAAGATCTGATGGGCGATCTGCCATCGCATGAAATATATTTGGGTGGAGCACTGTTTTATTTTGGTTGATGTATTCAACAAAACCCTTCACGCCTCCCGAAAAGGCGAAATCCTCCTCTTGGCCGCTGCGCTGGTCAACCAGACGAATATGAACGCCATTGTTTAGAAACGAAAGCTCACGAATGCGCTTTACTAAAATTTCATAGTGATACTCAATGTTTCCAAAAATTTCTTCGTCCGCCAAGAAGTGAACCTCGGTGCCGCGCAGGTCTGTTTCTCCGACTATAGATATTGGTGAGGTGTCTACCCCATTGTCTTTTTGAATGTTGCGATTTTGAACAACACCACGACCAAACTCCATGTGATGGACTTTTCCATCGCGACGCACGGTTAGCTTTAACCATTTAGACAGTGCATTTACACAGCTTACGCCCACACCATGAAGGCCGCCAGACACCTTATAGGAGTTTTGATCAAACTTTCCTCCGGCGTGCAACTCGGTCATTACAATTTCTGCGGCGCTACGCTTTGGTTCGTGCTTATCGTCGTATTTAATTCCCGTCGGCACGCCTCGACCATTATCAATAATTGAGATCGAGTTGTCGGTATGAATAACCACCGATATCTCTGTGCAATAGCCGGCCAGGGCTTCATCAATCGAGTTATCCAAAACCTCAAAGACCAAGTGATGAAGACCAGTACCATCAGAGGTGTCCCCGATATACATGCCGGGGCGCTTTCGTACCGCCTCAAGCCCCTCTAATATTTGGATGGATGATGCGCCATACTGCTCAACAGCTTTATTCTCTTCAGACATATTTTCTTTTAATAGGTGGCTTGTTTGTCGTGTTTGCACTATATGCGCATGGGCATAACAACATACTTAAATGAATCTGACCCAGGTAATGTAACAACAGCGCTGCTATTTGCGTCACCCAAACTAATCTGGATCTCAGCAGTCTTAATGTTTGCCAGAACATCTAACAAATAACTCACATTAAATCCAATTTCAACAGCCTCACCATCGTATTTGGTTTCAATCTCCTCTTGAGCCTCTTCTTGCTCGGCATTGGTAGATTGAATGGTTATTTTGTTGTTTGATAAAGAAAAACGCACACCCTTAAACTTTTCGGTAGTTAAGATTGCGGCTCGTTGGAGGGCTGATTGGAGTGTCTCGCGAGAAACGACCAATGTATTTTTATGCCCTTTTGGTATCACGCGCTGGTAGTCAGGGAACTTCCCTTCAACCAGTTTAGAAATTAATTCAATATCCCCAAAACTTAATTTAATTTGATTCGCACTCAAGGAAATTTCTAGAGGTTCATCGCTATCCTCCAATAAGTGCTGACACTCCAAAATGGTTTTGCGTGGAATAATAATTTCTTGTTTTTGACCAGACCCGCTTGGTGCCTGGTCTAAGGTAATCTGGCTAAACGCCAAACGATGTCCGTCGGTTGCCACTGCGATTAGCTCCCTACCCTCCAAAACCAACAACATTCCGTTTAAGTAATACCGAATATCTTGTTGGGCCATCGCAAAATACACCTGGCTAACTAGTTGCCTAAAGGCTTTTTGTGTCATTTTCCAACCCGCCAAAGACTCGGCATTGGTTTGCATTATGGGAAACTCACTCGCCGCTAATGTCTGTAATGAAAAACGGCTTTTACCGCTTTGAACAACCAGGCGGTTGTCCTTTAAATTCAGACTTACGGGGCCGTCAGGTAAGGCGCGGAGAATATCTAAAATCTTCCTAGCGCCCACAGTCGTGGTTACATCGTCAGCACCAACTCCAAAGTCTGCTTTCGTTGTTATTTGGATCTCAATGTCTGTTGATACAAAAGAAACGGATGAGCCGCTTTTCCGAAACAACAGATTAGCCAAAATCGCAAGTGTATGTCGACGCTCAACAATACCACTAACAACCTGAAGAGGTTTTAATAATTCATCTCTGGTGGCGTTAACTAATTGCATTGTTTTTAGTATCCTGTTTATAAATCAAAGTAGTAATAGTAGTAATGGCAATGTTTTCTGTTGATAACTCAAATTTTATAGCGAAATCAGCGGCTTCTTGTAAAAAAATACTGTGTATAAGTAGTGTATTTGGTGTGCATAATTTGTGTGTAAAACGAGCCCATCTCTACACCCCTGTTTTATCCACAACCCACCCCACAGCTTAGCCACACAGTTATCCATACCCTTATTAACAGGTTTGTACACAGGCTAGTTTTTGAGGGATTGCTCAAGAACGTGCAGCTCATGATTGAGGTGAGAGTCGTGTTGCCTTTCCTCGGAAATCTTGCGAACCGCATGAAGAACGGTTGTGTGGTCTCTACCCCCAAAAAGCTCACCAATTTCTGGAAGGCTTTTTTGGGTTAGTTCTTTGGCAATAAACATTGCGATTTGACGCGGCCTAGCAATGTTAGCGGGCCGCTTCTTGGAGTACATGTCAGCAACTTTGATGTTATAAAAGTCGGCCACTGTGCGCTGAATGCTCTCCACCGATATTTGACGATTTTGGATTGAGAGAAGGTCTTTCAGGGCGCTTCGAGCTACCTCAATGTTGACCTCTTTCCCATGAAACCGCACATAGGCAAGTATTTTTCTAAGTGCGCCCTCAAGCTCCCTAATATTCGATCGTAGGTGTTTGGCAACAAAAAAAGCAACATCTTCGCTCATCGGAACGCCCTCTGCGGCCGCCTTCTTCATAAGGATTGCAACCCGCATTTCTAGTTCCGGTGGCTCAATTGCAACCGTTAAACCAGAATCAAAGCGAGATATCAGTCGATCATCAATACCCTCCATCTCCTTTGGGTAGGTGTCGCTGGTGATGATGACTTGGGCGCCATTGCTAATCAAGGCCTCAAAGGCGTAGAAGAACTCCTCTTGTGTTCTTGATTTCCCCCCAAAGAATTGAATGTCATCAATTAAAAGCAAATCAAGGGAGTGATAGTACCGTTTAAATCGATCGAAAGCCTTTTGTTGATAGGCCCGAACCACGTCTGAGACATATTGTTCGGCATGAATATATCGAATTCGAGCGTTTGGCTTTTCTTTAAGCAGGTGATTGCCAATAGCGTGAATTAGGTGTGTTTTTCCTAAACCAACACCCCCATACAAAAACATTGGGTTATAGGAAGCACCAGGATTGTGAGCCACCTGAATTGATGCCGCCCGGGCAAGTTGGTTGGCTTTCCCGGTTACAAAACTCTCAAACGTCAGGGCCGGGTTTAGTTTTGCTTGTTCCCGCTCCGCTGGGTTTTTGGCATCGTCAGTTGCCTCCATAAATACTTCGGGGGCGCTCTCAACTGAGCTTATCAATGACGGGGGCTCGTTGGTGGTATTTGGCAAAGCCCGCTCAGCCTCGGGTTTGGGGGCGGGCGGGCTTAACCCCGCATTGCGGAGGGCATCGGCCCCCAGGGTGAACTGTAGATTAACGGGATAGCCAAAATAATCAGCAGCAATTTCATGCAGGCGAGACGAAAAGGTTCGTCTAATCCAATCAAGCTTAAAGGGGTTGGGAGCACCAATTAAAAGCAAGCGCTCACTTTCTTCGTAACCCTTGATTTTAAGTGGTTGAATCCATGTTTTAAACTGTTGTGGTGACAGCTCTTTGGCTAGGGTCTGCAACGCTAAATCCCAAAATCCAAGCGGATTTAATTGTGCCAATAGGGGGGTGGTTTCGGGTTTGCTCATATATAAATTTAGGATTCGATTGTAGCGATTTGCAAAAGTTATCCACAAGGCGGTCAAAAGTGAATAAGCTGTGGATAAGTTGTGCAGAATTTGAAAAAACAGATATTAATCAATGACTTATAAAAATATTAAGAAATTTACTATTTAAATAGGCAAAACCCTTATATAAAGTTGACGCTAGTGGAACAAATAGAGAAAATAGAGGGTTTTCTTAGGATCAATCATGAAAAGAACATATCAACCTTCCGTAACTCGTCGCAAAAGAACTCATGGCTTTCGGGTCAGAATGAAAACCCGTGGTGGCCGCGCAGTATTGAATGCTCGCCGCTCCAAGGGACGCAAGCGTCTCGCTGTTTAATGCGTTGAAGTCAAGCAAAATCTCAGAGCTTTTAAAAAAGACCCCGCGAGCGAATAGCAACTGGGCGATCTATTTAGATGAAGCATTGGGCACAAAAAGACCAGACCTGGGCTTGGCTGTGCCCAAGAGACTCGTAAAAAGAGCTGTTGATCGCAATAAAATTAAGCGCATGGCAAGAGAGATTGCTGGTGTTGGTTCTTTTGCCTCCGCCGATTGCGTTATCAAGCTGCGCCAAGCTGTGGGAAAAAAAACACATGCGAGGCTGCGAGAGAATGAGCGGGTTTTGCTAAGAGCAAAGCTGATGGAGCTTGCATAGTGCCCCTCTTAAACAGATTTCTTTCTGCATTTGTGCGAGCTTATCAGCTTACCCTGGGGCCGTTTTTTGGAAGCCAGTGTAAATTTGTGCCGAGCTGCTCTGAATACGCATGCCAATGTTTAAAAACATACGGCACTACCCGAAGTCTCGTTAAAATCAGCTGGCGAATTTTGCGCTGCAACCCTTGGTGTGCGGGCGGATACGATCCGGCTACAAAAGAAACCAATCATCAATCATTTATTAAGACAAGCAACTAAAAATGGATATCAAACGAACACTACTTTGGGCGGTATTAACCATTTCGGGCTTGATGCTCTATAACAATTGGTTGATTTATGATGGGCGCCAGCCTCTCTTTGGACCAACCCCGCTAACCCCTAGCGTTTCAGTGGCTCCCGACCCCAAAGACACACAGTCGAGCGCACCTGCCACAGCTGGTCCAGCCGCTGGTGCGCCAGCCTCAACACCAACCGGGAATGATTTACCAAAACAGGCAAGCCTACCAAAACCACAGCAAGCGCCCACCACAAACCTGATTGGTTTAACAACTGGCGAGAAGCACACTATCAAAAACGACGTGCTTGAGCTTGAAATTAGCAGTACTGGCGCCAGCGTAATTAACGCGAAGCTTCTAAAACAATTAACTGCAGACAAAAAGCCCGTCACGCTTTTGCAAATTACTCCCCAAAACCAATACTTCGCTCGTTCAGGATTAATCTCCGCTGCCAGTAGTGATTTACCAAACCATACCGTACCCTTTGTAATGAGCAAAAGCGGTCGAGTTGAGAATAAAAACTTCATTACGTATGTCAGCGAGAAGGGTGGCGTTCGTCTTGAGAAAACATATTTTCTAAGCGACGCCAGTTATGTGGTGGAGGTAGAGCATCGCGTTTCACAAATAGGAAACCAGGGGGCCGCAAACCAATTAGTTTTATATAGTGAGCTTGTTAGAGATGGCACCGCCGTAAGTGACAGCGAGTTTTACAGCACATTCACAGGCCCCGCGCTTTATACCGATAAGGAGAAATTTACTAAGATCGATTTTTCTGATATCGAGAAAGGCAAAGCAAATATTCCCAAGCAAATTCCGGCCGGTGAACCCGGCTGGATTGCAATGGTGCAACACTATTTTGCAAGTGCGTGGTTGCCAAGCGATAAAACGGTTCGTGATGTATACGTCGGTAAAGTTGAGCAGAATCTATTTCGTATTGGTTTACAAACGCCAGTGCCTCCTTTGTCGGCAGGTGTGAGCCATGTTGAAAAAACCCGATTATTTATTGGCCCCCAAGAAGAAACTCTTTTAGAAACCATTGCCCCCGGCTTTGATTTAATAAAAGACTACGGCTACTTAACTGTTATTGCAAAACCTATTTTCTGGTTGTTGGAGCAAATTTATTCGTACGTTGCGAACTGGGGTTGGGCTATTGTCCTGCTCACCGTTCTCATTAAGCTCATATTTTTCCCACTTTCGGCCGCAAGCTATAAATCAATGGCGCGCATGAAAGAGGTTCAGCCACGCCTTATGAATTTGCGCGAACAATTTAAGGGCGACCCCCAAAAGTTAAATCGCGCAATGATGGACCTATACAAGCAAGAAAAAATAAATCCACTGGGCGGTTGTTTGCCAGTGGTTGTTCAGATCCCAGTCTTTATTGCTTTGTATTGGGTGTTGCTATCTTCTGTAGAAATGCGCAATGCACCATGGATTCTTTGGATTAAAGACCTCTCGGTTCCGGACCCGTACTTTATTTTGCCAGTCATTATGGCGGTATCGATGTTTGTGCAAACCAAGCTAAATCCAACCCCTCCTGATCCACTTCAGGCAAAAATTATGATGTGGATGCCTATCGTTTTCTCGGTGATGTTTTTCTTTTTCCCCGCAGGCTTGGTGCTTTATTGGGTTGTGAACAATATTTTGTCGATTGCACAGCAATGGCAAATTAACCAAATGTTTGCAAAGCGCAGTACAAATAGATAGTAATTAATTGATGGGGTTGCGATGAGAAAGAATCCCATTGCGGCAATCGCCACCCCGCCGGGAGCGGGTGGCGTAGGCATCGTTAGGCTCTCCGGCGAGTCGCTATCTGGCCTGGCGCAAAAGATCCTTGGGAAGACCCCCAATCCACGATATGCACACCATACGTTTTTAAAAGATTCGCAGGGCTCTCATATCGATGAGCTATTGCTCATTTATTTTCAGTCTCCCGCCTCATTTACCGGAGAGGATGTCATAGAGCTGCATTGCCATGGTGGCGCGCGCTTAACTCAAATGGTCCTCAATAGGGCCCTCGAGTTGGGTGAGGAGTGGGGGCTTGAGTTGGCAGGCCCCGGCGAGTTCTCTTTAAGGGCCTACTTAAATGGAAAAATTGATCTAGCCCAGGCCGAAGCTATCGCAGATTTAATTAGCGCACAGAGCGATGCCGCCATTCGTGGCGCCGCTCGTTCTTTGCAAGGACAGTTTTCAGAGCGAGTAAATTTTCTTATTGAGCAAATCACCCAATTGCGTATTTTGGTTGAGTCCACACTTGATTTCCCAGAAGAAGAAATCGAATTTTTGGAAGCATCAAAAGCGAGGGGGCAGCTAAGCACAATTCTCCGGGATCTTGATGCGATTGTAGAAAAAACGGAGCAAGGAAAAATTCTGCGAGATGGGCTTCGGCTTGCATTGGTGGGCGCACCTAATGTTGGAAAAAGTTCATTGTTAAATTGTTTGCTCGGCGAGGAAAGGGCAATTGTTACCCCCATTGCTGGCACAACTCGTGATCGGATCCAAGAGACTATTTCTTTAGAAGGCGTGCCAATTCACTTAACAGACACCGCCGGGCTAAGAGAGTCAAGTGATGTGGTTGAGCAAATTGGCATTGAGCGAACCTGGGATGAAATCGCTAACGCAGACATCATTATTTTCATGCGCGATCTCTCCCAGAGCCAAAATCATGAAGACCTCGAGCTTGAACAAAAGGTAAAAGAGCGCGCAGATAAGAGAGCCCATATTGTTTATGTTTTTAATAAGTTAGATTTATTGGACGCCACGAAAATAAGCCCAATCGAAAGTGCAGCCCAACACGACCCTGTTTTTATTTCAGCCAAGAAGGGCGTGGGGTTGGATCAACTAAAAGAACGAATACTAAGTTTGGCTGGCTGGCAAAGCAATTTGGCGGCCGGCGCATTTACGGCTCGCGACCGCCATCTCGTCGCCATTCATAAAGCCAAAGACCATTTGTTAAAGGCCCAAATACACGGCTTTAGTGGTAACCAACGGTTGGAGTTGTTTGCAGAGGAGTTGCGTTTTGCACAAGATGAGCTAGGGCTAATTACCGGAAAATTATTGCCCGATGAGTTGCTTGGAAAGATCTTTAGTGAGTTCTGTATCGGTAAGTGATGCGTCAATTTAGAGTGACATAAATGTTAAAATCATCACATTCAAATTACTTACAAAATATATTATCTTTAATAATTAAGGGTTTACATTCGAGGGCCTTATGAATAAACCAGCCAGTCCAAGCACAGTTCAAATCAATGCACCAAGTTACGTAAAAAACACGAAACTGATTCAATGGGTTGAAGAAGTTGCCTCATTAACTCAGCCTGATCAGATTCACTGGTGCGACGGCTCTGAAGCGGAATACGATGCCCTTTGTGAGCTTTTGGTCAAGGCTGGCAGCCTAAAAAAATTAAATCCAGCAAAAAGAAAAAATTCGTATTTGGCGATCTCAGACCCGATGGATGTGGCTCGAGTGGAGGATCGCACATTCATTTGCTCCAAAAACAAAGATGATGCGGGCCCAACCAATAACTGGGTTGATCCCAATGAAATGCGCGCAACATTAACGCCCTTGTTTGAGGGTTGCATGCGTGGTCGCACAATGTATGTTGTGCCCTTTTCAATGGGACCGCTTGGTTCGCCCATCGCCCATATCGGCGTTGAGTTATCCGACAGCCCTTATGTAGCAATCAATATGCGCATTATGACGCGCATGGGCAAGGGGGTCGTTGAGCTTTTAGGCGCCGACGGTGAGTTTGTGCATTGTGTTCATTCAGTAGGCAAGCCGCTATCTGCTGGAGAGAAAGACGTGGTGTGGCCAAACAATCCCACTAAGTACATTGTTCATTATCCGGAGACTAGAGAGA
>JACCDT011881301.1_pt1 | contig 19070 bp, 23 predicted proteins | sample 7446291 | NCBI WGS metagenome assembly JACCDT01 (sample SAMN15323446, study PRJNA562643) | freshwater metagenome | isolation source: river surface water | place: USA:Blue River Watershed | collected 2017-08-17 | reverse complement strand
TGGTAATAGGCGGCGTATTCCTGGCCGGTAAAGGCGTTCTCCTGCCCGCCGATTTCGGCGATGGCGGCGGAAAAATCGCCGGGCGGGACGGATTTTGTGCCCTTGAACATCATATGTTCCAGAAAATGCGCCGCGCCGAACTGGCCCTGCGCCTCGTTCATCGCGCCGGCGTTATACCACAGCATTTGCGTTACGACCGGCATGCGGCGGTTGACGACAAGAACGACGTCAAGCCCGTTTTCAAGCCGGAACTGATCCGCCTTGATGTTTTGCGCCGTGGCCGGAGAACAAAGCAAGGCAAGAAAAAACAGGAAAAAGGCGGCAAGCGGCAAATGTATTTTGGCTTGGCGCATCGCTTAGAAAATACCTTCTAAAAGCCCCTTGCGGCGGATTTTAATGATCGGCACCTCGCCGCTATTGGCGGGAAGGTTTTGCGCCTTGTTTTGATCGAGCCGTTCTTTTTCCTTTTGCGCGTCGACGATTTCCGTCGGTGGTTCGTAATCGCGGATCTTGTCGATCAGGGTGCGGTCGGCCTCTATCATCTGCGCGGTTTCAAGGTCGATGGTGGCGCGGATCGAAGGTCCGGCCTTGTCCCCGCCGGTTTGGCTAAGCAGCGCGTTTTCAACCGGGCTTAGCGAAGCTGCGGATAATTGCGCCGCGCCCAAAAGCGCGCTTTCCGCCATTTTCACAGGCGAGTTTTGCGCCGCCTTTGTGCCGGGGGTCGGCGGTTGCAGCGTGAAATCCGGCGGCACGGTCAATGGCGCGCGCGACACCACGCGGAATTCGTCCGGCAGCTGCCTTTCCAGTCCCAGCGAACGCTTGGCGTTGTCGCAAGCGGCAAGCGTCAGGGCAAGCAAAAGGCACAAAAGCGATATTCGGATTTTGGTCATGGTTCCTTGGCCGTCTTTGATGAGGAGCAGAATAGCAAAATCGCAGCGCCCAATACAATAGCAGAATCGGCGACATTGAACGCGGGCCAATGCCATGCGCCGATAAAGAAATCGAAAAAATCGCGCACCGCGCCGAATCGGACGCGGTCATAAATGTTGCCCAAAGCGCCGCCCAGCACCATGCCGCAGGCGACGGCTTCGGGCTTGTTTTCCGAACGCCACAGCCAATAAACGACCAATAGCGAAACAAGCCCCATCATCGTCACCAGTAATATCAGCCCGGCCGTACCGTCCGCCGGGAAAAGACCAAAGGAAACGCCCTTGTTCCAAACCGGGGTCAGGGCAAAAAACGGCAGCAATTCGAGGCGGCTTGGCGGATCAAACAGCAGGGCATAAAAATATTGCTTGCTGGCAAGGTCCAGCGCTAGCACCAGAACGGCGATTAAAAACCCGAACTTGCGTAAATTGGCATTAGCCGTCATGGTCACTGTTTCAATTTCCCGAAGCCTTTAAAAATTCGCCTGGAGCGGACGCCGCGACCGCGTCAGAGCAGCGCGCGCAAATATCCTTATTCGCCGATTCTTCGACTTCGGGCAGGATGCGCCAGCATCTTTCGCATTTTCCGCCCATTGCAGGGTGCGGGACGGCGGCGACATTTGCCACCTCGTCCAAACGGAAAGATTTTTCCGGCGCTTTTGAAATGTCCTCGATCGTCACTTGCGAGGTTATGCAGATTTCCGCCAAGTCAAGACCAATGCAAGCATCGATATAATCTTGCGATGCGTATATGGATGGCGCGGCTTGAAGGCTTGATCCGATGCGGCCTTCTTTGCGTTCGACTTCGATTGCGCCGGTGACGACGGAGCGCAGCGCGCGCAATTTTTCGAACCGCGCCGCAAGCTCGTCGTTCAGCCAGTCTTGCGGGATATCGGGAAACACATTCAAATGCACGCTGGTGCCGTCCTTTTTATAGGCCAGCCAGGCTTCTTCTGCGGTAAAACACAAAAGCGGGGCGAGCCAATGCGTCAGGCAAGTCAAAAGATGGTGCAGCACGCTGCGGCATGACCTGCGCCGCGACGAATCCGCGTCGTCGCAATATAGCGAATCCTTGCGGATATCGAAATAAAACGCCGATAGATCCACCGCGCAGAAATTATGCAGCTGGGTAAAGACGGTGTGAAAATCATATTGCGCATAACCTTCGCGCACGGTTTTATCCAGCTCGGCCAAGCGGTGCAAAACCCATTTTTCAAGATCGGGCATGTTTTCCGCCGCCATCACTTCGCGCGGGGTGAAGCCGTCGAGGCTGCCCAGGATATAGCGCAAGGTGTTGCGCAGCCTGCGGTACAATTCCACTTGATGCTTGATGATTTCCGGCCCGATGCGCAGATCATCGGTGTAATCGGAACTGACCACCCAGGCGCGCAAAATATCCGCGCCGTAATCCTTGATGATTTCCTGGGGCGCCGTGACGTTGCCCATGGATTTCGACATTTTTCGGCCTTCGCCGTCCATGACAAAGCCATGGGTCAAGACTTGTTGGTAAGGCGCGGTTCCGCGTGTGCCGCAAGATTCCAGCAAGGACGATTGGAACCAGCCCCGATGCTGATCCGATCCTTCGAGATATAAAGTCGAAGGCCAGGCCAGATTGTCGCGCCCTTCCAGCACGAAGGCGTGGGTCGCGCCGGATTCGAACCAGACGTCGACGATATCAAAGCTCGGCTCGTAGTCGCCTTTTGGGTATTCGGGCTCCAGAAAACGGCAAGGATCGCCCTTGTACCAGGCGTCGCTGCCTTCGGCGGCAAAAGTTTCGGCGATGCGCTCGGTGATCAGCGGGTCGCGCAACGGCTCGCCGGTTTCCTTATGCGTGAACACGGCGATGGGAACGCCCCAGGCGCGCTGGCGCGAAATGCACCAATCGGGGCGCGATTCCACCATCGAATAAATGCGGTTGCGCCCGGATTTAGGGAACCATTGCACTTCGTCGATGGATTGCAGCGCGCGCTTGCGCAGCTGGTTTTCTTCCATGCCGATGAACCATTGCGGCGTGTTGCGGAATATCAGAGGCGCTTTGGAACGCCAGGAATGGGGATAGGAATGCACCAGCTTGCCGCGCGCCAAAAGATGCCCTGCGTCCGTCAGCGCGGCGCAGACATTGTCATGCACCTTGAATACATGCTGGCCTGCGAAAAGCGGCACATGCGGGTAATACGTGCCGTCGCCTTGCACGGTGTTGGGCACTTCGATCTTGAATTTTTGGCCCAGATTGAAATCGTCTTCGCCATGGCCGGGCGCGATATGCACCAATCCCGTTCCGGCGTCGGTGGTGACGAACTCGCCGGGCAAAAGCGGCACGTCGAAATCGTAATAGCCTTGCGCGTCTTTATGGCCGCGCCAGGGATGCGATGCGACAGCGCCGTCAAGGGCCTTGCCCTTAAAGGTTTTTACAGTCTTGCTGCTTTTGATTTTGGCCTCTGCGGAAAATTTTTCCAAAAGCTTTTCAGCGACGATCAGCTTCTGCCCCGCTTGGCCAAGCGCGCCGTCTTCGGTGGCGGTAATTTCTACAAGACAATAATCAATGTCTTCGCCATAGGCCATGGCGCGGTTTCCAGGGATAGTCCAAGGCGTCGTCGTCCAGATGACGGCCTTTGCGCCCATTAAATCCTTGTCCTTGGATTTCACCACGGGGAAACCCAAATGAATCCAATGCGAGGTGTGGTCGTGATATTCGACCTCGGCCTCGGCCAGGGCGGTTTTTTCCACCACCGACCACAGCACCGATTTCGTGCCTTTGTACAGTGATCCGTTTTCCAGGAATTTTCCGATCTCGCGGTAAATCTGCGCCTCTGCCGCGAAATTCATGGTGGCATAGGGGTTTTCCCAATCGCCTTCGATGCCTAGGCGCTTGAATTCCTCGCGTTGTATCTTGATCCAGTGATCAGCGAATTCGCGGCATTCTTTGCGGAATTCCAGGATCGGCACCTTGTCCTTGTCCAGTTTCTTATCGCGGTATTTTTCTTCGATCTTCCATTCGATCGGAAGGCCGTGGCAATCCCATCCCGGAACGTAATCGACTTCTTTGCCAAGCCCGCGCTGCGAGCGGTTGACGACGTCCTTTAATATTTTGTTCAGCGCATGGCCGATATGGATGTTGCCGTTGGCATAGGGCGGGCCGTCATGCAGTACGAATTTTGGCCGTCCCCGGCTGGCGTCTTTGATCTTTTGCGACAGGCCAATGTTTTCCCAATGTTTTAAAATCTCGGTTTCTTTTTGCGGCAAATTGGCGCGCATCGGAAAATCGGTGCGGGGAAGAAAAACGGTGTTTTTATATTTGTCTTTGGCTTGCGACATTGTTCCTTCTTGGGCTCCTGCCTGGCTTGGATATAAACCCCAAATCTAGCATGGGTTGGCGGTTAAAGGAAGTCGTTAGTAAATAGAGTAATGACTCATTTCGACTATACACAACAGCTCATCCTGAGCCTGTCGAAGGATGGGCGACCAAATCCCATGGTTCGACAAGCTCACCATGAGCCTTTTTGTCAAAATGAGTCACTACCGTAAATAGTCGATAGTCGATAAAAATCCTGTCCTTCGGAAGGGCAAAGCCATCCGTATCGCCTATGGACCATCGACTAACGACTTGATTGCCAAGTCGCAATCCCTTTCGATCTGCGCCTTTAGCGCGTCGAGGGATGGAAATTTTTGCTCGCCTCTTAAGAATGCGATCAATTCTATGGCAAGATGCTTGCCGTAAAGATCGCCGGAAAAATCCAGCAAATGCGCTTCCAGCAAAATATCCTCGCCGCCCACGGTGGGTCTTTTGCCGATGTTGACAGCAGCCTTATGCGTCTTGCCGTCATGATGCGCATGTGCGGCGTACACGCCAAGGGCAGGACGCAAATAATCCTTCATCGACAAATTGGCGGTGGGAAAGCCGATTCCGGTTCCGCGCCGCTCGCCTTTTTGCACGATGCCTTCGATTGTCCAATTCCTGTCCAAAAGCTTGGCGGCGTTTTGCGGCTGCCCCTTTTGCAAAAATTCGCGGATGCGGGAAGAAGAAATAATATCGCCGCTTTTGTCTTTTTCCAAGGCGGCGGTACAAACATCAAAGGAGTTTTTCGCCTGGTATTCTTTTAAGGTTGCAACCGACCCCGTGCGCGCCTTGCCGAATACGAAATCTTGCCCTACGAAAACCGCGCTTGCGCGCAAAGCCGCGATTAGAATTTTTTCAACGAAATCCTGCGCGCCAAGGCCGGCCAAATCCTTGTCGAAATTCAGGCATAAGAAATAATCGCAAGCCATGTCTTGCAGCAGCTTTGCCTTGACTGTAAAGGGCGTCAGGCGGAAAGGCGGCAAATCGGGTTGAAAGAAATGCCTGGGATGCGGCTCGAAACTTAGGACGATAAACGGGGCTTTGTTTTCTCGGGCATGATCGCGCGTCCGTTCCAACAAATGCCGGTGCCCCAAATGCAGCCCGTCGAAATTGCCGATGGCGACGTTGCCGCCATGCGCGGATGCAGGGATCTCGGAAAGATGGCGGATAATATTCATTGGGCAATGGGGTAGCAGGGTAGTGGGGTAGTGGCGGGGATTTATCATTGCCCCACTACCCCATACGCCATTACCCTCTGGAATCGACCATCATCAGCGCATCGCCTTCCAGAACCGGCTTTCCGGCGACGGTGCAAACGGTCGATAGAGCCACGCGCTTTTTTTCCCGGATGATCTCGGTCACGGTGACGGTCGCGGTCACGGTATCGCCGATTTTGACGGGGGCTTTGAATTTCAGATTCTGGCTCATGTAAATGCAGCCCGGCCCAGGCAGCTTCATGCCGAGAACCGTGGAAATAAACGCGGCCGACAGCATGCCATGGGCGATGCGGTCTTTGAAAACCGTGGTCGCGGCGAAATCTTTGTTGATGTGAACCGGGTTAAAATCGCCGGACACGCCGGCGAATAAAATAATGTCGGATTCGGTAACGGTCTTGGCAAAGCTTGCGCTTTGGCCGACGCTTAAATCTTCAAGGTAAAAGCCGTGTAAATCTTGGGTCATGGGGAAAATGCCTTTGAGAGGGGGGGTGATAAGAAACTTGCCCCGCACTATAAAAGCGCACAGTCTTCCCGGCAAGAGGATTTGCCCAAATGCCGATATTCCGCAAGATTACCGGAACATTCCGGCCAATTGCTGTTCAAGCGCCAACTTTTCCGCAGGGCTTAATCCGCCCGGTTCGCGTGCGGTTACATGGGCTGCAGCATCTATCCGATCCATAATGGCTTCGCATCTGCCGCCGGTGCAGCATTGTGCCCCGCATGCGCCGACCGGCGCAAAAGAAGCGGAAGGCGCGCATGGCCCGCCTGCTTTGGATCCATATCCAAATACGCCCTGGCCCGGTTTCATTTCATGTTGCATGGCAATACCCCTTAAAATCCCAATTGCACTTGTTGTTGTTTAGCGGCATTATGCCGCAAGGCATTTATAGCAACGAGGCAGAAATGGCGCAAGCGATGACCAAAGCAGATGCAGCAAATTCCACCCCGGATTTCCTAAGCCATATCGAATCGCAGCTTAAGGGATTGAAAGATCAAGGCTTGTTCAAGGACGAGCGCGTGATCACAAGCCCCCAAAATGCGGTCATCACCGCCAACGGCAAAGAAGTCATCAATTTCTGCGCCAATAATTATCTGGGCCTTGCCGATCATCCGGCGTTGGTTGAAGCTGCAAAAAAAGCGGTCGATCAATATGGCTATGGCCTATCCTCGGTGCGTTTCATTTGCGGCACGCAGGACGTGCATAAGCAGTTGGAAAAACAGCTTGCGGAATTTTTAGGCTTTGAAGATTGCATTTTATACTCCTCGTGCTTTGACGCCAATGGCGGTTTGTTCGAAACGCTTTTGGGCGAAGAAGACGCGATTATTTCCGACGAGCTGAATCACGCCAGCATCATCGATGGCATTCGCCTGTGCAAGGCGCAGCGATACCGTTACAAAAACAACGACATGGCGGATTTGGAATCAAAGCTGAAAGAAGCCGTCGCCAAAGGCGCGCGCTATAAAATGATCGCGACCGACGGCGTATTTTCGATGGACGGCATCATCGCCGATCTGAAATCCATTTGCGATTTGGCCGACAAATACGGCGCGATGGTGATGGTGGATGATTCGCATGCGACGGGATTCACCGGCAAGCGCGGCATCGGCACGCCGGAATTCTGCGGCGTTGAGGGACGAATCGATATCATGACCGGAACCTTGGGCAAGGCGCTGGGCGGCGCATCGGGCGGGTATATCGCCGCAAAAAAAACAATTATCAGCTGGCTGCGCAACCGTTCGCGCCCTTATTTGTTTTCCAACACGCTGGCGCCCGTCATTACCGCGACCTCGCTTAAGGCGTTGGAGCTGATTAAGAACGGCAACGCCTTGCGCGAAAAATTGCAGCGCAACGCGCAAAGATTCCGCGACGGCATGGCCAAGGCGGGCTTTACTCTTGTTCCCGGCCAGCATCCGATTATCCCGGTGATGTTCGGCGATGCTAAAATCGCAAAACAAGTCGCCGAAGAATTGATGGGCGAGGGAATTTATGTCATCGCTTTCTCTTACCCCGTCGTGCCGATGGGCAAGGCGCGGATCAGAACCCAAATGTCGGCGGCGCATGACGACAAGCATATCGATGCGGCGGTCGCGGCGTTCACCAAAGTCGGAAAAAAGCTTGGGGTAGTGGGGTAGCGGGGTTTGGGGTAATGGAAAAAAAAATAAAAGATTATAAAGATTTAGAGGTTTGGCAAATTTCCCGCAGGCTGGTACTGGCCACTTATGAGTTATGCAAGAGCTTTCCTAAAAATGAAGAATATGGTCTGCGCACGCAAATGCAGCGTTCTGTAATCTCTATCCCTTCTAACATTGCTGAAGGCTATTTGCGCGGCGGGCGCAAGGAATATACCTATTTCCTTGGTATTGCCGCTGGCTCCGCGGCGGAATTGGATACGCAGCTGATTTTAGCACATGACCTAAAATTTATAGGCAGTGAACAATATACGATGGCAAACGCCTTGTTGCTATCGGTACGCAAAATGTTGTTTGTGCTGCGCCGGAAATTGCAAAATAAATAAACCATTGCCCCAATACCCCAACCCCCATTACCCCAGGAGAAATTATGAAATCTTTAGTCAAAGCCAAATCCGAAGTCGGCATCTGGATGCAGGACACGCCGGAGCCGAAATATGGCCCAAACGACGTGCTAATCAAAATCCGCAAAACATCGATTTGCGGCACCGACGTGCATATTTATAACTGGGACGATTGGGCGAAACGCACCATCCCCGTGCCGATGGTGGTGGGGCATGAATATGTCGGAACCATCGCGGCGATGGGATCCGAGGTCAAGGGCCTGAAAATCGGCGAGCGTGTGTCCGGCGAAGGCCATATCATTTGCGGCCATTGCCGTAATTGCCGGGCTGGCCGGATTCACCTGTGTCCCAATACCGTCGGCGTCGGCGTCAACCGTCCCGGCGCGTTCGGCGAATATCTGGTGATTCCCGCAAGCAACGTATTCCCGCTGCCCGATGCGATTTCGGACGATATCGCCTCGATCATGGATCCGCTGGGCAATGCCGTTCACACCGCGCTGTCATTTGATCTTGTCGGCGAGGACGTTCTGATCACCGGCGCCGGCCCGATCGGCTGTATGGCCGCCGCGATTTGCCGCCATGTCGGCGCGCGCAACGTGGTTGTGACCGACATGAACCCTTACCGCCTGGAACTGGCCCAGAAAATGGGCGCGACCTTGACGGTGAATGTCAAAGAAAAAAACCTGCAATGGGCGATGCAACATCTGGGCATGAAAGAAGGCTTCGATGTCGGCCTTGAAATGTCCGGCAGCGGCGCGGCGCTGAACGATATGCTGGATCACATGGTCAATGGCGGCAAGATCGCGTTATTGGGAATTTTCCCGGAAAAAGTTGCGATCAATTGGGACAAGGTGATTTTCAAGGGATTGTTCCTCAAGGGCATTTATGGCCGCGAGATGTTCGAAACCTGGTACAAAATGTCGACCATGCTGCAATCGGGTTTGGATGTAACCCCGGTCTTGACGCATAAATTCAAGATCGACGATTACCAAAAAGGGTTCGACGCGATGCGCTCCGGCCAGTCGGGCAAGGTAATCCTGGATTGGGCGGCGTAATAATATTATAACTACAACAGTATTCAATTATTAAAATAACAACATTGTTTTCATAATAGGAATTTTATGCTATAAGCGGGCAGGTTTTGAATCTGCCCGCTTTTTTATGCTCTTACCTCAAGGAGAAAATAGATGAAAGATCCTTATGCACCTGCCGATATTGATGCCAGTCCTTCTGCCTCTGCGATTGTGGAGCGCAGGATTGATCCGCCGCAACATCCCATGCGGTTCAAAAAAAAGTGGTTGGGACGCACATTGGGCGTGGCCGCTGTTTTCATAACCGGAATTGGCGGTGGAGCTGGGGCCTTAAAAGTAAAAAATGACCGGGATGCGCGGCAAACTGACTTAAGTCATCGCACACAACTAGAAGCTGTAAATGACGAAACAGGAGATTTAAAACGAAAATATGAAGAATTGGCGCTGCAAATGCAAACCTTGGCAACACATAACCAGGATTTGCAAACAAGGTTGAATCAAGAAGCTCAACGCGGAGAAGAATTGCAGAGCAGGCTAGCGCAAGAAACAGAACGTAACAATGAACTGCTACAGCGGGTCACTGCCAGCGAAGATCGCAATCGGGGACTAACCGCGCGCAATGAGCGCCTAGCAAGTAAAGTAAATCGGCTTGAAGATACTGTAGAAACCTTGCGGCGGCAAGGAGGAGCGCGCCCTGTACATCCTATCGCAAGGCCAGATTTTATTAGAGAAAGAGACGGAATGGAAAATTTAAGATAGGAGGAACAAATGCATTATGTGCTTAAAAGGATTTCCTCTGTGGCCGCAACTTTAGGTGTGGGCGCGGGGGCCGTAAATGTTTTTATTTCATCCAGTCCAGAACGCGAATCGCAAAGAGTTTATAGCTCTGTTATCGACAATATCGCCCAAACCCGGAGGATTGAAGCCTTTATCCGCCAATCTTTGACCGAAGCCGCGCAATGCCAAGCGGAAGCGGAAAGTATATTGCAGCAAATAGCGCAAAATAATGATCAATCGGAAACGGCGCTGGCTGATTTAAAATCAAGGACCGCTTACGCCAATGGGCTGCTGCTGCGTGCGGAATGGCGGCGTGCGGAAACGCGGGCTATTCAGACCTGCGTCCAGCGGTTCGATGACATAGGATATTCCTGTACGCTGGAAGAAGCCCGCTTTCATGTGCAGAAAGCCCAAGCTTTATCCGCGATTGCCAATTTAGATGCAAGCAATTTGCCGCCACAACAAAGAGATATATTGATCGCTTATCAAGAAGTTATGAAAGAGCGGCTCGAAAAAGCTTCCTATAGCCCCCGAACTGCCAACATTATGCCCATAGAACTGCCCAGTTGCGCTTCAATATGTGGAAAGGTCAAGCATCCCTTAGGGTCGGTTGTTTGCGGTCTTATTGTAGAGAAAGTTTGTGAAGAAATTGCTGATCGGATTGCAGATTACAGCCGAGATCAATATAAGGCAGTATTCAGAGAACTTTCCCTAAAACAGGCTTTAGGATGTCTTGTAGAAGGCGTAAAAAACGCGGTTGGAGAAAATACCGTTGGATGGCTAAATCCGAATGTGTTCAATCCCGCCAACGGCATACCACAAATACCCAATAGCCTTGAAGATTTATTTTCTAATCCCAATCAAAATTACACCGGGTTCAAGTCTTTTCATGAAGCGCTGGATCAATGTATCGCACAACGCAGCAAGGAAATTACCGAAGCAAGAGAGCGAGAGCGTCGGGCGGAGCAAGATCGCCAAAGAAATGGTGGCGTCGAAAACGGCCTCGATGTAGATAGGGGCGGGCATGGAATGGATGGTTATATGTCCCGCGACAACGATTCCGCCGCGGCGCCGGAGTCTTCTTCAAATGAAGAATCACACGCCGAGCCTCCCCAAGAAGCACCCGATAAAGGCAACGAAAGTCAGGGCGGCAATGAAAACCAGGGGGGCAATGAGAATCAAGGCGGCAGTGAAAATCAAGGAGGCGGCGAATCGGGGGGCACAATGGGTCCCATTACTTTGGGTATCCTGAATGAACAGCAAAGAAGCCGGGCTTTCGGATAAATCCCCCAGTCGACAGCTTGCGGAGAATAGGATAGAATAAAGCATGGTTTAATTGCTGCTGGCTTTATTATGTCCAAAACCTTACGCAACTATATTTTCGGCGCGCATCGGCGCAATCCTATTTCCCGCACTATCGCCAGCCGGGCGGAGAAAATCTCGCTCGCCTATAAAAATTTCAATTACGATCCGCGCAGCAATGGCGAGGAGTTTCTTTTGCGCGACGTGCTGGCGCCGAAAAACCCTTCGATGATTTTCGATGTTGGCGCGAATGACGGGGCATGGGCCTTGATGGCGGCGAAATACTGCCCGCGCGCCAAAATCCATGCCTTTGAAATCGTGCCTTCGACCGCCGAAATCGGCGCGCGCAATGTCGCAGGCGAAAGCCGCATCCGCTATAACCCCGTCGGGCTTGCCGATTATAACGGGTCGATGCAGGTCAAATCCTTTGCCGATCACACCCATTCCACCGCTTTGGATTATCCGCATGACGCGCCTTTTGAAATGGTCAAGGGCAAGGTCGCGGCCGGCGACGATTATTGCGGCGGCAACGATATCGGGCGCATTGACCTTTTAAAGATCGACGTCGAGGGCGCGGAAAACAAGGTGATCGCCGGATTTGCGCAAATGCTGCGCGAAGGCCGGATTAAAATCATCCAATTCGAATATGGCAGGGCGAATATATTGTCGCGCTTTTTGCTGAAAGACTGGTACGATTTATTGACGCCGCTGGGGTATAAAATCGGCAAGCTTTACCCGGATTACATAGATTTCAAGGATTACGATTTAAAAGACGAAGATTTTATCGGCCCGAATTACGTGGCCACAAGGCAGGAACAAGGAGAATAAAATGACAAATCACAACCAAAAAACCAAAACGCTTTTGGATATCGTATGGGACGCCATAAGCAGCGGGCAATATGAAATCGAGTCATCCGGGTTGCAGGAATTGTTTTCCGGCCCGGACCGCGCCAATGTTTTCGCAAAAATTCCCATGCTTTTCCGGCAGGGCTCTAAACAAAGAGGGATGCGGAACTGCATGGCGATCCATGAAGCGGTCGCGGCGCATGATTTCGGCACCAATTTCAAGGGCATTGTCGCGCTCGCTTATCGCGATCAAAAAGGCAAAAAAGATCAGCAAAAACAAGATGCGCGCGGTGAAATGCCGGGCCGCAATTCTAGCGAAGCGATCAAAGCCCTGCGCGGCCGGGTCACCACCGCCAGCGAGCTTCTTGGGAGGGGTTCGCGCGCTGCGCGCGGATAGATCAAGCGCTTTTGGCTTTGTTTTGCGCCGTGAAATCCCGCCAGGCCAAAATGCCGCCCTTTAAATTGCGTATATTCTTAAATCCTTGCTGCACAAGATATTGCACAGCCGCTTCGCCGCGTTTTCCGGCCTTGCAATAAACCACGATCTTGCAATCCTTATCCGCGCCGCAGGGCGCGCCATTCAGCAATTGCCCAAGCGGCAGATGTTTTGCGCCCGGGATGTGGCCTTCTTGCCATTCCGAATCCTCGCGCACATCCAAAAACACGGCATCCTTCAAACAGGCGGCGTCTTTGCATTCAATGCATTCGATGTCTGGAACCGGCTTTGCGTCTGGTTTTGGCTGCATTTCTATGCTCTCTTTCCCCGCATGGTGCGGGCAGGATGGGTTGCGCCTTACCGTTATATGGCGCATCGAAAAATCTTGCGCATTGATTAAAATCAAATCGCGCGGCACTTCAAGCCCCAAAATAAACCGCGCCGCGATTGCTGCCTGAAGGCTTCCTACCATTCCGGCAACGGCGCCCAGAATACCCGCTTCGGCGCAATTGGGAATATGGTTTTCCGGCGGATTCGGATAAAGGCAGCGGTAACATGCGCCATGCGCCGGATCGAACAAGGCGGCCTGCCCGCCCCATTGCAGCACCGCGCCGTAAACGAACGGCTTGGTCAGGGCGCAGGCGGCGTCACTGATCAAAAACTTGGCGTCGAAATTGTCGGTGCCGTCCAAAATAAGGTCATAGCTTGAAAATAATTCCGTCGCGTTTTCCGCGTCCAACGCCGCCGCATGCGATTCGACCGCAATATCGGGATTCAGCGCGCGCAGATATCGCGCCGCCGTCTCCGCCTTTGGTTTGCCGACATCTTCGGTTTTGTATATCGTCTGGCGCTGTAAATTGGACAGATCGACGGTGTCGAAATCAACAATGCCGATCTTGCCGATGCCGCTTGCCGCCAAATAGGGCAAGGCGGCGCTGCCCAATCCGCCCGCGCCGACGCATAAAATGCTGGCGGCGGAAAGACGCTTTTGGCCATTTGCCCCTATTTCAGGCAGGATGATTTGCCGCTGGTAGCGGGTTTTTTCCATTGCCAGCTTATTATTTATAAATCGAATGAATTAAGCAAATAAATTGGTGCCCCCGGTCGGGGTCGAACCGACACGTCCTTGCGAACACCAGATTTTGAGTCTGGCGCGTCTGCCAGTTCCGCCACAGGGGCACAAATCAGAAGCCGGAGTATGGTTTAAGGCTTCGATAGCAAGGGGTCAATTTCTAGCAAAAATAGGACGGCGCGTCTAGGGGCGTTTTTATACCGATAGCGGTCTAATTTAATAATCCTCCCGGCTCATCCTGAGCTTGTCGAAGGATGGGCTGCAAACACCGTGCTCGCTGCCCATGGTTCGACAGGCTCACCATGAGTTGTGGGGTTTATAGGCAAATTAGACCACTGACCTTATAATCGTTTAGGGAATGACAGGTTTTTTTACCTATCGCCTATCGGCTATAAACCATCGACTAACCGCCCTGACTTCTTTATAGTTCTTTCATGTTTTCCTTGTCCCGGCGTTTATTGACCCCGCCTTATTTTCCCGCGCTTTTGGCCTTGGCCTCGGCGCTGATTCTTTTGGCTGCGCTGGGCTTTCAGCATATCGGCGGCTATGCGCCTTGCATTTTATGCTATTACCAGCGCGCGCCCTTTTGGCTGGTAATCGCCTTGTGCCTGTTCTTTATCTTGGTGCAAAAATCCGGGCGGCTTTCCGACCCGGCGCGGCTTTATTTGTTGCTTGTGGTGTTGTGCGCCATCGCGTTTTTGGGCAATGCCGCCTTGGCCTTTTACCATATGGGCGTCGAATATCATTACTGGCCGGGGCCGGATGTCTGCGCTGTCATGGGGCAGGGCGCGGGCAATCTCGAAGAATTATTCGCCGATATCATGAAAACCAAACCGGTGCGCTGCGACGAGCCGGCCTGGACTTTATTTGAAATTTCCATGGCGGGATATAATTTCCTATTGAATCTTGGGCTTTTCGCCGCTTGTATCTTGGCCCTGCGGCAGCAAAAACAATCGGGGTGGTGACATGATCGGAGTTGTGGAAATCGGCACCATGCTTGCGATCGGCGGCGTCGCCGGAATCGCATCGGGCATGTTCGGCATCGGCGGCGGGATATTGATCGTGCCCGCGCTGGTTTTTTTCGCGGCGATGCCGCAGCATCAGGCGGTTGCCACCTCGCTGGTCGCGCTGCTTTTACCGGTCGGGATTTTGGCGGCCATGTCCTATTACAAGGCGGGGGTGATCGCGGCGCCGCAAATCAAAATGGGGCTTTTGGTGGCCTTGGGGCTTTTTATCGGCGCGTATTTCGGATCGAAGCTGGCGCTGAAAATGGAATCGCGCGATTTGCAAAGATTATTCGCGCTGCTGCTATTCGCCATTGCGCTGAAATTATGGTTCAAGGAATAATCATGGCGAAAACAAAAAAACCGAAAACCCAAAAAGCCAAAACCAAAAAGCCGCAAAAACCAACGCGGCTTCCCGGCGATTTGACCGAAAAGCAGATGATCGACCGCATCATCCGCGTCGATCATGCGGGCGAATACGGCGCAAAGCGCATTTACCAGGGCCAACTTGCGGTGCTTGGCAAAACGGCGGACGGGCCGTTGCTGCAGGAAATGCTGGATCATGAACTCGAACATTTGCAATATTTTGAAACCAAAATCCCCGAACGCGGCGTGCGCCCGACCGCCTTACTGCCGCTATGGCATATCGGCGGTTTCGCCATGGGCGCTGTGACTGCGTTGATCGGGCGAGAGGCGGCGATGGCCTGCACGGTCGCGGTCGAAGAAGCGATCGAGCAGCATTATCAAAAACAGATCGAAGAATTGGCGGGCAATGAGGGCGAAAAAGACCTGCGCAAGGCGATTGAAAAATTCTGCGCCGACGAGGTGCATCACCGCGACATCGGTCTGGAACAAGGCGCCGAACGCGCCCCGGCCTATCAGCTTTTATACAAAGTGGTCAGCGGCATCACCAAACGCGCGATTTGGCTGAGCGAGAGGGTGTAGGTTAAAGTTCTTACATTGTAGTGGTCTTTAGTTAAAATACAACGAGAGGCTTTATAACATCACGTTAAGCTAAAAGTACAATGGTTCATATGAGGTATAGCTACAATCTAGAAAGATCGGTATATTTAAGATGGTCACGTGTCTCCAGTGGCTTGCTTGTATCAAGAATAGGTCTATATTATCAATATGTCTCGTAAAAAAAAGTCATATAAGAATGCTCCTATTAGTGAGGCAATTTTTGATGTTGTTTTTCCCCAACCTCAGAATTTTAGCTTCGATCTAATGGAAGAGTTTTATTCTGTTGTTAAAAAAGATTTTCCTAACAAAGAAGAATTAAGTTTTGGTGAGGCTACTTTTAATTTTGTAAAAGGTGAAGCAAATATCTCTACAAAACAGCAGAGAATTGGATTGCGGTTAATTTCCGCGGATCAACTATTGCATATAAAAGCAAGAAATACTGGCTTTAGTTTTCATCAGGTAGGAAATTATAGGAATTGGAAAGATTTTTATGATTGTGCGAATCAATCTTTAAGCGTGTATATAAAGAAACTTAGAGTATCTGAATTTTCACGGGTGGCATTGAGATACGTCAATAAAATTAATATACCTTCCACGAGGATTAAGATTAAGGACTATTTTCATTTCTACCCGCATGTGTTCTCAGAAAGTAGCAAAGAAAAAATTAATGTCATCAATTTCATGACGCAAACACATATGAGATTGGAAGACAATACATACGCAATAATAAATCAAGGACTAGTTGATCCCGCTATACCCCAGCACACATCAATAATATTGGACTTGGACGTATTTTATTTATCTTCTGTTAATTTTAGTTCTCCACAATACAAGAAAATTATTTCTGCATTAAGAAAGCATAAAAACAACCTCTTTGAGGAAAGTATTACAGATAGCACAAGGATTCTTTTTGAATGAATTATCTTACTCCTGAAAGTGGTTCACAAAACCTTACTATTACGGAGGGCCTGTCATTTGTGCCTCCTACAGCTAATTATTATACATTGAGAACCCATGAAGAAAATTCACTACAGAAGCATTTAGAACATTCGCTAAATGCAATTAAACAATTTAGATTTCTTAAGAAAAACTGGGATAAGAATGGTTCTAAAAATCCTAAAGAAGGTGCAATTTCTAATTCTATACAACTTATAAAAAGTGTGTTTGAGTTAGATATTGCTTCAACACTTAGCTTATATAAACCTGCAATAGGGGTGAGTGAATTAGGGGAAATTGTTTTTGAATGGTGGTTTGGTAATAAAAAATTAACAATATATGTTTCAGATAGAGATGTTATGTATATTAAAGTACCCAGCAAAGAAATTTATGAAATGGAAGATGGTGTTATTGACGACAACGAAGATATGTTTGCTTTATTTTCATGGCTACTGCCTTAAAGAATCAAGAGATTATCAAGCTTGTAGATGACGATATAGTATACAGAAGAATTACTAAGAAAGATTATTCCTATCCTTCTGGGCAGCTAAAAATTCATTCGACAGCTTTCAATGATGGCTATCAAAAGCCTTCGGTGGTCATTCATAAATTATGTGGAGAGGATCCGCAAGGAGCTTTGCGAAACCATGATGCTTATGGGATAGTAAAATTAACTACTAAAGATGTTAGAGAAGTCAAAGTTGAAATTCAAACTAAACCTGTTAGTAAGCACGATGTTGATATAAAACACTCTCCTCTAAAAGAAGACTATGCACATGGTCATATTGAGGCGGCACCAAAATTTAGCAATGATTCACAATTTAAAAAACTAAAAGAGCGTTTAGCGAAAATTGCAGAAAAATCTGGAATTATTATTGAACCGACCATTTAACTACTTAACCCCATCCATCAAATCCATAACTCCCAGCTTCAACGCCCCCGCGATATCAACCAATACGCCCAGGCTGAAATTTTTCTTTCCCGCCTCGATATTCGACAGGTAAGAACGCTCGATCCCGGCCATATGGGCTAGCTCTTCCTGGGTTAGCTCTGCTTCGCGGCGGCGTTTTCTTATATTGGCGCCTACCACCTTAAAAATGCTGCTCATGGCAGCAATGTGCCTGATAGGCACAATCAGGTATGTATACTATAATACAAATTATATTGACTATAGAATACTTTTGTGTATTATAGTATACTAATTGGGAATTTTCATAGGAGTTTAGAATGCTAAAACCAATCAAATACCTGCTTATTATCGCTATGTTACTGTTGGGGGCAGGGACGGCCCAGGCCGATGTCTATGTCAACGGTTATTACCGCAAGGACGGCACCTATGTGCAGCCGCATTACCGGTCGAATCCGGACGGCAACCGGTTCAACAATTATTCCACCCAAGGCAATGTCAATCCCTATACCGGGCGGGCGGGGACGGTGAATCCTTATGGCGGCGGGTCGAACGGCTATGCCAACCCTTACGGGTCGCAATACCAAAATCCTTATGACAATGGCTGGGGGCAATAGGCGTCATGAAAAAATTTATTCTATATCCATCGCCCCTTCCTTCTCCCGCTTGCGGGGGAGGGGGATTTCCCCGCGCTTTGCTTTTGGCGCTGCTTGCCGTTGTCATTTCCGGCTGCGCCGGGCGGTCGGCGATGCCCACCGCGTCTTATAAATACGGCGATGAAAAACTGTCTTGCGCCGATCTGCGCATGGAAATCGCCAAATCCGAACGCGAGGTGAAAAAACTTTGGTCCGAACATAATTCCGCGCATAGCGGCAATGTCGCGCTGGGCGTCGTGGGCGGCTTGCTGTTTTGGCCCGCTTTGTTCGCGCTTGATACTTCGGATGCGGAAAAAGTGGAAATCAACGCGCACAAAGAACGCATCGAAGGGCTGGAACGCATTATGCAAACCAAAAATTGCGGCGCGTATAAATCGACGCTCGACGATCTAAACGCGCTTGAACAAAAACCCAAAAACCCGGCCCCGGCGGCGGATCGGCGGATTAGCGAATAGGCCCGGCATTCGCCCCTTTGAGCCAAAATAAAATCCTTGCCAGAAGCGGCCCATAGGTATATCCTTTAGCAACACAGTTTATTAAAGGATAGCTATGCCCGCAACGCCTATCACTCCCGCCGCCGAAACAGAGGCTGAAACGCCATTTGCCGTTCTTGAATCCACGCGCCTTGATGGCGCCACGCGATTTTTTAATCCGTATCGCGTGCGCATCGTCGTCGATGTGCCGGGGGTGGAGAAAACGGAAATCACCCGCGAATGCACGTATGGCGGCGAGGCGGTTTCGATTCTACCCTATGACCCCGAAACCAATAAAGTTCTTGTGGTCAAGGAACCTTTGGCCGGCGCGCTTTTATCCGGGCAGCAAAATTTCCTTGGCCTTATTTCCGGCCGGGTCGATCCGGGGGAAAATCCGATCCAAGCGGCGCAGCGCGAATTACGCGAAGAGGCGGGCGTTGAAATCCCGCTTAAAAGATTACAAACCGTGGCGGGGCCGATGATGATGGCGGCCTCGGTGACGACGGCGGTGCATACCCTGTTTTACGCGCCGATTAAGATTGGCGATGTGCCGGATCTGGGCAAATGGCGCAAAGGGCATGGCGATGAAATTTTGCGCCCGGTTGCGATGGACGCCAAGGATTTCATCGAAAAATCGCAAAGCGCCGCGCCGG